>Ga0126377_10001897_pt1 | contig 14033 bp, 10 predicted proteins | sample PanSoiMetPlot_22_FD_92647 | JGI IMG/M metagenome (GOLD analysis project Ga0126377, IMG submission 92647) | Tropical forest soil microbial communities from Panama - MetaG Plot_22 | ecosystem: Environmental > Terrestrial > Soil > Tropical forest > Bulk soil | place: Panama | collected 2016-02-17
AATCCCAATCGTAATAGAACTTCACGTACGCCAGCGCGGTATGCGCTTCAGCCAGGCTATCATCGATCTCTAGCGCGCGCGCCGCTGCCGCCTTGGCTCTGAGGCAATACTCTTCTGACGGTAATTCGCCGTGAAAAATGAGCACCTGGTAGGAATCAGCCAATCCGGCCCAAGCTAATGCATAGTTCGGGTCTAGCCTTCTCGCTTGATTAAAAGACTCGATTGCTTTCCGTAGGCCTTCATCCGTTCGCTCGTTCCAAAAGTCGCGGCCTCTCAGATAGGCCCGATATGCCTCTACGCTTTCCGTGTCGCGCTTCTCTATGGAGGTCTGCTCTTTTTCCGTCGAACTTGGCCGCAGTCTTTCCGAAATACTATTGGCGATGTCTTTTTGCGCGCTGAGAATCTCCGCAAGCTTCGGATTGCGCCGTTCACCCCAGAGATGGCCATTGTTATGCGCGTCAATAAGCTCTATGTCGATATAAATGCAATCTTCCCGCTGCGCAACCTTCCCGATGACAACGGCTTCTACATTGAACTTACGGCCAACTGTCTGCGCATCCGGGGCGCTGGCATGCGGGTAACGATCCTTGTAGCGGGAGACCGCGCTACTGGATATCACGGTCAACCCAGGCAATCGGGAGAGCCGATTGGCTAGGTCATTGGCGATGCCGTCCGCCAGAATCTCTACCTCCGGATCATCGCCGGCGATGGCGAAGGGCAAAATTGCCAGAGAGTTTATAGCCTCGCTCTTTGATGATGAAAAATAGACGACGCCCGCAGCCGCTATTATCGCCAGACTCAGCAGCGCCAGTCCTGCAACCTTTAATCGGTGGCTAAGCCGCCAGCGCCAAGAGATAGGAAAGACAGAAAGCCGGCGTAATGGCGGGAAAGAATGTCCTCCTGTTTCCGGCGGCTTCTCCACTTCTGCTTCATCAGGGATCAGACTGAGGCGGGACTGCTCCGATAAGATCGACTCCGCGATCTCTTCTCGTACCTCTTTTACCTCCGCCACAAAACTATATCCACGCCCCGGAACCGTGACGATGTAGCGATGTTCCTGCGGGTTTTCGCCGAGCGCTTTCCTGAGTGTGGAAATGTAACCTGTGAGGTTGGATTCCTCGACAATCGTATCCGGCCAAATTCGGCCCATCAATTCATCTTTTTCCAACACCTGCCCCCTGGACTCGACCAGCGCCAGCAGAGTCTCGAAGCATTTCGACTTGAGCGCGATCGGCTCCCCTTCGCGGAGAAGCCGCCGCTTGACTGTGTCAATACGGAATGTGCCGAACTCGTAGAACCGCTTGGAGGATGCATTCATAAGCGAGTACAGAAAAATTCAGAAAAATTCTAACGCGGGTTAAGGACTTTCAGACTGCTTTTCGTTGATGCTTCGACTCGAGCGGGGCCGACGCGACGCTCAGCGGAGCTGACCGGAGGCCGAATGTAATATGGCCAGAGATTGCATCATTCAGCGGCAGTGTCAAAGCTCGAACGGAATGAGTCAGATTAACATTCTTCTCCCGCGCAGCCTGGCGCCTGGCAGGGCGCGGCGATGTAGACATCACACTGACAATCGATTGAAGATCAGCCTCTCGGCTTTGGCTCGATCCCGGTTTTTCCGCCGCGCGCCACAAACGCAATGAGCCCTCACGTCCGCTTGTCGCTAGACTATTGCCGTCCGCCGGGAACGCCACTGAGGTCAATGCATCTTTGTGACCTTTCAGTGTAATCATCTAATGACCTGTGGCAACATCCCATCGTATGACCGTATCTTCCTGTTCATTGAATCTGACTACTTCCTTGCCAGTGTAGCGATTCCACAACTTGGCCTAACTGTCCACGCCGATGCCGAACGCAAGCATTTCTGTTCAATGCCAATAGTGCAGAAATCGCCCGACAATGCGGGAAGGATTCCTTAAAGTTGCGCCCGGTGGAGCGGAAAGAAAGCTCGACTGCCTCAATCTTTGATAGCCTGACATTGCGATTGACGCCCCAGAGCGGTGAACGCGCTGGCTATGACGGCGCCTTCGAGAGCCGGCAGATCGCCGCGCAGGTCATCGAGTTGAGAGAAAGCGTCGTTGACATCATCAAGCCGCGCCTCATCCCAGTTCGCGCCGATCAAGATGCCATAGGCGCGTATACCGCGTTCCGCTCTTTTCCCAGTTCATTCTGCCGCGGTCAAAAGACCACAAAACGTATGGGATAACATGCGAACATCTAGAGAGCTGAAATTGTCCTCTGTACAGCGTTATGCGTAAATCATGCCCTGGGATCATCGGCGAATCTGCCGTTGATACAATTTTCCGAACCAATTTCTTTCCCGTCTTCTCTTGGGATAGGATCAAATAAGGGAACGATTCGATCGTCCTCAGGATGGTTCTTATGTGAAAGATTGTAGTGAAGCGCAAAATCCTCGTCCTTTTCCTTACCTATACCTGGAACCAGCACAGACTTTTCAATGCCAAGAGGGCGGTTTTCAAGCTCCACGATAACTCCCGGCTCTCCTGGGCGGGGTTCGAATGCGATCCCGGAACTCAAGCTTGGGCTGAATGGAACGCCTAGCAGGGTGAGAGGACCATCAGCAACTGTGAATTCGAGAGCCAACTCAATGGCGCATTTCTGTTTATGGCTAATGGGCTGGTTTGGCCTTCCTTTCGGCGCAAACTGACAATCCACAACATGATTGAATTGCTCGAAAGCAAGCTTTGTTGTCTTCAGTGTTCCATGTCTTAACGGAACCCGAATCGCCACTAAGTTTTCCGAGGGGGAGGGACTGAAGGAGTCTGGATGTATCACGCTTGCGTCTTTAAAAATCTTCTCGAAGCTCAGGAGATAATCATCAACTGACTGATCTAGCACGAATTTCTGGGTTAAAGTAACATCAGGAGCCGGAAGAAAGTGTAGGTCGAGAAACTTTAACATCCATTTTTTTCTGTCTGATGGAAGAGGATCTTGGATAACACTCCCTGGAAAAGGAATTTTCCAAGGAGAGACCGCTACATCGCGCTGATCAAAGCGGAGTTCTGGTTCATGTTTCTTGCGAGGAAGATCAAACGCCCTCATCAGAAAAACACGCCCTCCTTTTTTGTCGGGTCTGATGACAAAGGCTGTGAGCCCGGAAAACTTGATCTCGAATTTCCAATTCTTCATAGTTATCTCCTCGGATGGATCGTTGATTTTAAATGTGAGTGGTATGCCTTGTATTTAGCGGTTATTCAACCGCCGATTAACTGGAACGACGCCCAGGCCCATAGCGCGCGTGTCCGCGCTTCAGGGCCTGCTATCATTTCGAGTTGAGACTGGCGAAGAGCTTCAGACGGTGAAACTCCTTCGCGCAATTTCTGATGTAACCGGGCCGAGATTCGCATCGCGGCGGAATCATCTACATCCCAGAGAGATGAGACAACGGCCGGAACGCCGGCGGCGAGGAATGGGCTGACTAATCCGGCTATTCCTTCTCCCCGCCGTTGACCGACTTGTCCCGTCCTACATCCCGCTAAAACGACGAGCCGTGTCCTGGAAAATCGAATGCCCTTTAGTTGATAGGCGAAGAGCCTCCCATCATCCTGTTTGCCTTGTTCCGCGAAACTTGGCGCAAAAATCAAAGAAGATAGTTCCGGTTCATCATTAGCCAGAGCATGGCCGGCGAAATGGACGATTTCGTATTTCCCGGCCTCCTCCAAAAATTTCTGTTTGACGGCAGCGGGCCCGAGGAGAAGATTTGATTTTGGGTACAGGCTTGCAATGTGGATCGCCTCCTGTGTCGCCCCCTCGAGCGGAAGTAGTTCCGGTAGACTTTCTCGGTCGAAAGAGGGAGAGCCAATAACAAACGCTGAGACAGGCGGGTTAGCGCTCATTTTTTGGCTCTGTTTGACGGCGATCAGAAAGATATCCGCGCTTGGGGCTATTGAGATCGGCCAGGCCTGAACTAGATAGCGCTGTCGCTGTTTGTCGTACAGCGCCGCAAATGGAACCCCATGAAGCGGGCCGGTTGGGACGATTACAATGCGATCCGTCTCCGGAATCAGACCTACGATAGGACGAATCAACTCTTCATATAGTAAAGCAGCTTCCGAAAGCGTCTCTTGAGCTGAAGTCGCTTCATCGATTCTGGTTCGAAAAGATTTGATCATTCCCTCCAGTTTCGCCTTTCCCAGCGGTCGCTCTATACACCGATATTCGCCGGATCGGACGACCCAAGTGTATAAGCGTTCCCTTCCTGGCGTGAACTCGATGAGCGTGACACGAGGGGGGAGACTTTGCTGTACTTTTGCAAGGGTCGTCTCGGGTGTTCCCAAAGGTCGGGATCCTCGGAGTTGTTGACGGAGTTTGGGGGAACGGGAAGCGTCGGCGTAATGAAACGCTATATCCGGACGCTCTCGATTCTTGATTTGTAAGTCGATCATTTCCTCAAACAGAGCTTCCGGGCCATCGAAACGGACGAAAGAGTGCCCGTATCCAAAACTCTGACGGTCACGCGCCAATTTTCCCAATGCTGTCCGCAGATCTTGCTCACCACCGGTTATATCTCCCAGCCTCCTTCGCGCTCGTGCGCGGAGCAAGTGCGCCTCTTCCGAAAGATAGCGATAGCCTGAGGCGTCGAGCAAGTCACAAGCCTTGTCGAGTGACTCAATCGCACGATCAGGAACTTTCGCCAGATCAAGAGCCGCCTGCCGGAGTAAAGCATTGGCGATCATTTCTCGCCTCAATATTTGATCAGGACATTGGTCGGCTAGCCGTAACGCTTCATTGAGGTCGGCTTGAGCGCGCCCCACGTCACCGATCTCCCGGTACAGCCCACCCCTGACGTAATAGATGCCTGGGAGCGCGCGCGTGTCCCGGGTTACGACCGCCGTTTCCATAGCTTCCTGCGCAAAATCCAGGGCGATGCTTACTCGCCGGTTCTGGGCTAGCACGACGGCAATGCCGTACAAAAGCAAACAACGTCGAGAGGCAGAATTGACACGATCGAAATTTTTGAGACTATCGATCCAATAGGCATAAGAGACCGACGATTTTCCAATGGCGTCAAAGGCGTTTCCTAGCGCAACTGAAATATGAGCGTGAGACTCCCAATCCGCTGTTTGGCTGTAGAGTGAAAGCGCCGATTGGTAGGCGTAGATTGCGTCCCGCATCTCGCTCAGATTGAGAAAGACTGTGCCAGCAATCCACCAAGTTCGACCGAGGAGGTTCGGATACTTTCGACGTCTGGCGAGGGGACGCAGGCTCTCAAGTGCCTGCAGCGCTTCTTCATAATGATAGTGATGAAAATCGCAACTCGCCGCGCCGATAACGGCATAGGCTTCAAACCCAGGATCACCGGCCTTGGCAAAGCCCGCTCGCGCCTCTTCGAAGCATAAGCGGGCGGAGGCGATGTCTTTATTATCATAGAAAGTCTGGGCGCGTCGCAGCGCGAGATGAGCTTTGACAAGCCGTGCGGCTGAGTCATTGAGGACTCCTAGAATTCGTGCGGCGTCCGCGATAAACCGATCATGGTGAAGCCGCTCGAACGTCTCACCGGCCACCGTACAGGCAAGTCGAAGTCGTTCGGACAAATCTCTATCGCCGCTGCCAGCGGCTTCGGCCCATGCGGTGAAAAGCTCATCTCGAACAAAGTTCCGAGCCATCCCGGGAAACTGTTCGATGAGATTTCTGACCCCGTCGGTATCACCTGCCTTTGCCCGGCGAAGCAGTTCATCTTTCAACTTATCCCATTGAGCGGCGATCGTCGGCTTGTCGAGCGCCGCCCGGCGCGCGCGCGCTTCGACTGCCCACGCCGAGTCGGCGTCCAATTTCAAGTAATTGTCCCAAGCGCGTCGCGCCTGATTCGATAAACGCAGAGAGTCAAGGGTAAGGGCATGGTTGAAGAGGACTTCGGGTATATCGGGGCTGGCTTGCGCCGCCAGGCCGGAGGATTCAGCGGCGGCGAGTAATTGTTCACTGTCGCCGGTTTCCTGGGCAAGCGCCAGTTCGGCTACGGAAAGATCGTTCTGAATTCTCGCATCGCCGGGCGCATCTGCCGCAGCCTCCTTTAATTGCTTCACTGCTTTCGGAAAATCACCCTCATAAAGATTTGTGACCCCGATGTCTGCTCTGGTCCGCGCGGTCGGATGTTCGACGTCGGCGGCGAAAATCTCGGCTTTGGCTTGCATCCATTCCAGCGTCTCCGCGCCTTTTTGTTTTGGGTGAGCCTGGGCTGAACCGCGAATCCTGGGAGACGAGTCGGGTTGTACAAACGGAGCGTAGGGAATGTTACCGCTGAGTCTTCCTTCAACCGGCCGTGAGCGGCTCATAGCCGCCAATGCGGGCACGCCTTTCGGGTGACTGCGAAGTGACCTGACCAAAGTCAACGTCGTTGCGCCTAGAAGGCCGACAAAGGCCAGAATCGCCAAAACGCGCCTGTTTTTCCCGAGGCTCTTCCAGACTCCCACTATGTCTCCTATTGATTTTTGCTACGATTTCGGAGTTCCGCCGTCCATGTGGAATTAGGCTCTATTGTTTCGAGGCGCCCCATGTCCTTTGCGGCCTGATCTGTTTTCCCGAGACCGAAATTGATGATCGCCCTATTAAACAGCGCCGCCGGTTGTCCGGGGTTTTCCCTGAGAATTGCCTCGAACTCTTCAAGAGCGCCTCCCACGTTCCCGGTCTCCGCCATAGCTACTGCTCGATCGGAGCGCAGATCGAGGTCGCCCGGCTTTTCGGCGAAAGCCTGATTCAGAATTGACAGCGCGGCGGAGGCGTCTCTTTGCTCCAGCAGAACGCGGCCGATCGCCTGTTTTATTTCCGGCGTCGGATTTTCAACCAGCGCCGTCTCGAGCAGAACTTTCGCGGCGCTGAGTTGACGTCGCTCCGCTTCCCCTCTGACCGCTAAATAAGGGGCATAGGGGGAATCGCTAACACGGTAAGTAAGTGCGCGATTTCGGTTCATACTGAGAGCATAAGCCTCTTTTCCACGCTCAAACGCCGACCGTTTCGGCTCTCTGATTTGAACCCAAAACAGGGCAAGCGCCGACGCCAGAACCAGAGTCGCAGTCGCCGGAATCCACCACCGCAGGAGGCCGGCTTTCACCCTACTACGCGTCGAATCAGGCGAGCGTCGTCTTCTCAATAATCCGGTGGCGGACTGAATGACGGAATGTTCGACTTCGCTCAGTATTTGTTCCTCTTCTTTCGTCATCACTGGCGATACTAACTTGATGTAATCATTGATCGTTCTACGACAGATCGCGCACGATGAAAGGTGCCGTTCGATCTCTTGCGTAGCGACCTTTGATCGATTTCCGCTCGCATAGGCAAGAGCGCTATCCATCCAGTCGCAAATTTCTATCTCGCTTGGTCTGTTTCGTGCGTTCATGCGAATAACGCTCTATCGATAAAGACGGATTTCCCGCCGAATACCTTGTGCCCGGATGAAAAATCGCCTCCGGATTTTGACGCATGGAGCGGATCAATATTGAGGAAGCAGGCGTCAGGGAAAATGCATTCGTTTGGTCCTGAGGGACTTTCTGGCTCGATGAATTACAGCCTCGACTCCGCTGACTGACAAATTCAACCCGCGGACGCTCGCAATCTCGCTCGCGGACATCTCCTTAAGAAAATACATTTGCGCAACAAAAATATCGCGCTCGGAGTTAACGCCGGTAATCGTTTCGCGTAAGAGCCCTGAAAACCGCTCGACTCCTAGTTTCTCCAGAAGTTCGATCTCTGGCGACTGGGTGAAGTGTAGAGAGGATAAATCGGGCGAATCCTCGATCACATCCTCGATGGAGACAAGCTGTCCAGCCCGTTTTTGACTTTGGACTCGCCTCAAATTATCTATCGCGATAGTTCGGGCCACGGTGGCGAGGAAGGCCATCATACCTTCGACTGTCGTCGCGCGCAGACGACGAAGCGCGGCGCAGTCATTCGCAAGAAGGCGAACAAATACTTCTTGCGTTAAATCACGTATGGTTTCGCGGTCGGTTTGTTCCGGGCAGGAGCGAAGAACATAGAGACTGATCGGCCGAGTATACTTCAAAACAAAAGCCTGCCAAGCCTCTTCATCGCCTTGAATGCAACTGTTCACGAGATCCGAGACGCCGGATTCGTTCTCACTCTCACCCATCGCCACCGACTCCGAAATTGAGGTTCAGAAAATATTGTAGGCAGACTGCTAAGACTCAGTATTGGTTACTGCGGGCCACATATTAAGCGATCGGAAAAGTGAGCGCAACTTTTTCGGCTGGAATCGCGCAAGGATTTATTTTTACTTTACGTCTTACTCTACAGCAAGACGAATTCGCTCTTGCTGGACAGCGCCCCCGCCATCATTCGGGACTGTGGGGAAATATGTGTAGTTGACCAAACTGACACTAACATCGCGCCATTAGGTGGCGCCACATGAAGCCTTGTTGGTGATCAGTTACCGGAACGATGGTAGCGATGCGTGTCATAGGAGATTTTTGTCTTCAATAACGGTAGGGTGTAAATAACGGTAGGGTGTGTGCGCCCATGAACGCGAAAAAATATCTTTCAGCATCGGCCATTCCGCAATCTTTCATCATCTTCTTATATCTTCTTTGCTGGCTCCCGCCGGCGACTGCAGCGCCTCAGCCTCTTACTTCCAGGTCTGCTACGGCCTCCGCTTACATCAAGCGCGGCGGCGCCTGGTTCGCCAAAGGCGAGTATAAACGCGCGCTGGCCGATTTTGACCTCGCCGTCGCCTCCGATCCGGTGAATGCCGGGGCTTATTACAATCGCGCCGTCACGCTTTACCGCTTGAAAGATTACGAGCGTGCGCTCGCAGACTTCGCCAGCGCCATTCAACTCAATCCGCGCTTCGTTGAAGCTTACGCGGAACGCGCCCTGGTGCGGCAGGCGATGGGCGACCCGGATGGCGTGATCAGCGACTGCGACAAAGCCATCGAACTGGCCCCCAGTCTTGCCCTCGTCTGGAATAATCGCGGCCTGGCGCGTGAGGACAAAGGTGACCTCGCGGGCGCAATCGCCGATTTTAACCGCGCCATTGAACTAGGCCCGAGCCGAGCCGAGGTTTACGGCAATCGCGGCGCTGCGCGCTTTCGAACTGGGGATTTCGACGGCGCGATCAGCGATCAGACGCGAGCGCTCAAACTCAACCCCCACAATGTCGAAGCCTGGAGCGATCGCGGCGCTGCGCGGCAGTCCAAAGGCGATCTCGAAGGCGCGATGGCCGATTACAACCAGGCCATCAAGCTCAGCCCGCGTCTGGCTGACGTCTGGTTCAATCGGGCCAATTGCTGGAAGGTCAAGGGCGATCTGCAACGGGCCGAGGCCGATTACTCGCGAGCAATAGAGTTGAGACCACGTTGGGCCGAGGCCTACGCCCAGCGCGGACTCGCGCTGTTGCTGATATGTCGAAACGCCGACGCCGAGCAGGATTTCGCCAGGTGTCTGGCGCTGAACAAAAACTTGAAGCAGTCACTCGAGCAGCTCATCACGGAGGCGAAACAACAATCGGCCCAGCGTTGCCCTGGTCGCTGACAAACTTTCCGACGAAATCTCATGACTATAATCCAGGCAGTATCGCTCCTGCTCCTGTTCGCAACCTGCGTGACTCAGGCGCAATCATCCCGCGGCGTCGAAGTGATTCTCAATCGCGGCGCCGCTCTTGCGCGGCATGGGGATTTTGACCGGGCAATCGCCGAATTCGACACAGCCATCGAGATGAATCCGCGCCTGGCCGACGCCTGGTATGATCGTGGTCTCATTTTTTACTTCAAAGGCGATCTCGACCGGGCGTTGGCCGACCTCAATCGAGCCACTGCTTTCGATTCGCGTCACAGCCTGGCTCATTACAGTCGTGGAGTCGTTCTCCAGTCTCAGGGAGAAACTGATAAAGCGCTGGCCGATTTCAACCGCGCCATTGAACTCAATCCGCGCTACGCCGACGCTTACACCAACCGCGGCAAAATCCGCTACGACAGGGGCGACGCGGACGGCGCGCTCGCCGATTATAACAAGGCGATCAAGTACGCCGCCGAAAATCCTTCCCTCGCCGCTTATCTGGTCAGCGCCGTCAACCCAGGTTTGGCGATGGCGCATAGCAATCGCGGCGTCATCCGCCACGATAAAGCTGACCTGCAGGGAGCGCTGGCCGATTTCAACCGGGCGATCGAGATCGATCCGCGACTGGCGGACGCTTACGTCGGGCGCGCCGCTGTTCGGCGTTCGAGCGGCGATGTGAATAGAGCGCTGGATGATTTGGAACGCGCCATCGCGCTGGATCCGCAAATGGCCGTCGCTTTCAACAACCGGGGCAATATCCGGATGGACACTGGCGATCCGGACGGGGCGATGGCGGATTACAACCGGGCCATCGAACTCGACCCGCGCATTATCGATACATATATCAATCGCGGGAATGTGTGGCAGGACAAAGGACGCTTGGAAGAAGCCGAGGCTGATTTGTCCCAGGCCATCAGGATCAATCCGCGCGATAAGCGCGCCTGGTTCAATCGCGGAAACCTTCGGCAAGCGAGGGGCGATTTCGCCGGAGCCATCGCAGATGATACGCGCGTCATTGATCTCGACCCGCGCGACACCTTTGCCTACACCAATCGCGGCAACGCCCGGCGCGCCAGCGGCGATTTAGCCGAGGCGATGAATGATTACAACCGGGCGCTCGCGATTGATCCACGCGCGGCGCTGGCCCTGCTTAATCGCGGTCTCGGGCGCCTGCAGCAAGGACGCGAGGCGGAGGCGCAGCATGACTTCGATCAATGCCTCAGGGTTGATCCTACGTTGCGGCCGCGACTCGAAGCAATCATCAAACAAATGAGAGGCCAGTTGAAGCGGTGATAAGTTCTCGCAGATTCTACATCTTGTTAACGGGAGGAAAACAGATATATGCGTTCGCAGAAAATTACGCTACTTCACTTTCATTTCTTGACTCTGTATTTATGCCTCACGGCCGGAGGTCTGGCGGGCGCTACGGCCCAGAATCCGGTCTCTCCCATGGTCAATTTGCCCAATCCGCAGACTAACATCGTTATTTCACTCGCCGATTTTATGACGAGTGGGGTATCGACATACGAGGCGTTTAAGCGCGCTTTAGACGCCTGTCGACAGCGTAGAGCCGCAAAGCTGATCATTCCAACAGGGCGCTATGAGTTCGATGATCCGAAAATTTTGCAGCCCGATGTAAATGCGCATATCGGCCTGTTTCAATTATCGGATCTGACCATAGACGGTCAGGGATCTGAGTTCGTTTTTCACCATCCTCGTATCGGGTTTGTGTTCGGAGGATGCCAAAGATTACTTATTCGGAATATTACTGTTGACTGGGACATAACGCTGGCATCTACTGGGATTGCGAGAAAAGAACTGAATGGTCAGACGAGCATTCGTATATCGGATATTTACCCGGCGAATGAAAACACAATGTTCGGGGCCGTTAATTCCTATGACATTAAGGGCTTGAGATGGGTGAAAGGCGGCGCCGAGGTTTATAATCCTCGAAATGTAACTATGATCGGGCCGCAAAGTTTTGCCTCTCCGGATTTCAATCAGTTCGGGGATGGGGAAGAGGTTCTCATCAGGCACTACGTCTACGGTTCTGACGCCTTCAATGTTAATCAAGGAAGCGCGGATGTTACGCTTGAGAACATTACTGTTTATAGTTGCCCTGGTATGGGTTTTGGTTTCTTCAGCGCCGAAAGAGGCTTCCGTCTTTCCGGTTGCCGAATCATGCAAAAGCCTGGTGGGCGACGACTTATTTCCGCTACTGCTGACGGAGCGCATTTTGCCCGCACCCTTGGAGATATAATTGTCGAAGACTGTGACTTTAGCGGCCAAGGGGATGACTCTCTGAATATTCACGGAAATTACCTGCCGATCACTGGTAAGGTGAATGCCAGGACGATCACCCTTAATGCAGCAAGCTTCCACATCATCAGGCCTGGCGATGAACTCAAGTTTGTAAAATCAGGGAACTTGGCCGAATACGCAAGATACAAGGCGACGCAAATATCGCCTGGCGCAGACAATGCGTCTCAAGTGGTGACTGTCGACGGCGATCTTTCGAGCAACCTCGCGGTGGGCGACCTTGTTATCAGCCTTCAACGAATCAGCCCGCGGTTTCTGGTTCGACGTAATTTTTTCCATGACCATCGAGCGCGCGGAATGTTGATTCAATCTCGCGATGGGCTTGTTGAAAATAACAGAGTGAAGAACGTGACTATGGCCGGAATGCATTTGACCGCGGACAGCAACTTCTTTTTCGAGGGACCGGGATGCGAAAATGTCACGGTTCGAGGTAATACCTTCGAAGGCTGCAATTACAATCGAATAGGGACAGTTGGCCCGGGCTCGCGACATATGGGGTGCCTCAATGTAACATCCGATGTGCAGTCGGGCATCAGCGACTATCCGGTTCACAAAAATATCTTGATTGAGGGAAACACTATCATAAACACGATTGGGCTGGGAATTCTCGTCGCATCATCCGACAGTGTTGTCGTTCGTAACAACAGCATCAATGGTTCCAATATGGAATCTTATGATGTAATACGTTCTGGAACGGCGATTGACGCTAAAGCGAAAGGCTCGATTATGGTGACCAGGGCGTCTAACGTCACAATCACAGGAAACCGGCAAATCATTTCCCTCAGCCAGTATGATAAGGGCGTCTATATCGACCCGCGAAACACAAGCGGAGTCACGACGCAAGATAACATTGAGGTAAGCCATCCGGCGCACGCCTCAGCAGCCAGCTATAACGGCGCAAGACTTGCTCCCGAATCTATTATTGCCGCTTTTGGTCCGGGAATGGCCACTGGCATTGAGTCAGCCCCCACAACCACATTACCCACCTCCCTCGGCGGAACAGTAGTCAAGGTTGAAGACTTTGCCGGCGCCGAGCATCTGGCCCCGCTCTTTTTCGTCTCTCCCAATCAGGTCAATTATCAAATCCCATCAGAGACAGCGACTGGCCCTGCGGTGATCACCACTACGGCCGGGGATGGCGGGACATTGATCGGTGTAGCGCAGATAGAAAATGTAGCCCCAGGACTGTTTTCCGCTAATTCCAGTGGCCAGGGACTGGCTGCAGCATATGCTTTACGTGTCAAGGGCAATGGGGATCAAAGCAGCGAACCGATCGTCAGTTACGACTCCGCGCAAAACAAGTTCGTTCCCGTCCCTGTGGACCTCGGCCCAATTAGCGATCAAGTCTTCCTGATTCTTTATGGGACAGGGCTGAGGCGACGAAGTAGCCTGCCGGCTGTTATCGCCAAGGTCGGCGGCGAGACGGCGAATGTCTCATATGTCGGGGAGTCCCCGGGTTTTGTCGGGCTTGATCAGATAAACATTCTTCTCCCACGTAGCCTGGCCGGGCGCGGTGAGGTAGGCATCACGCTAACCGCCGATGGCCGAATCTCGAACGACGTCAAACTGGTGATTAAGTAGCTGACGCACTTATGCTCAACATTTCGAGACTCACAATGATTTTGTTCTTCGCAGTTTTCATTGCAGGGAGCCCATCTCCGCAGACACGGGGTAATGGATTCGTGACGGGCTTTTTCAAAAATGCAGAACCGCCCTGCGCCACGTGCAACGGCCTTGGAACCAACGCATTCAGTTGGGGAACGCCCGCGCCGGGTAGTTTTCAGAGCTCCCTGACGTTCTTGGGCGCCCAGTTCGTCAACCTGCCGCAAGGACAGCCCTTCGTTGCTGGCAAGATGTTGTTTCGAAATGGTGGCTCGCTCACGGGAGGACTACCCACGTATGTGACGCTCGTGCTACAAACGCACTCGACCGATCCCGCCTTTGACCATAACCTAGAAGTCCTGATACATATACAGAACACGCCAGGTAGTCCCAACGGCGTGGTGGCGAATGCCGATTGGATCTGGATCGATGAAGCCCCCCAGTACGGAAAATGGGGCGTAGCAGAGAACGGTTTCACAACTGTCGATGTCCTCGGCGTGATCCATTCGTTCGAATTCGCCGGATGGGGCAAGATCGATGACCCGAGTGTAGGGTTTCTGGCAAACACGGTCGATCCGAACGACTTC
>Ga0126377_10001898_pt1 | contig 14023 bp, 11 predicted proteins | sample PanSoiMetPlot_22_FD_92647 | JGI IMG/M metagenome (GOLD analysis project Ga0126377, IMG submission 92647) | Tropical forest soil microbial communities from Panama - MetaG Plot_22 | ecosystem: Environmental > Terrestrial > Soil > Tropical forest > Bulk soil | place: Panama | collected 2016-02-17
GACTGCGTCTGATCGAGAAAGCCCGGTGCCGCGCGTCGAATATCCTGATCAGCACGCCAGCCCGCTTTCACAGGCAGGAGGCGGTGTTCGGCAACGAACTCGAAATCCACCGCTCGCATTGGCGGCCACGGGATTTTGCATCGTTCGAGCCTCGCTGCTTCGTCCCCAACCGCGAATCTCTGATCTGCCTCATCGGCCCCGCTGCCCGGCGGATCGACGCCCGTCTGAACTCCTGGCGCCGGAAGATGAGCCGCCAGGCGCCCTGGCTCGCAAACCTGTATCGCAAGGGCCGCGCGCTGACCAAGCCTGACAGGCTCAAGTGACGCCGCGCCGCCCGGCGCACATCTCTCCGTAGGTCCGGGCGCGATCTTCGAGGCCGCGCAGGGTTTCGTCGATGTCAGGGAATTCGTCACGGGGTGGCATCGCAGGCTGTTTTTCGAGTCTGGCCATCTCCGCCTGGACCGAAGCGACGTCGACGATTTTCGCGGCGCCGCTCGAGATCAGGTCCGCAAAGGAATATTGCGCGGCATCGAGCAGGAAGAAGGCAGGCACGCGGAACATCGACGCTTCGACCGTTGCACCAGAAGCCAGCGAGATCACGGCGCTCATTCGACGCAGCAATACCGGGAGTGGCAGCGCGGATGCTTCTTCGATCACGACGTTCTGACGGCGGAGCGCGAGCAAGCGGGCCGCCTCCACATCCTGGTCAGGCCGCGACGCCGGGTGGCGCCGGATCCACCAGCGCCACGAACGTGGCGAGGATTCGATTTGCGAACACAGCGCATCCCACACATCACGATGCCCATGAATCGGCTGTAGCGCGACCAGTATTTCGCGATCGAAGGATTCGCCCGGGCCGATGGTATCGAATCGCTCGTTCCACGCCTGCGTCGCCGAATGTCGATCATCGAGACTGGCAGCGATCTGCGTGTGGCCGCCGTGGATTGCCCAATGGCATGGCAGGGTGAGATTTGCGGCCCAATCATTGATGCGCGCGGCATCATTCCGTGTCCAGCTCCAGAATGCCGCCGGCAGGGTCGTATAACCCAGCCGTGGCGGTGACGCCCAGCGATAGGCATGCAGCGCACCGCCCTGCGGAGCACGCTGCACATCGATTGACAGGATGCCCCGCCGGCGACAGGCGAGCGTGAATGCGGGCCCCAACCCGGCATAGAAGGCGACGACGAACGCCAGCGTCGGCCTGACTACATCCAGCACGCGCTCGAATTCGGTGGCGGTCGCGGCGATGAGGCTCGCGCGGCGCTCGAGCCTGCGGCGGCACAATGAATGCGCATTCACGGCAGCTCGGGCCAGGAACGCGAGCACTGCGTCGTGGTCCGGCAGTTCCATTGGCGGTCGACGGCACCATGCGCTCAGATATCCGCGACTCTCGGCCACATTCGCCGCAAAGGTGGGCCGGTACCAGGGCAACCGGTTCAGATATCCGCCCTGCATCAGGAAAGTGGCGAGGCCGCGCCGCTCGAGTGCCGCCATCAGTGGTTCACAGAAGCGGTCCGACCATAGGCCATCCACCCGATCGAGAGACAGTCCGTCACCCAGGAAGATCGCGTGCGCGCGAGTGGGCCGTGTCAGCCGGTGTGCAAGATCGTGGCGGCTCTTCCAGAAATTCCGCAATGGCATGGCCATGCGCCCTGCCAGACGAACCGGCAGTGGTCGCTCGCGGGGCGCGGCAATTCCCGCCTCGGCCCAGTACATGTCGAGATAGAGGTCCATGCGGACTTGGGGCCAGAGGTCGAGATCGCCGCTTTTCCACGCAGACACGGGAAACCGCCGCTCGATTTCATCGACGAGCGCCAGGTAGCGACCATAGAAGGGGACTGCCATGAGCTCACGCGGTCGCGCCGTCGCGGGCCCGCGCATCGCGCCACAGCGGACGGCCCAGCAATTCTTCGAGCATCGCGATGTCGTCCGCGAAGAAGCGAGCCAGCTCGACACGAAACTCCGCGCGCAGCGGCATCTTCGGCCGCGGCGCCGCGTTCAATGTCCGCAGCGCACCGACAATCGAGAATCCAGCGGCGTGAAAGAGCGGGCGAACGATTCGATATGGGGCGGCGAGCCATGGGGGCGGTTCGCGCATGAATCGATCGAGCCGGCGCGATCGCGGACCGATGGAGGAGTTCACGACCGGGAACTCATCCGGGCCGGCGCCATCGAGACCGAGAAAATCGAGAACACGGCGGTAATGCGCACGCGGGTCGGCAAAGAATTCCTCGAACACGAGGACGAGTCGCTGGGGTTCCGGCACTTGCTGCAGCAACCGGGCGATTTGTCCCGCATAGCGATACATGTCTCCGTACTGAAGGGTCATCGGGTCAGGCCACTGTGGAGGCATGTGCAAGCCCGCGAGTCGCGCGGCCTGCAGCCGCCAGGCCTGCTCGAAGTCCTCGACGTTTTCGTGGCCATGGCCCCAGCGCGCCGAGTGCAGCGAGTGCGCGGCATCGACGGGGTAACGCAGCATCGCGATCACCTTCGCGCGCGGGTTGTATTGCATGAGCCGCCCGATGGCGACTCGCGAATATAGATAGAGCGCCGAGGCATCTCCGCAGATGTGTTGCGCAGCTACGTTCGCGAACAGCGACTCATACTGTGCCGGCGTGTCGACGCCTCCTTTTGCCTTCAGGTCGGTGCAGAAAAAATTTGCTTCCTTGATTCCCGGAATGAACACCGACGGATGCGAACCAAGATACTGCGCCAGCGCGGTCGTCCCGCACTTGGCGGCACCTGCAATGAAGAAGTCAGGCCTTGGCTTCATGAGTGCGGACGCACGCCGAAGGTCGCGGTGATTGTACGCAATCGCAAAAGCGGGTCTAATTTCTGGCGGTCGCATGACCATGGGCCTGTCGAGGAAACCGGATGTCCCGTGAACTCCGCCAGCGGGCGCCGCTGACAGCGCTGATCATCGGCGCGGGGCCGGCCGCGGTCGAGATGCACCTGCCGGTGCTGGCCAGGCTGCGTGACTCGGGCGAGTTGGCGCTCAGGTTGATCTGCGACCTGCGGCACGAACGTGCCGCCAGCGCGTGCCGCGCATTCGGCTTCTCCGAAGCGACGGGCGACGGCGTCGCTGCGGTTGCGCGCCCAGACATCGACGTTGTCTACGTGTTCGGAAGCGCCCAGCTGCACTTCGAATACGGACTGGCTGCGTTGCGTGCCGGCAAGCACCTGTTCGTCGAGAAGCCTCTCGCGCCTTCGTACGAGGCGGCGCGCGAACTGGCGCGGGCTGCAAGGCAGCGGGCACGAATCGCTGTCGGCGGCCACAATCGCCGGTTCCATGAACCGCTGGTGCGGGCACGCGAGCTGGCCGGAAAATCCGGATGGCGCTACGCGGAAGCCGTATTTCACAAACCGGAGTTTGGCAAGACGCCATCGTACGGAGCCCGGACCTGGTTGAGCGCGAACGGCATTCATGCACTGGACGCACTCGTTTTCATGATGAATGGCTTGCCGGAAGAGCTCACGGCCCTGGTCGGCGAGGCAGGCGAGGCGCAGCCCAGCGCATTCTCTGCGCTGCTGCGCTGGCGCGATGGCGCACAGGGAGTATTCCTGTGCAACAACAACGCCGGCGCACGACGCGAGGAGTATGTGTTTCATGGTCTGGGTGAAAGCTGCCGGATCGACGAAGCCGGCCTCCTCGTCGAGAAGGGCGGCAAGAGTTCGCGAACGCCCTCGCCTCCGCATGATCGCGGAATCACTGCCGAGCACGAAGCGTTCCTGCACGCGGTGCGCACGGGGATCGAGCCAGTCCACAGTATCGCGAGAATCGCGCCTTCGCTGTTTCTATGCGAACTGATCGAGCGCGGGTTCACCGGGCGGGTGAGGCTGCCGGACACGGAGACGATTCGACCGCTTGCCGCACATTCCCCGGCCGGGTCGATGCTCGTCGTCCGGCCGGCCGAGCTGCAGCCGGCGCTTTCGCGATGGCTTCCGGATGTTCGGCTGGTTTCTCTCGCCGAACTCCAGGCTTCGGCAAAGCCGCGGCCGGACATCGTTGCAGCGGTGCTCGGACGAGGCGCGGACCCGCTGTCGCCCGAACTACTCGCGCAGCTGCCCCGCCTCGGCATGCTCGGCGTGGTCGGCTTGTCGGTCGGCCGCCATGATCCTGAAAAGCTGCTGGCACATGGCATCGCCATAGTGAATGCGACGCAGGCGTACGCTGACAGCGTTGCCGAATTCGCCCTTGCACTCGCCATTCTCGGCCGTCGCCGCGCCTTCGCTTCCCACGACATCATGCGTCGTGGCGGTTGGGGCAGCGCGCCGGCGCCAGGAATCGCGAGATTCGCGGCGCGCGCCGGGCGCGGCCTGCGTCCAATGTTCCGGGCAGTCGGCATGGAATCCTTCCTGCTGCGCCTGTGGCGCGCGCGATCCGGCATGCCGCCGACGAGCTCGCCAGCCATGCAGCCGCGCGAATTGCGCGGCGCCACGATCGGCCTCGTCGGTTGGAGCGCGAATGCGCGCGCTTTCGCCGAACGCCTTCTCCAGGCACACGCCCGCGTGCTGTGCTTCTCCGAACATGCCTCGGATCCGGATCTGGCCGCAGCAGGCGTATGCCGCGTTTCACTGGCCGAAGCCCTGGCTGCTGATGTCGTATCGCTGCATCGGGGCCTCTCGCCGGACACCCTGCACTTTCTCGGAGCTGCGGAGTTGGACAAGCTGCGCCCCGGGACGGTGTTCATCAACATCGCTCGCGGAGCGTTGGTCGAGCCGGATGCCTTGTTGCGACGTCTGAAGCGCGGCGACATCTTCGCGTGCCTCGACACGTATGAAACCGAGCCGCCGCCCGCATCCGACCCGCTGCGCAGCCTGCCCAATGTGTTCCTCACATCGCACATCGCCGGCGGGTCCGACGACATGCACGCCGCGGCTGCACACGAAGTCGTCCGCAAGATTGCCGGCTGGCTCGTCTCGGGCAAGGCCGACGGGATCACGGCCGAGCGCCTGAGCACGATGACGTAGCACGGGAGGCCGGTGCTCACGCGGGCATCTGGCTCAACAGGGCCTTCAACACGGCCACCGACTGTGCCGGATGCACGCCGCGACGCAGCTCGAAGCATGGCAACCGCGCCATCTGTCGCTCGAAGCGTGGCCACTCCGGTCGGGCTGCGGCATAAGCCTGCGTGGCACGCAGGCGAGCGATGGTACGCACCGCCGGCTGGCGGATCAGCAATCGGCCGGACCGCGCGGGGCGCGATGTGAGCACTACCAGCGCGGCGAGGCGAGGCGGGCGCCTGGCGAGCGAAAGCCCGGCGCGGCGCAGATCGAGAGCGCGTTTGTTCACCCCGCTGCGACGCCGGATGATCCTGGCGCTCGCCAGATGGCGCGCCAATCCGTCTGGCAGCAGGCGGGCCGGCGCGCCAATGCGCACGTAGAGATAGTTGGGTAGGGAAACGGCGCGCAGACCGCGTGGTTCCACGAACAGGCTATCTTCGGAAACCAGCTCCAGCCCACCCGCCGCGGCCTGCAGGGCGAGGATGGACTTGCCGCTTCCCGAGGCACCCACGAGCATGACGGCGCGCCCCCGCAGCGAGACGCAGCCGGCGTGCAACGGCACGAGCCCGAGCGCGCGCACCGCCAGCGTGATGATTGCGAACTCGAGTAGCTCGTAGCGCAGATGGTAGTCATGGCGCAGCATGTCGTCGGATATCACCAACAGCGCGGTTCCCTGGCTTGGTACGAGCACCGCGTAATTGTCGGCGTCGATCGTCGCGGTGACGATGTCGGCGCCGCCGGCGAAGCGTGGTGCCGGCGGCGTTCCGCGGGTGCCCGGCGCACGCCGGCGCAGCACGATTCGCACGCGCAGTGCGCGTGCCTTCGGTCGAAGACGCAGGCGCGGCAGGCCGTCGAAGGCTTGTCTCACCAGGCGCTCCACGGCACGGGCGTTGGTCTCGAACCGGAATTCGGCTCCCAGCAGGCGGCAGCGCCAGCGGCGCAGACCGCGACTCCGTTCGCCGAATGGATCGGCCGGCGGATCACTCACTCCCTGCTCCCGTCACAAACCCGTCGCGCGCGGATCGCGCAGCCGCACGAACTGGCGCGACAGGTCGAGCTCCCACGGCCGGTCGTAGCGCTCGAAGCGATAGCGCCACGACGACAGCGCACGTAGCGCGCGCTTGGCCATCGGTGGCGAGCGGATGTCGGTGATGGTCGGAAAACGGCAGCCGAGCACGGTGGTGAAGTCGCGGATCCTGCGCCGCAACCGCTCGCTGAGCCAGGGCGCATCGGTGTGGCTCCAGTACGCCACCCATTCGGGTTGCGACCAGCCTTCCGCGGTGGTCGGGAATTCCAGCACGTTGCCGTCGGCGTCGCGCAGCTTCGCGGCGTTGCTGACGACCCGCTGGTGCACGTTTCCCGCGATGTGCGGCGACGGCGGCAGCGGGGTGTAGATGTAGAGCATGATCTCGGTGCCCGGATGCAGGCGCTTGATGCGGCGGATGAAACGGAAGGTGTTCTCGGTCTCGCCCTCCGGGTCCTCCGGCGGCGCCAGCATGAACGACAGCTCCGGCACCACGCCATTGGCGCGGCATATTTCGACGGCCTCGAGCGTCTGGTCGGTCTTCGTACCCTTGCGGATGTCGTGCAGCATGCGGTCGTTGGGCGACTCGGCGCCGATGTAGGCCATGCGCAGCTTGCTCTTGCGCACCAGCGCCCAGGTGGACGCGGACATTTCGACCAGCGCATCCGAGCGCGCGAAACACCACCACGGCAGCTGGTGACGCGCCATCACTTCCAGCAGCGGCACCATGTCCACTTCGCGATCGAAGAAGTTGTGGTCGTAGTAGTTGATGGAGTCGACGCCGAACTCGCGCGTCAGCCAGGTGAGATCCGCATCGAGACGCTGCGCCGCCGGCAGCGCGGTCTTGCCGCGGAACATCGTGGCGACGCCGCAGAACGTACAGCGGAAGCGGCAACCCAGCGCGGCCTGGAATCCCGCGGTATGCCGGCCGAGGTAGGTGTGACCGAGGTACTGGCGCGGGTTTTCGAGCCGCTCGATGGCCGGCCGGCCCGCCAGACTCGCTGCCGAGAAGAGCCGATCGGCGTTGTGCACGATCCCGCCGTCGCGCCGCCAGCTCAGGCCGGGGATCGAGCCGATGCGCTGCGGATCGCCGAACCACGCATCGAGTAGTTCGACGAAGGTCGACTCACCCTGGCCGCGCACGGCGAAGTCGACGAACGGCGATGCGAGTGCCGGTTCGGGGCAGATGGTCGGGAAATACCCGCCCCAGATGATGGGCAGGGCCGGCCGTGCGGCGCGTATCGCCTTCGATACCGCGACGGCGCTCGGCACCTGCGGCCCGCCCATGGCGGTGACACCCACGGCGTCGAAGCCGCCGGATTCCACCAGTTTGACGGCGGTAGCGACAAAATCGCGGTCGATGTTGCCGTCGAGCAGCTGCCAGTCGTAGTGCCCATCCAGCGCCGTGCCGAGGCTGAGTACGGCCAGCGGAAAGCGTGCGTTGCGCCGCGAAGTGATGGTCGGGTTGATCAACAGCACCCGGCGGCGCCTGCGAGCCGGCACGTTCATGCCGCCCTGCCCCGCGTTTCGAGCTGCACGCCTTCCGCGTGCAGGGGCACGCTGCGCAACGCGTCGGCCAGCGCGCGATCAAGATATTTTTCGCGGCCGTCGACGCTGACGGCAACGCTGCGATTCGCGGGAAGCAGGACTTCCGCGTAATCCGCGTCGCCCCAGACCATGGCACCGTCGAGCATCACGCAACGCAGGTCGGCACGCTGCGCCACGCCCAGTGGCACATCGCACGGCAGCACCACGCAGTCGGCGAGCGCGCCGGCGGTCAGCACGCCTCGATCCGCGAAGCCGAGCAGGCGCGCCGCATGGCGGGTCACCAGCGGCTCCAGCGCCTCCGGCGACAGGCCGCAGCGCTCGCGCGCCACGCGCAACTCGTCCAGCAGGTCGCCCGCTCCGCTCAGGCGCGAATCGCTGCCCAGCGCGACACAGCCGCGCGCCATGAGGTCGCGGCAGTCGACCGTCACGTCGAACAGGTGAAAGTTCGAGCTCGGACACCAGATGAGCCCCGCACCGGCATCCGCGAGCCGCGCACGTTCTTCTGCCGTGAAGGCGACGCCGTGGATCAGGCGCGTGTTCGGCCCGATGCAGCCCAGGCGCTCGAGGCGCGCGAATTCACCGCGGGCCGCGGGGCTCACGCCCTCCCCGGCATGGATGAACCAGGGCAGGTTCGCGCCGGTCGCGCGGTACGACGCACTGACCTTCTCGTCACCGTCCAGGCCCAGCGAGTGCGCCCAGCCGTAGTTAGCCAGCACACGGCACGGAAAGCCGGGCTTCGCCAGCGCCGGGTAGTAAGGATCGTGATGCGCCACGGTGGTGACGCCGCTGAGGATGTTCTTGATGCCGCCGATCAGCAGGCGCAGGTCGCGCCGCAGCGCGGCGGGCTCGGCAATCGCCCGGTCGACGTGGCGGCTCGAATCGATGTCGGCGATCCACTGGCCGACGTCGTCGTGGCGCTGGCGATACTTCAGCCGCGGAAAATTGTTGAGCTGCAGGTGATCGTGCGCGTTGACCAGGCCCGGGAGGACGCGATCGCCCGCGGCGTCCATGACCACGTCACCGGGCAAGGGCGCCGTCACGGCCGCGGCGATTCTGCCTTCGGCCAGACGCAAAGTCGCCGGGCTGCGGCCGTCGATGCGTGCATTGACGAATGTCACCGCGGGATCCATCAGCGACGGCTCCTGGCGCGCACCACGAGCACGATGGGAACGCCGGCCCAGCGGGCATAGAACTGCTCCGATCCGGAAAAGGGCTCGTCGAGCTCGATGCCGGCCCGCAATTCCCGCACGGCTTCGAGCTCGAAGCCGGCGGCCTGCGCAGCATCGCGATGCGCCTGCACGGGATAGCCGTCGATGGGTAGTTCGAACCGGCGCCCGGACTCGTCGCGGAACGAGCGCACCTGGCCGGCGCGCGTGGCCTCGAAATGGAAATCGGAGTACAGCAGGACGCCGCCCGGACGCAGCACCCGCGCGATTTCGCGAAAGCACCGCCGGAGATTCTCCGCGTGACCCATGGCGAGCCCGGACAGCACCACGTCGAATACCGCCGTCGCGAACGGCAACTGCGTGAGCCCCGCGCGAACGCGATGCCCGCCGATGGATCGGCGCAGCATGGCCGGCGAGAAATCCGCCGCGACCACTTCGCGAGCGCCCGCCTCCATCAGCAGCCGCGCATAACGCCCGGTACCGCAGGCCAGGTCGAGCGCACAGGCACCGGCCACGTCGGGAATGAGGTCGCACATCACCTGCTGTTCGATACGCATCAGCGCGTTGTGCGGTACCGGCGGATAGGTGTCCGCCCAGCGCTCGTACAGCTCCAGCGTCGATGCAGCTCCCTGGCTCGCGTGCTTCATGCAACGCTCCGTTGTTGGAGGCGCAGACCCTTCGCGTCCAGACCCGCCGGATCACGCCACATCGAACAGACGCATCGCTGGCATTCCTGGCGCGCGCCGGCGCGAATGGCAGCGCGCAACCCGTGCATCTGCGGATGCTCCAGCGCGGCCGCGAGACCGTCGTGCGTGCGCATGCCAGGTCCTGGAATGAAGAAGCACGGCGCGACCCGACCCGTGGCGTCGATGACCGCGGAGAATTCCGGCGCGTTGCAACGCACCGCCGGGAACTCGTCCAGCCCCGCGAGCGCCGCGAAATACTGGTGGATGCGCCGCAGTTTCGCCGGAGATTCTGCGATGAAACGCTCGTGGAACTCGAGGCTGTACTCGCGCTCCAGCGCGTCGATGAGCTGCACGAGCTGCGGCAGGTCGGCGCCGTCCAGTGCCAGCGGGAATTCGCCGGGGCCGGTGCGCGCGAAGGCATGCGCATTGCCCACGTCGACGGCGAGGAAGGAGATCTGCGCCACGCCCAGCTCGCGCGCCAGCCGCACGAACTGCGGCAGCTCGACGTAGTTGGCCCGCTGCAGCGTCACCCGCAGATTGACGCGGGCGCCGCGCGCGACCACGGCGCGGATGCCATCACAGACCTTGTCGAAGGCATCGAGCCCGCGAATCGCCAGGTAGGTAGACGCGTTGCTGCCGTCGAGCGACACGGTGATCGAATCGCAGAGCGTCGCGGCGGCTGCCGCATGCTTGGCCAGCGCCAGGCCGGCGGTCAGCAGCCACACCTCGAGGCCGGCGTCGCCGAGACTGCGCGCGATCGGCTGCCACTCGGGGTTCATCAGCGGCTCGCCGCCCGAGAGCAGCGCCACGCGCGTACCCAGGCGGCGCAGGTCGGGCAGCACGCGCAGCACCGACTCGAGGGTCGCGTCGGCCTTGCCGTGGCGCCAGTAGTCGCAGGTCACGCAGCGCGAGTTGCAGCGCTCCGTGAGATAGAAGGTGACCAGCGGCAGGGCGCGATCAGGCATGGCCGACACACACCGTCAGGGTCTGCAGGTGATGGAAATCCTCTCGATCGAGGCAGTAGTTTGGTGATGCGGGATCGGTGTTGTCGCGCAGCGCCTGCCACTGCTCAACGGCCAGGAACGGCCGCAGCCGTTCGCCCCAGGTGCCGCGGAACATGGCTTCCTCGAAGTACGACCGGTCTGCCCCGGTGAGCGGCTGCACGCGCTCGATCACGACCGTATGTACGCGGCCGACGCGCAGCCTGGCGCGTTGCAGAAGGCCCACCAGGCCGCGGAGGCCCGCGGTGTCGTCCACCGTCAGGCCATAGCGCTGGCGATAGTACTGGTGACAGGCGGAGCGCACGGCTTCGTCCAACGGCGCGTCCCAGGCGAAGAACATCTCGGGCAGGAAGCCGCTCTGCGCGAGCACGATGCGGCCGCCGGGACGCAGCGCGGCGCGCATGTCGGCCAGCGCGCGTACCGGGTCGCCGAGGTGGTTCATGGTATTGCAGCTCCAGATCAGGTCGAAGCTGCGATCCTTGAAGCACAGCTTCGAGGCGTCGGCCTGCAAGAGGTTCAGGCTCGGCGAGCTCGCCGCGCGCAGGTGCGGCATCGACAGGTCGATGCCCACCACGCGCGCATCGCGGCCGAGCATCTCGGCCAGCAGGTGCGTGGCGACTCCCGTGCCGCAGCCGACGTCGAGCACCGCGGCGCCGGGCGGCAGGCCCAGCTCCAGGAACAGCGCTCTCAACTCCGGCGCGATGAATCTCGCGAACCGCTCGAGCTTGCCGGCATACGAACGGTTCGGTGTGTCGCCGAGCGGCTGTGCGCTAGAAGAAGCCATGCAGCTGCAGGAAGGCCTGCGTGCGGTTCTGGTTGTCGTTCTGCGGGATGCCGTCGTAGAAGCGCACGCCGGCGCGCACCTGCATGAACTGGATAGGCGTCCATTCGTACAACAGGCTCATGCGCGTCTGCTCGTTCTCGTCGACGTCGTCGTCCGGGTCGTACCACTCGTAGGTCAGCTTGAGGTTGTGGCCCTGTTTGATCTTCCAGTCCGCCTCGGCCAGCGACGCGAGCAGCTTGGTGCCGTTGTTGATGGTGTCGTCGTCGATGTAGTCGATCTCGCCGATCAGCGTCACCGGACCGATGTCGTACGCACCGAACCCGCCGACGCCTGTGCGGCCGCCCGCATCGGTGTCGTTGTAGAGCGCACTCGCGCCCACGCGCCATTTCGACTGGACGAACTCCGCGCGTGTCACGTACTGCTTGCCCTGGTCGACCTCGTTGCCACCCCCGGCACCGTTGCTGACGGCGAACTGGGCGGTCCAGCTGCCGAGCTCGAGGCCGACTTCGACACCCTCGTCCGGCGCCTGCATGTTGATGCCCGAGAGCTGGCGCACGAAGGCGTTGTCGTCTTCGAAGCGATAGCCGAACGGCAGGTACATGCGGCCGGCCTTCACGTAGTAGGTGTTCTCCTTGAACCAGTAGCGCACGTTGGCTTCCATGTTCGTGGCCGTGCCGGGCGCGAATCGCTGGTCGATGTAGACGGAGAGGCGGTTCGGGATGACGCTGAAGTCCAGGTAGGCCCGCGCTTCCTCCACGTCGAAATCGTTGGTCGTGGCCTGGTGCGGCACGTCTTCCCAGTTGTAGTCGGCCCGGAGATTGCCGCCGACCGCGAAGAACTTGGAGAGCTGACCGGTCCAGAGATCGGAGTCGTCACCCAGCCGCTTCGCCGCCAGCGTGGTCTGCGCGAAGGTGTTGCCGAACACGGTGCGCATGCCGCCGCCGGTGGGATTCACGTGGCAGGAGGCGCACTTCAGGCCCATCTGCGCGGCGAGATAGGGTTCCGCGTTCGCGGTGCCGGCGAGCGACAGCAGCGCAACCGCGGACAGGATCCAGTACTTCTTGAAGCTCATCGGCTCGCTCCTGCGCTGACGTCGAAGGACGTGAGGAAGTCCCCGCCGGCGGCGCCATCGGCGTCGCCGTCGAGCACGTGGCCCGCGGTATCGGCAAGGGCGACCGGCCCCTGCCCGCGAACGCGCAGCTGGTAGCTGCCGGGTGAAAGTCCGCGGACAGGAGTCAGTTCAACCACGTTGGGACGTCCCGCCGGCACCTGCACCTGCGCCAGCAGCACGGGGCGGTCGAAGCCGTCGACCAGCTCGAAGGTGCCGCTCGCGGCCAGCGACGCGTCGACGTCTCCCTGGAAGATCACCGTGAGCTTGCCCGCGGCCGGGATGACGCTGGCCACGGTGAGGTTGTTAGGCGCCACCGACGCCGGCAGGGCGCCGCCCGCGATCCAGCTGCGGATGAGGTCGATGCGATCCTGCGGCAGCTGCGCCTGGCCCAGCGGCATGCGGCCGCCGACCGCGGCGTTGCCCTGGATCTTCTGCACGATGTAGCTCTGGTCGGGATTTCCCGGGTTCACGCGCTTGAGGGTCGGCACCTCGTCGCTGGCGACGTTCACCAGCAGCGCGTAGCTGTTGGCGGCGTCGAGGCGCAGGCCATGCGGCGCATTCGCGCCGATGTGGCACTGCGTGCAGATCGGCGTGAACACCGTGTCCTGGATTTCCTGGAACTGGGAGCTGGTAGGTGGAGTGATAGGAATCGGCTGACCATTGGCGTCGAGTCCTTCGCCATTTCCCGCGGTGCAGGCAACCAGTGTTACCAGCAGCGGCGCGAGCAAAAATCCTTTTGCAGCCAGAAAGTTAGTCGAGTCTCCAGGCATGCCGCTACTCCCCGGGTTGTACCCGCGATAGGCATGGGTACCGCGGGGTCTCGGGGAAGTTCCGCGCGGGGCTAAAAAGCCGCGCGGGCTCGGCTAGACTTTCGCGCCGGGTTGTCAGTGTTCTCCTTCAACAGGACTCAAAGGGAAAAAAGGAAATCAAATGAGTTATCCGCGACGCCAGTTCCTCGCCTCCTCCGCCGCACTCGCCGCCGCGCCGTTGCTCGCGGGACTATCCGGCGGCGCCCATGCGCAGGCGTCGCGCAAGCTCGGTGTCGCGCTGTGTGGACTCGGCAGCCTGTCCACCGGGCAGATCGCGCCCGCGCTGCAGCTCACGCGCAATTGCCGGCTCGCCGGCATCGTCACCGGCACTCCGTCGAAGGCCGAGGACTGGAAGAAGAAGTACGCCATCCCCGACAAGAACATCTACGACTACAAGTCCATGCATCGCATGGCCGACAACAAGGACATCGACATCGTCTACGTGGTCACGCCGAACGCGCTGCACCTCGAGCACGCCATGGCCGCCGCCGCCGCGGGCAAGCACGTGTTCTGCGAGAAGCCGATGGAGATCAGCGTCGAGCGCTGCCAGCAGATGATCGACGCCGTGAAGAAGGCCGGCAAGTTGTTAGGCGTGGGCTACCGCTGCCAGTTCGAGCCCAACCACCTGGAATGCGTGCGCCTGGCGAAGGACAAGGTGCTCGGCGACGTCAAGATCATCGATGCCAACTTCGGCTTCGAAATGGGCGACCCGACCCAGTGGCGCCTCAAGCGCGACCTGGCCGGCGGTGGCTCGCTGATGGACGTCGGCATCTACTGCCTGCAGACCGCACGCATGCTCACCGGCGAAGAGCCGGTGTGGATCAGTGCCACCGAGGCCAAGACCGATCCCGTGAAGTTCAAGGAAGTCGACGAGACCGTGATGTGGCAGA
>Ga0126377_10001899_pt1 | contig 14023 bp, 11 predicted proteins | sample PanSoiMetPlot_22_FD_92647 | JGI IMG/M metagenome (GOLD analysis project Ga0126377, IMG submission 92647) | Tropical forest soil microbial communities from Panama - MetaG Plot_22 | ecosystem: Environmental > Terrestrial > Soil > Tropical forest > Bulk soil | place: Panama | collected 2016-02-17
AGCGCCCGCTCTCGATGATCTCGCTCGCGGTGTACACCACGTCGCGCAATACCGCGAACAGGTGCTCCTTGATGCCGTGGATCATCTCGCCGTCGACGAAGGCCGACGCCGGCGCATTGCGCAGCACCAGCTTGATTCCCCACGCCTGGTGCTCGATGCGGATGTCGAAGTCGCGGTAGCGCTCGAACACGTCCTTGGCGCTGTCGATCTCGCTGCCGGAATTGAGCACCGCGAGCGCGCACTTGCGGAACAACTCGCCGAGACCGCCGCGCCCCGTGTCGAGGAGCTGCGCGACTTCGGCCTGCGAGAGGTTTTCGAGACTGCCCTTGGGAGTGACGCGGGCGTCGACGAAATCGGGAATGACGATGCTGGTTTCCACTTCAGAAGGCCGCCCCGCGCGGCCTGCGGCTCAAGGCCGGATATCGATCGGCGTGTCCTCGCCAGTGCTGAGCCAGATTTCCACCATATCGGAATTGGTCACGGCAATGCAGCCGTCGGTCCAGTCGCGCGCTTGATAGTACTCCGGCGGATGTTTCAGGCGGTTCGGCAGGCCGTGAATCATGACGGAACCGCCGGGGCGATAACCCTGGCTGCGCGCGCGCCGGATGTCCTGGTCACTGGGATAGGAAATCTGGATCGACAGGAAGAAATCGCTGTTCGGATTGCGCCGCGCCAGCCGGTAGCTGCCCTCCGGCGTGCGGAAATCGCCTTCGCGCAGCTTGGGGCCGCTCGGATCGAGGCCGAGCGCCACGCGGTAGGTGCCCACGACTTGTCCGTCGCGCACGAGATCCATCCGGCGCTCGGATTTGTAGACGATGACCTGGTCGCAGCGCTCGAAGGTGGCGAGGGGAATGGCGCTCTGGGCGGCAAACGACAGTGCGCCGCATGCGAACAACCCTGAAAGTAATTTATGCATTCAGCCTGCGCATCCTCTGCGATCATTGGACCGGCGCCGATTATAGAGGTGCCCGACGCGAGACGTGATCGGCAATGCGTCACACGGATGGCGCAAACCTTGAGTTCTGTCGCTCACTTGAGACAAGAACATTTCGTGCCGGCTACCCGAGCTCCACGCGAATGAGCTCGACCGCGCGGCGCAAAGCCTGCTCGACCAGGCGAGTCTCGGGGTGACGCACGATCAGGTAGCCCACGCCCTCGTAGCCTGCAGGCTGCGCCTGGCCGGTCTGCGGGAGCCGTGCTTCGACGACCAGTGAGCCGAGTTCGCGTTGCGCCTGCGCCAGCCCGTGAATCGTCCGCACGCGCCCGCTCCCCATGCCGCGCAGGTACGCGGCGCCCGCGCTGTAGTCGCGACGCGGCACCACGAACTGATCGCTGGCCATCAGCCGCGGCCAGGCGCGATAGAAGTCGCAGTCGCACGCATAGGAGATGAGCGTCGTGAACTGCGCACCCGGCGGCCGCGCGGCGACCTCGGAAATCGCGATGCCGCCACCCGAGCGCCGGAACCATTCCATGTGAGTCATGCCGGTCTCGAGCCCGAGCGCACGCAATGCCGGACCGGCCGCCGCACGGATCTCGGCGTACTCCGGCCCGTCGATCTCGCGCGGCAGGAGCACGCACCACTGGATCCACGCGTTCTCGAGCACCGTGAGTGGCGCCGGCAGGTAACGGGACACCGAGTGCCACACGATGCGCCCGCCGATGGCGACGCTGTCGAAGGAGTGCTCCTCGCCCTGGAGGAACTCCTCGAACAAGGCGGGGCGGCGCGCGTCGGGCGGGTGGTGCGCGAGATAGGACTCGAGCTGCGCCGCATTCTCGAGCCGATAGGTGTTGACGGCGCCGGCGCCGGCCGGCGGCTTGACGACCACGGGGAAGCCCGCTTCGCGGATGAAGGCGGCGGCATCCGCCACCTGCGCGACCAGCTTGTGACGCGCACAGGGGAGTCCGGCCGCCTCGAGCACGCGTTTCATGGTCGACTTGTCGCGGAAATTCTCCGCCGCCTGCACCGACAGGCCGGGCAGCCCAAAGTGGGCGCGTACTTTCGCGAGCGGCACCTGCAGCTGCTCGAGGGAGCCGATGATGCGCTCGGGTCGCCCGATCTGCTGCGACAGGCCCTCGATCGCGCCGGCGATCTGGCCCGCATCGAGACCGTCGGCGATCCGCCAGTGCCCCGCGATGCGCTCGCGGACCTCCGGCGGCAGCCGCTCGAGCGGGTCCTGGCTCACGATCCCGAGCCGCACGCCCTCGAGCTGCGCCGCGCCGGCGACGAAGCGCAACGTCGCTTCCATGAAGAAGGGCACGACGAAGATGACCGTGCTCATGCCTGGTGGAACCTCGACTCCCGCCGGATGGTCGCTGACATTATGCTTGCGGAAATGCACCGAGGGGGATCGATGCACGCGCCTGCCCGCCGCTGGATCCTTGCAGCCCTGTGCGGGCTCCTGCCTGCCTGTGCCACGACGCCCGACCAGGACGTGCGCGAGCAGCTCGACGAGCGCACCGGGGTCACCGTCACGCGCATGGACAAGGCGCTCGAGTTCTACTCGCCGCGTCCCGAGCAGGGACTGGATGCCACCGCCTTTGCCTACCTCGGACCGCTCGAGGTCAACCGGATGGGCACGCGCACCAGCTACCTGTGGCTGAGCGTGCTGCCCTCGACCGAGCTGGACGCCAACGCGCGCGTGGTTCTGCTGGTGGACGATGCCAGTGTGGAGCTGGGCGTCGCCGCTACGGCCGGAAAGCAGATCGACCTCGGCAGCCGCGCCTACCCACGTCCCGCGAGTTGGGCGCGCGAAGTCTATCTTGCCGCCACACCCGAGCTGCTCACGCAACTGGCAGGAGCATCGAGCCTCAAGCTCGAGATCGATTCGGGCGGCGGCGAGGTTCGACGTTACGATCCGTGGAAGGCCGAGCTGGATGGCCTGAAGGCGTTCATCGCCAAGATCGCGCCACCCGGCGAGTAAGCATCAGCAAGGTTCCGCGCCAGGACGTTCGAGCGGTCACGAAGGTTCGAGGTCCACCCGCTCGCAGGATTGATTGCCGGGGCGCATCTCGGCCTGCAGGCGATAGTGCTCCCCCGCTTCGACCTCGACGTCGAGCTCGTGCCGGCTCGCCGTCGTACCGCTCGTACCGACCTGGCAGTCGATCAACAAGGAGTGCTTGCCGGGGAGCAGCGCGACGCTGCTATAGCGCACATCGACGTTGCGGCCATCGACCGAGCGGATCACGAGCGCGAACGGCGTCGTGGCACGCAGCTTGGCATCGCCGCTGATCACCGCCACATCGCTCGTCGCGCGGCGCTCACCGTCGTAGGCCTGGAACGTCGCGCACCCCGCGAGCAGGGTGCAGAGCACGATGCCGAGCGTCCGGCGGGCGGCCGTCATGACGTACCGCCGCCTGCGGCCGCCGAGTTGGCCGCCTGGATCAGCGGCATGACGAGCTGCGTACGCGGCCGCACATCATCGAAGCTGACGTCCGGGTTGTATTGGCGCAGCAGCCAGATCGGCACGTTCGGATACTTCTGCGCAATCGACCACAACGACTCGCCGCGGCGCACGATGTGAACCTCGGTACCGACGATGCGATTCGCGGTGAAAAAGTCCTCCTGCAGTTTCTGGTGATAGCTGCGCCGGCGCTGTTCGAACTGGTCGGCGGGAACGGTCGAGGTATCGATCTTCAGCCGCTGACCGATAACCACGGGGGTGCCGAAGCGCATGCCGTTGAGCTCACGCAGGCGGCTCGCGCGCACGCCCAGCCAGTCGGCGTAGTGTCCGAGGGTTTCCGCGGCCTGCACTTCGATCGTGCCATCGTCGGCCACGGTGTAATCGCTCGGATCGGCGGTCATCGATGTCGTCTCCGCGCCGGTCACGAGGTTCGGGCTGATCTCCTCGGCCTGCGACGCGGACACGGGCTGCGCCGCCTGTGCGAGCGCGATCTCACGCTCCGACTGCGGAACCTCCTCCGGCTGCGCCTCCACGTCCGCGACCACGGCCTTCGGCGTAACGTCGGTGATGGTGACGATGCCGGTCGGGAGCTTCTCGCCGGCGCTCGCCACCTGGAGTTTCTGCCCTTCGTAGATGAAGTTGCGATCCTTGAGCCCGTTGAGCGTCATCAGTTCCTGCTCGGTCAGACCCGCCTGCCGTGCAATGTTGGAGAGCGAGTCGCCACGCTTCACGACATAGACCTCGGTGGGCACGACGGGCGGCTGGCCACTCGGCGCAGCGGGCGGCGCCGCCGGCGCGGCCGGAGCAGCCGGTGTGGCCTTGGCTGCGGCAACCACCACGGGCCTCGGCTCGGTGCCAGGCAGCTGCAGCACCTGCCCGCGACGCACCTGGTGCGCGCTCTTCAGGTCGTTGAGCCGCATCAGCGTCGCCACGCTGGTGCCATGCGAGGAGGCGATCGTCGACAGCGTATCGCCGCTGCGCACGCGGTAGATTCGATCCACTTTCTGCTGATCGAAGCGCTCGGTCGGCGTGAGACTGGAGAAGCGGAGCGTGAGATCCTGCGTCGCGGTCGCTTCGGGCACGTGCAGTTCGAAACCACGCGGAATGTAGCGCTCACCGTTCCACACCGCGGACGTGAGAGAGGGATTCAGCGCCCGCAGGGTCGCTGGGTCGAGGCCGAGCACGCGTTGCATGGCGCTCACCGGCACGTAGTCGGGAACACCCAGCGAACGTGTCTTCACCTCGGTATCGCGCGTGAGAGGACCGAAGTACTTCTCGGATTCGCGATCCACATCCAGCGCCGCGAGGAAAGCCACGTAGTAGTTGCGTGAAGCGAAGCCGAAGGTGCGGCTCTGGTGATTGCGGATGATCGCCACGATGTCGTCGGTCCCCTGGTGCTCCTTCGCGCGCCGCATGCCCGCCGCCCCGTGGTTGTATGCGGTGATGGCGAGGGGCCAGGTGCCGAGCAGGTCGTAGTTGAACTGCAGGAGCTGCGCCGCCGCGATCGTCGAGCGGTAAGGATCCATGCGCTCATCCACGGTCGAGTCGATGCGCATGAAGCGCCGGCCGGTCGAACGCATGAACTGCCACAACCCCGCCGCGCCGGCTTTCGAATAGGCGGTCGGATCGAACGAGGACTCGACGTGCGGGAGCGCCGCGAGCTCCGCGGGCAGGCCCATGTTGGCGAGCGTCTCGGCGATGTGCGCCTCGTACGCGCCCGAACGAACCAGGCCCGCCTTGAAGCGATCGGCCTGCCCGAGCTGAAAGCGCACGTGTTCGGCCGCTTCGCGCAGCGCTCGCGTGCTGGTGCCCTCGGGCCAGAGCGCCAGCACACGTTTCTCCTCCGGCGAGTCCGCCTCGCTGCCGCTCGCGAGGCGCTTCAGGATCGCGCTGTACTTGTCGCGCGCCGCATCCACGATCTTGGAGCGCTGCGCGGGTGAGAGGCTCTCCGGGAAGCTGATGACCTCGTACACCACATCGAGATTGCGGTCGTCGTGGATCAACCCGGCGTTGGTCGTGACCTGCGTGTAGACGCGGGTCCAGAAGCGGATGTCGGGCTCGATCTCGGGCCGCCGCGCGAACGGGCTCTCGGCGGCCGACACGCTGTTGCAGGCAGATAAGCCAACGATCGCCAGCAACACGCTCTTCAATACTCTGTGCATCCGCATCTTCCCTCTCGATCTCGACCCCGGGCTCCCGGCGCCAGCCGTCGACGAATTTTACAGGCCGCTGTCTGCTGCCAAGTGATTGGATCAAAACGCCTCACGCACGGGCCCGTGACATAGATCCGGTGGCGCGCCGGAGGTTCGCGTCGCTGCAATTGACACCAGCCACATTCTGTCAGGTGAACGCGCCGCTGATGCAAGCACCAATGCTCCTTTCATGCGAGCGCAAAGCGAGCATCGCGTCACACAACTGAGGTCAGAAACGCCGATTTGGACGGCGCGCGCGGCGTGGCGGCGCCAGTGGCATCTGCCTTGCACTTCTCCAGTCCAAAGCCGGCTCGCCGGCAGCACTTGAGCCTTAGGTCAGAGGAAACGCATTAATCATGAACAAGAAAGTCACAGTCGGACTCGCGGCGGCACTCTTTGCCGGCCAGATCTGGGCGACGCCGATCAACCTGAGCGGCGGAGAAGAGAACCTGCAGCAGGTTCTCGATGGCATCACCGCCGGTGGTCACTCCTCGGTGGACGTCATCAACGACCAGGCGGCGCCTGATCAGTTGTGGGCGCTGGGCGCCTCGGGCGGCGCGATGAGCCAGATCATCATCGAGATCGCCGGCAACGCCAGTTCCAACAGCTTCGGCGTCTACGATGCCGCCAACCCGTCGAGCCGCGTGACCATGTTCACCGGCCCCTACGGCGCCGGCGCACAGTCGCTGCTGATTCTGAAGAACGACGGCAGCGTGGTGATCGGCGATCTCACCACCTGGTCCTTCTATGACACCGGCATCGACTTTGCCGGCAACCAGTTCGGCTTCTTCCTGCAGACGCCGACCAACACCTGGTACTCGCAGAACGATCTGAACTCCGACAATTCGGACCACATGGTGGCCTACGCGGGCAAGGGCGACTGGGTGTCGCTGCCGAGCAGCTCGGGCTTCTGGGACCCGAATGAGTACGTGCTCGGCTGGGAAGACCTGGCGAGCTCGAGCTGGGACTACGACTACAACGACTTCGTGGTGATGATCGAGTCGGTGCACGCGGTCCCGGAACCGACCAGCCTCGCGCTGTTCGGTCTCGGCCTCGCCGGACTCGGCTGGACGCTGCGCCGCCGCCGCGGCGCCGCGGTCAAGGTTTAAGAACCAGAAGAACGCAACAACAAGAAGAACCGTTTCGTCTCGAAGCGAACAACAACAAGACTCAGCAAGAACAAGAAGAATCAGAAGAACAAGAAGCCTGGAAGGGACTGCGGACCAGCACAACAACAAGAAGAGCTACAGAGGCCCCGCTCCGCGGGGCCTTTTTATTTGCGGCACAGAAAACAAGGCAGCCCGAAGGCTGCCTTGAAAAGCGGCATATCGCCTCCCTGGCGGGGGAGTCACCGGGCGGGGAACCCGGATCTGATACGCCGGTTAAACCGGTTGGCGATTGGCTGTCCGGTCTTTGAAATCCTCAGCCGCACTTGGAGTCGCCGCAGCTCAGGCAGGTCATGCAGCCGTCCATCATGATCACGGCCGCGGTGTTGCACTTGGAACAGAGCTGAGCTCCTTCGGGGTAGTGCGTCTTGGCGAAAGCATCGGTCTGCTTGCGGCGCGCCTCGAACTCGGCGCGCTTCTCGTCGATCAGCTTCTGCCGGTGCGCATCGATCTGCGGCTTCGGCATCAGGCCGATGGCCTGCAGGTGGCGCTCGATCACGTGGCCGAGCTCCGCGATGATCGAGGGCATGAACTTGCCGCCCGACTGCCAGTAGCCGCCGCGCGGATCGAACACCGCCTTGAGCTCGTCCACCAGGAACGTGACGTCGCCGCCCTTGCGGAACACCGCGGAGATGATGCGCGTCAGCGCCACGATCCACTGGTAGTGATCGAGGTTCTTGGAGTTGATGAAGATCTCGAACGGGCGGCGCTGCTCGTACTCGGTGCCTTCGTTCAACACGATGTCGTTGATGGTCACGTACATCGCGTGGTCGGAGACCGGCGTCTTGATCTTGTAGGTGGAGCCGATGAGCATCTCCGGACGCTCGAGCTTCTCGTGCATCCGGATGACTTTCGCCTCGCGCCCGTCGCGCGTGCGCACGACCTCGTCGCGCTCCTTCTCTTTCTGCTCGCGCGCCTTGTCCTCGGGCTTCTGCACCCGGTACTTGACGATCTTCTTGTCGACCTTGATGGCGCTCATATGAACCTTCTCGTCCTTCCCCCAGCTAGAACTTCCCGTAATACCCTTCTTTCAATGCGTCGAAGAGATTCGCGGCGGTGTGCTTCTCGCCGTCGTACTCGATCTCCTCATCGCCCTTCACCTGGATCTCGCTGCCGTCTTCCAGCGTGAACACGTAGGTCGTGTTCTTGAGGTCGTCCTCTTTCACCAGCACGCCCTGGAACGCTTCCGGGTTGAAGCGGAACGTGGTGCAGCCCTTGAGCCCCTGCTCGTAGGCGTACATGTAGATGTCCTTGAAGTTCTCGTACTTGTAGTCGGTCGGCACGTTCGCGGTCTTGGAGATTGAGGAGTCCACCCACTTCTGCGAGGCCGCCTGGATGTCGACGTGCTCCTGCGGCGTGACGTCCTCGGCCGTCGTGAAGTAGTCCGGGAGTTTCTCTCCCGCATTGTTCGATCCCGGCATCGCGCGCGCGTTCACCAGCTCGCGATACGCCAGCAGCTCGAACGAGAACACGTCCATCTTCTCCTTGGTCTTGCGCCCCTCGCGGATCACGTTGCGGAAGTAGTGATGCGCGAACGAGGGCTCGATGCCGTTGCTCGCGTTGTTGGCGAGCGAGAGCGAGATCGTGCCGGTCGGCGCGATCGAGCTGTGGTGCGTGAAACGCGCACCGAATTCCGCCAGCTCGTCGACGAGCTCCGGCGCCACTTCCGACACGCGCTGCATGTAGCGGCTGTAGCGCGCGTGCAGGACGCGGCCGGGGATCTTCGCACCCACTTTCCAGCCATCGACCGCCATCTCCGGACGCTTGCGCAGCATCTCCGCAGTGACCGTGAACTCCTCCAGCATGATCGGCGCCGGACCCTTCTCGCGCGCCAGCTCGAGCGCCGCCTGCCAGCCGGAAATGGCGAGTTCGCGCGACACCTTTTCGGTGAACGCGACGGAGGCCTTCGAGCCGTACTTCATGCCGAGCAGCGTGATCGTCGAGCCAAGCCCGAGGAAGCCCATGCCGTGGCGGCGCTTGCGATGAATTTCCTCGCGCTGGCCCTGCAGCGGCAGGCCGTTCACCTCGACCACGTTGTCGAGCATGCGCGTGAAGGTCTTCACCACGCGCCGGAACTCTTCCCAGTCGAAATCCGCGGCGTCGGTGAACGGATGGCGCACGAAACGCGTCAGGTTGATCGAGCCGAGCAGGCACGAGCCATACGGCGGCAACGGTTGCTCGCCGCACGGGTTGGTGGCGCGGATGTTTTCGCAGAACCAGTTGTTGTTCATCTCGTTGACGCGATCGATGAGCACGAACCCCGGCTCCGCGAAGTCGTAGGTCGAGGACATGATCACGTCCCACAGGCGTCGCGCCGGCAGCGTCTTGTAGACCTTGCAGGCGACCAGGCCCGCGTCGTTCACGACGTAGTTCTCGTGCGTCGGCCATTCGCGCCAGATGTAGTGCGCGTGATCGCCGAGGTCGGGCTTCTCCGACTCGTATTCCTTGACGTTGAGCGGGAACGCGAGCTGCCACTCCGCATCCGCGCGCACCGCCTTCATGAACTCGTCGGTGACGAGGAGCGAGAGGTTGAACTGACGCAGCCGCCCGCTCTCGCGCTTGGCGCGGATGAACTCGATGGCATCGGGGTGACCGATGTCGAAGGTGCCCATCTGCGCGCCGCGCCGCCCACCGGCCGAGGACACGGTGAAGCACATCTTGTCGTAGATATCCATGAAGGACAGCGGGCCGGAGGTGTACGCACCCGCACCGGACACGTATGCGCCGCGCGGACGCAACGTCGAGAACTCGTAGCCGATGCCGCAGCCGGCCTTCAGCGTGAGTCCCGCCTCGTGCACCTTGTTGAGGATGTCATCCATGGAATCACGGATGGTTCCCGACACGGTGCAGTTGATCGTCGAGGTCGCGGGCTTGTGCTCCAGCGCGCCGGCGTTGGACGTGACACGGCCGGCGGGAATCGCGCCCTTGCGCAACGCCCACAGGAATTGCTCGTACCAATGCTCGCGAACTTCCTGGCCTTCGACTTCCGACAAGGCGCGCGCCACCCGCTTGTACGTGTCGTCCATCGTGCGATCGATGGGCGTGCCGTCCTTCGCGGTGAGGCGGTACTTCTTGTCCCAGATGTCGAGTGAGGCTTCCTGGAAGGCGATGCTGTCGAGATCTTTCGGCTCTAGCTTGACCACCGTATTCATTGCGTGACTGGCGCTCCCCTTTCGCTTCGTCAATACGGCTGGATATCCAGTTCTTCTGACTCGGCGTGTGTGTCCGTTCGTAGCGGACACAACATCTTGTGTCAGGGGCGCAAGACTATTCTCGACCCCGGAGCGCGTCAAGAATTTTTTGGGTCAAAAATCATGCCATTAAAACCATATGATTCAATCGCTTGTAAAAATCTCCTAATAGTTTCCCTGACTGCCTCCTCAAAATCACTTAAGAGGCCCGAACCCAATATCTTGTGTCCACCGAACGAGCACAAATCACTCACAGGAATTCCACCGCTCGTCCACTTGCGCGCGAAATCGATGCGCGCTAGGCGAAGTTGAAAACGAAATCACGGTCCTTACATCGCCCTCCACGAGCGCTGAGCGCTTGAACGAAGTGAAAGCTGGAGGTGAAGAGATGAACGTCGTGAGATACGAGCCCTGGGTTCTGATGAATCGCCTGAGCCGCGATCTCGAGCGCCTGTTCCACGCACCCGCTGACTACAGCGATGAAACGCGTAGCTCGGTGGTGGATTGGGTGCCCGCAGTCGATATCAAGGAAGAGGACAAGCAGTTCGTGCTGCACGCGGATCTTCCGGGTGTGGATGCGAAGGACATCGACGTGTCGCTGGAGAAGGGCGAGCTGACGATTCGCGGCAAGCGCGCATCCGCGTCGCGCGATGAGAAGGACGGCTATCGGCGCGTCGAGCGCGTGAGTGGCGAATTCTTCCGCCGCTTCAGCCTGCCGGACACCGCCGATTCGAGTGCCGTGAAGGCGAAGTTCGTCAATGGCGTGCTCGAAGTGCAGATCCCCAAGCAGCCGACCGTGCTGCCGCGCAGGGTCAGCGTCGAAACCCACTAAATCGCTGCGGCTTCGCGCCATTGCAAGCGAGCGAGGGGGCGGAACTTCCGCCCCCTTTTCTTGTCCTGTACGCGCGATTGGGCCCGCCCTAGAATTCTCGGCCCGTTACCTCAGGACTCTCTGCGCATGAAGCTGATCCCGTCTCGCACCGGCCTGGCGCTGGCTGCTCTGCTTGTATTCGCTGCCGATGGACAGGCAGCCCAGCCTGCGGTCACGGAAGCGACGCTGCCGTCGCTCGCGCCGATGGTCAAGAAGGTCGGACCGACAGTCGTGAGCATCGCGACCAAGGGCACGATCAAGTCCCAGGGCAATCCGCTGCTGGAGGACCCGTTTTTTCGCCGCTTCTTCGACCTGCCGCCCGGTGGCGGCGGCGGCGGCGTGCCGCGCGATCGTCCCTTCCAGAGTGCGGGCTCCGGCGTCGTCGTCGATGCCGCCAACGGCTACATCATCACCAATGCGCACGTGATCGAGAACGCGAGCGAGATCACCATCACTGCGCAGGACGATCATGAGTACAAAGCCGACGTGGTTGGCGCCGACGAGGGCTCGGACATCGCGGTCCTCAAGCTCAAGCAGGGCAAGCTCCCGGCCATTGCACTGGGAGATTCGAACAAGCTCGAGGTGGGCGATTTCGTGGTCGCGATCGGCAATCCGTTCGGCCTGCAGCACACCGTGACCTCGGGCATCGTGAGCGCACTCGGCCGCGTCGGCATCGGCGATCCTACCAAGAGCTACGAGGATTTCATTCAGACCGACGCTTCCATCAACCCGGGCAACTCAGGCGGGGCGCTGGTGAACCTGCGCGGAGAGCTGGTCGGCATCAACTCCGCGATTCTCAGCCGCAGCGGCGGCAACATGGGCATCGGCTTTGCGATCCCGGTGAACATGGTCAAGAACGTGATGGACCAGCTCATCAAGTTCGGGACCGTCAAGCGCGGAATCCTCGGCGTCAACATCGTCAACGTGACCCCGGACGTGGTGCAGGCCATGGGCGCGCCGCCCGATACGCAGGGTGCCCTGGTCACGCAGGTGGTCGGCGGGTCGGCGGCGGAGAAGGCGGGCATCAAGGTCAACGACATCATCAGCTCGGTAAACGGCGAAAACGTGAAGGGAGCGCCGGAGCTCAAGCGCGCGATCGGCATGCTGCACATCGGCGACAAGGTTGATGTCGGGCTGGTCCGCGACGGCAAGCCGCGCAAGGTCACGGCCGTGGTCACCGAGAACGCGGCCGCGCAGACGGTTGCGGCGACCGACGTTCACGAAGGTCTCGAGGGGGCGCAGTTGAGCGATGCCGACAACGCCGGGGGCGTAGCGGTGCGCGCCATCGAGCCGGGCAGTCCCGCGGCGCAGAACGGCCTGCGCGCCAATGACCTCATCATCGGCGTCAACCGCGCGCGCGTGGCGAACCTCAAGGAGCTGAAGGACGCCTCCGAGGGTTACGAGGCGATCATCCTGACCATCCGGCGCGGCAGCGACACCCTGTCGATCCCGGTACGCTGACAGGACGTGTGGCGACCCGATCCGTATCGGTTTGCGTGCTCGGCGGCACCGGCTTTGTCGGCAGCCGCCTGGTCACGCGACTGGTCGGCGAGGGCTATCGCGTCAAGGTCCTGACGCGCAATCGCGAAGCGCACCGTGACCTGCTGGTCCTGCCGGATCTCGACCTGACGACGGCCGATGTCCACGATCCCGGGCAGCTCGCCGCGCAGTTCGCTTCGTTCGACGTCGTCATCAACCTGATCGGCATCTTGAACGAGCGCGGCTGGAGCGGGGCCGGCTTTCGCCGCGCACACACGGAGCTCGCCGCCAAGGTCGTGCAGGCCTGCAAGTCGTCCGCGGTTCCGCGGCTGCTGCACATGAGCTCGCTCGGCGCGGATGCGCAGGGCGGGCCGAGCCAGTACCTGCGCACCAAGGGCGAGGCGGAGGCAACGGTGCGCGCGCAGTCGGAAGGGTTGGTCGACTGGACGATCTTCCGGCCCTCGGTGATCTTCGGACCCGGCGACTCATTCACGAACCGGTTCGCACGGCTCCTGCGGCGGTTGCCGCTGGCCTTGCCACTTGCGCGCAGCAATGCGCGCTTCGCGCCGGTCTACGTCGATGATGTCGTCGAGGCGATGACCCGCGCTCTGCCGATTCATGTCGGCGGCGGCCGCACGTTCGAGCTCTGCGGGCCGAAGAGCTACTCACTCGCCGAAATCGTGCGCTTCATCGCCGGGACTCTGGGCTTGCGGCGCTGGGTGTTCGGCCTGCCCGACTTCGTCGGACGTCTGCAGGCCCTGGTGATGGATTTCATCCCGGGAAAGCCTTTTTCCAGCGACAACTACCGCTCGCTGCTCGTGGACAGCGTGTGCCGCCAGGATGGTCTCGCTGAACTGGCCATCGCGCCGCGTCCCATGGAAGCGATCGTGCGCCAGTATCTCGGCGCCACGTCGGCTCACGGCCTCCTCGACGCGTACCGCCATCACTCCGGACGCGTGAACTGATCTCACGGGCCTGACGGCTGCGGCACAGCTGTCGACGCGGTGCAGACTTCGCGATGTCGCGCGGCCTGCTCTTCGCGCGCCAGTACTTTGACGCGCTCATAGAAGAGCGGCAGGTCGTTGCCGCTCTCGGCCAACAAGCGCTCGAGCCCCGGGACGCACTCTTCGTAGGCCGCGACCGAGGCGAGGTACGCGTTGTTGAGGTCCTCGGCGATGTGCTCGTCGACACCCGACCAGGACGCGATCAGTGCCTGGTAGTCGCTCACCAGGCTATCGAGCTCCGCGCGTTTGCGGTCGCGCATCACGCTCGCATCAACGCCACTCGCGTAGAGCGTCCGCAGCCGTTTGCGGCCCGCATCGAGCAGTTGCGAAATCCGGATCTGCCGCTCACGCCCCGCCTTGAACGCGGCGAGCTCGGCTTCGCGATGATGCGCGGTGAGCCAGCGATGCACGCCCTCCACTTCAACCACGGAGGCGAAGGCCTCATTGAATGAGGTGTCGCCGGGTACATAGACCAGCTGGTGAGTGAGCTCGTGGAACATGATCGCTGCTACCCGCACGTCGCTCCACGTCATCATCGTGCTGAGCACCGGGTCATCGAAATGCCCAAGCGTCGAGTACGCCGGCACTCCGCCGATGAACACGTCGTTGCCCTGCTTCGCAAGTTTCGCGGCGAAGGCGCGCGCCTTGTCCTCTGAGAAGTAGCCGCGGTACACGACGCAGCCCGCGACGGGGAAACACCACTGCTTGGGCTGCACCGA
>Ga0126377_10001900_pt1 | contig 14017 bp, 11 predicted proteins | sample PanSoiMetPlot_22_FD_92647 | JGI IMG/M metagenome (GOLD analysis project Ga0126377, IMG submission 92647) | Tropical forest soil microbial communities from Panama - MetaG Plot_22 | ecosystem: Environmental > Terrestrial > Soil > Tropical forest > Bulk soil | place: Panama | collected 2016-02-17
GGGCATTTCGTCGCTTTCCATTAACGGCGAGGCTGTCTCCCCAGCGATGAGACAGGGTTATATTGCACTCTCCCGCACCTGGCAGGCCGGCGATCAGATTGAATTTGATTTGCCCCTGGATGTCCAACGGGTGAAAGCGGATCATCGGGTTTGGTCGGACAACAACCGGGTAGCGCTCCAGTATGGCCCACTCGTCTACAACCATGAGACCGTGGACTTGAACGGGATCAATCCCCTGAATCTCAATATCGATCCGGATGCGGTTTTGTTCCCGCAATGGAACGGCAACCTGCTGGGTGGCGTGATGGTCATAAAGGGCAGCTTTGCCGATGGCACTGCGCTGACCGCGATTCCCAACTATGCCCGCAACAATCGGGGTGGGCGCTCATTGGTTTGGATGCGAGAACAGCCGCTTGCGCCGGCCTCCGAATTCGTGGCCTGGTATAAGTTTGACGAAACCAGTGGCACCACGGCCTCAGACGCAAGCGGAAACGGTTCCGCGGCTACGCTGAACGGTGGCGCAACATGGGCGGAAGGCAAGTCCGGCAATGCTGTCAAACTGGATGGGATCAAAGATTATGTCAACCTCCCCGCGGGCATTCTGGAAAATATCGATGATTTTACGATCGCCGTCTGGGTGAACCTCGAGGCTACCTCTACCTGGTCGCGTATCTTCGATTTCGGCAGTGGGATGGAGGCAAATATGTTCCTGACGCCCAGGAGCAGTACAGGTACCCTGCGCTTTGCCATCACCACCAGCGGCGCGGGTGGAGAGCAGCAAATCAACAGCGGACATCTGGTCAAGAAAGGGATCTGGCAACACATCGCCGTCACGTGCTCGGGCAATCTTGGGGTGATCTATATTGACGGCGTCGAAGTTGCCCGCAACGAGGATTTGACTCTCAAGCCGTCTGACCTGGGCCCCACCGCCGCGAATTACATTGGCAAGTCGCAATATCCAGATCCCTACCTGAAAGGCCTGGTGGATGACTTCCGTATCTATAGCCGCGCATTGAGCGCCTCGGAGATCGTCAGCCTCACTTCCAGTAGCTAAGCCTTTGTCGGCGTGAATTCCCATTGGATAATCGTAAAAAGTCGAATCTGCCATAACAGAGCATATGGCAGATTCGATCTGTTAAGTGTAAAGGTCAATATTCCACTGACATGACTTGCTTACTGGGTTGAAGGTGAAAGAGTTCCTGATCCTATCATGTTTTCCTTCTCACCCAATTCGCCCTAACGGATTAGGGTTGTAGCAAAAATTGCGTGTCCGAATTCCGTTGGGCTGTTAAAATCACTTTTGATGGCGTTTTGCAGATTAAGAAATTGATCATTTGAATTTCCCCTGACAGTCATCTTTCCTCCATTTATCACCATAAAAAAATGATTCGATTATGGGCATCCTGTCAAAAAGGATTCATCGCACCATTTGATTTCTAGATTGTTACCGAAACCACACCAGCGTGGTATAAATCTGGTAGATGGCTATAAATTCCGGCCGGCGAATTTGGTACCCCAATAGCATTATCAATAACTCTCTGTTTGAAATAAGTTATGCCGCCCTTCTTTGATTTTAAGAGCGGCATTTTCTTTTCCCAACTATTCGTAGAAGAGTCTACTTGAATTTGAAATTCACCGCGTAGGCTGTTCCATCTGTCAGTGTGATAATGAGCTGACAGCAAGCACCTGCCTACTCTTGTCGGACTTCCAAAGGAAGGTATAGGTGTTTGAAGTGGTATCGTACTGGTAAGTGGAAGATGAATATATGTTTGGTTCAGACAGGCAGTAGCGCCTATTGTGAAGTTGGATGCCTGCGCTAGGAGGATTTATCCTAGTGGTCAGTGGCTAATCGTGGAAGCGTCTTTGGAGCGCATCCCATTGTTCTTGCGCAGAGAAGGCTGCCTCCCAATGAGAGATATTAGCTGAAATCGGAGATCGGCCAAGGCAAGTACCAGGTGTCAGCATTAGCCATTATTAATCAACCAATGTTACGCACTGTTCCGAAGGCTTGAGTAGCTAGATTGTGTTTTTCAAGGAAACCTCGGGACGTTCTGCGTAAGGTGAGTTAATCAATTTGAAATAGAACGCTTTAGTGCGTCTGTCCTCAAGCTTCGACAATCCCTTGCCGGATGAGCCATTGCACTGATTCATAGATGGCTAATAGCGATGAGTACCGTGGGCGATAATCGAGGAAGCGCTGCGCTTTGGCAATGCTCGCGTTCGGGCTATGCGCGATGTGATCCCACGTTTGCGCGGCATGTTCGTCTGAAACGGTTTTGCGCCATTCATCCCACGGCAAGAATTTCAAATTGGCGACGCGACCGGACCAACGCGCCACGGATTCCGCATAACCGCACAGTGTCAGCGCGGCAGGCGAAACAACGTGAAAAGCTTCGCCAACGCTCACACTGCGATTCGCCATCGCTTGTATAAAAGATTGCGCGACATCGTCAGCGTGAACGTGATGCAGCGTTTCCATGCCGAGATTCGGCAGTGCCACTTCTTCGCCGTGCGCGAGCCGCGTAAACACGTACGGGTCGAGATTGCCCGCTGGGTTGATCGGAATCCAGCCGGGGCCGACGATGTGTCCAGGCTGCAATATCGTCGCGGGAAACCCATGTCTCCGAGCCTGATTCAGCAAATAATCCTGGATCGCGGATTTTTGAATGCCATACTCGCCAAAGGGATGACGCGGGGTTTCTTCAGTTGCAGGCACCTCGACACTGTGTCCCATTGCCCAAATCGTTCCACAATGGAGAAAATGCTGCACACGACCGCGCAGGCATTCAACGATCTGCTGCGCGCTCGCAGCGGTGAAACAAATCATGTCAATCACGACATCAGGTTCAAGATCACGCACGCGCTGACCGAAAATGCCTTGCTCATCTTCTGCGGCGCGATCCGCATTCACTTGCTGAACGGAACGCCACGCACTGTGCGCTTGATACGGTTCGCGCTGGGCGCGCGAGATGTTGATCACCTCGTGTTCCGCCGCCATGAGGCGCGGGATAAGGTAGGTGCCCACATGACCACTTCCGCCAATAATCACCACACGCATATTCATTCTCCTCTCGTTCGGATCCAAATACGCATCTGACCTAGCGCACGATTATCCCAAGCTTAATACGGTATTGCCGTGATGTCTATGCTTTTGGACGAGGGTGGTTATTGCGGTATAGAACGTTCTCCCATCCATTCTCATCTACGACAGTTCCTTTGCCGCGCAGGACACTAACTCCAACTCCACTGAGCAGTTTGTCGTTGTGCTCTACTTGAAATTCGTTTGACACATTGTGTGGATCAATCGAGATGAGATCCAAAATAGTTCCAGGGTGGTCTATGCCTTCGAGACAGTAAATCAGTGGACTGCGCTCCAACGCTACGCGTCCCTCTAAATCGCTCGCGGCAGAATGCGCCCAAATGGCCCGTATTGGCATTCCCATTCTGTAGTTGACCACATCACCGAGCCTCCATTCGCGCGTCAAATGAATATAACCTTTCTCCATTGACAGCGCGCCCGATTCTCGAAGCTTGATTCCAGACATCCTAATTTTTTGCAACGCCGACATGCGTGTCGGGGAGATTCGGCAATTTTGCAAGCTGCAGGATGAAGGTCAGAGTTTGATGCGAGCAGCGATGAGTCAACTCAATTTATCGGCACGTGCTTACCATCGCATCCTGAAGCTGGCGCGGACAATTGCGGATTTAGCGGGGAGTGAGGACATCCAATCGGCGCATCTGGCAGAGGCACTGCAGTACCGACCAAAATTAATGATGGGATAGAAGTATCTTCTTCACGTAATGAGACGCCATGAATTTGGCGTCTCTTTATTATCTATTAGAGGATTTTTGTCTCATATTCCTATTGACAACAAATAACAGTCTTGATAATATAACTTTATCGAATTCAACAAAATTCAACAAAATTCAACAAAGGAAGTGTTTTGACTACGTACGAACGCCGCCAATCCTTATTGGAAATTTTGCGCTCACAACCAGGGGTGCGTGTCCCTGAAATAGCACAGGCGTTGGATGTGTCGGAAGGAACCGTTCGAAATGATTTGAACGCATTGGAAGAGGAGGGCCGACTCAAACGTGTTCATGGAGGGGCGGTACTCAATGAGCAGGCCCAATTTCAGAATCACTCTTTTGTACGTCGCTATAAACAAAACGTGGCTGCCAAGCTCGCAATTGCGCGTGAGGCGGCTCTTTTGGTTAAAGATGGCGACTCGATCCTATTGGATGCCAGCAGTACAGCATATTACCTGGCACGTGTCTTATCAGAACGGCAGAATTTACGCGTTGTGACGAACGGCTTTGAAGTGGCACGAGAATTAGCAGCAAACCCATCTAACACTGTGATTCTTATCGGAGGAGTGGTCAATAATAATTCTTCTTCAGTCACAGGGTTGTTGAGCGAACACATTATTGAGGAAATGAGTATTGAAAAGACTTTTCTGTCCTGCAGTGGTTTCAGTTTGGAACGCGGCATGACTGAAATACTTTTAGCAGAAGCACAGATTAAGCGTAAGGTGATCGAGTCCTCACAACAGTTATATGCACTGGTTGATTCCTCTAAATTTGGCAAAGAAGATCTGACTTCCTTTGCGCCCCCTAAAAAAATTACACGTCTGTTTACTGATGAAGGAATATCAACAAACTGGATTGAACAGTTACAACAAGTAGGTATTGGATTAACTATCTGTACAGAAGAAGCAGTTCACACCAGATGAAATATTCTTTCATTGGTGATGTTGCTGCAATTAATGCAAATTTGGTTGTTGCGATGTGGTAATGAGAAGCGGCACACATTCTCGCTAGACAAAATGCCACATTCGTTTTCAAGCTGAACCCGCTGCCCGCAGGTGATCAGACTCTACTGGAAAGGATATCTGCCTATGATGTGATGTGTACCGCTACCTCCAATTGTAAATCAGTTTCCCAATTTAAACACTCAAAATAATCTCGGAGGAGATCATGAAAAAGAATCAAATACTGTTAAAAGTATTAAGTATCTTGTGTGTCTTAAGCATGCTGGCGGCTTGTGCGCCTGCTACGACGCAGGCACCTGCAACTCAAGCACCTGCGACGCAGGCTCCTGCAACTCAAGCTCCCGCAGCAACAGAAGCCCCAACCGTAGCTGCTGAACCCGTCACGCTGACCTACCTCGTTGACGATAGCCAGAACACTCAGGATACTGCCAAAGCGCTTGCCGATGCTTACACTGCATTGCATCCTAATGTGACAATCACTATTGAGACTCGGCCAGGTGGTACAGATGGTGACAACATCGTCAAGACGCGCCTTGCAACAGGCGACATGGACGACATCTTCTGGTATAACACTGGCTCTCTATTCCAAGCACTGCACCCAGCTGACACTCTTGTTGATCTAACGAATGAGCCGTTCATTGCCAATATTGTCGACTCATTCACTCCAACAGTATCGCAGGATGGTAAGATCTATGGCGTGCCGACCGGTACGGCGATGGGTGGCGGTATTCTTTACAATAAAAAGATTTATGCACAGCTCGGGTTGAGCGTGCCCAAGACTTGGGCTGAATTCGAAGCCAACAATGAGAAGATCAAAGCGGCTGGGATCGCGCCTGTTGCGGCCACATACGGCGACACATGGACTTCCCAGTTGTTTGTGTTAGCTGATTACCACAATGTCCAGCAGGCAGATCCGAGCTTTGCTGCAGACTACACTGCTAACAAAGCCAAGTACGCCTCAATCCCTGCGGCGATGGCAGGCTTTACATACTTGCGGGAGGGTTTTGACAAGGGCTGGTATCAGAAGGACTTTGCAACCACAAAATTTGACCAGGCGTTAAAACTGCTTGCAGATGGTGAGGTTGCCCATTATCCAATGCTAACCTTTGTGCTCTCGACCATCGCGACAAACTATCCTGACAAGGTAAACGATATTGGGTTCTTTGGACAGCCTGGCACTGATGCCTCGAAGAACGGCGCCACCATCTGGATGCCTGCCGGGACTTATATTCCGAAGACGACCAAGAACCTCGCCGTGGCGAAAGACTTCCTGGCATTCATTGCCTCCCCTGCTGGTGTTGATGCCATCAATGCAAAAATCGCGCCGCAAGGTCCGTTCCTCATTAAGGGCACCAAGCTCCCGGACAATGTTCTTCCGGCTGTAAAGGATCTTGCCACATACATTGATTCCGGAAATACCACACCTGCGCTTGAGTTCCTTTCTCCGATCAAGGGACCCAACCTCGAGCAGATCTGTGTGGCTGTCGGATCAGGCCAGATGGATCCTGCGACCGCAGCGGCGAACTACGATGAGGATGTTAAGAAGCAGGCACAACAACTCGGTTTGCCGGGCTGGTAATCAATAGCTTTTCAACATTCGTTGCCCGTTTTCTGAGGACCGGAAGCGTGCACCGGTCCTCAGAGTTAACTAGCCTTAAGCGCAACCCACGACCGTGAGGTTCTATGAGAAATGATACTAAACCGCAGGCTGTCCTGCTGACGTATCCAAATTGGTTCTATATCCCGGCAGCCCTGGTATTCGGTGTGTTCTTCCTTGTACCTACGGCGCTTGCCTTTTACTTCAGCCTGACCCGCTGGTCTCTGTTCGATGCGAAATTCATCGGCTTCGACAACTTCACTCTGTTTTTAAGTGATCCTCAGCTTTTGTCTGGCTTGCGAAACACAATTATTTATGCAGTCATGACAAGCGGACTTAAGGTCATCATCGCTTTGCCGCTTGCCATGTTGCTCACCTCACGTATTCAGCTCAAGGGGCTTTTTCGGGGTATGATCTTTTTCCCGGTGCTCGTAAGTACCGTTGCCGTCGGGATCACATTTTCCACGCTTATGCAACCATCGATAGGGCTTATCAATACAGCCCTTGGCTCTATTGGGCTCCCAACCCCAGATTGGTTGGGCAATCCAAGGTTGGCATTATTTTCCGTAGCGTTAGTGGACGTATGGAAGGGCATCGGCTTGGCGATGGTTATATTCATCGCGGGAATCTTATCCATTCCATTGGAATACTTCGAAGCCGCAAGGCTTGAGGGTGGGGCTTGGGTGGCGTTTCGTCACGTTATCCTGCCTCTGAGCCGCAATGCGACTTTCACAGTCATTCTGCTGTCATTTATCGGGGGGTTGCGCACGTTCGACCTGATCTGGACCATGACGCACGGCGGTCCCGGCTTTGCATCAGATGTGCTCACCTCAGTGATTTATAAAGAATATCAGGCGGGTTTCTATGGCTTGTCAACTGCTGGCAATGTGGTGCTTTTCATTCTTGTTACGATCATTGTGTACCCGCTGATGCGCTTCTTTCAGGGAAAGGAGCTTGAGCTATGAAGTTCCGAAAATTTATCGCGAAGACATGGATCGATGGGATCGCTCTGGTTGTATTTGGCATCATATTTGTTGTGCCGTTCATATTTATTTTTCTAACCGCCGCCAAGACGGGTCAGGAGGCTTCACTCTTCCAATTCAGTTGGCCTAGCAAATTTCAATTGCTGGAAAACATCCGCGATGTGATTGCGTTTGGCGATCATCGTATGCTCCGAGCCCTTTGGAATAGTACACTTCTGACAGTAGGCTCAGTGACGTTGATCGTCTTATTCTCCGCGCTCGTTGCCTATGTAATGCAGCGTCGTGGCGATCGGGTAGCATCGGTAGTCAGTTCAGTTATGCTCGCAGGGCTTATCATTCCTCCAGCTGTCGTGCCAACCATCTTCCTTTTGCAATGGACTCATCTCTACAAAACACTTCTGGGTTTGATCCTGGTGGAAGTTGCATTTACTATGCCTTTTGCGACTCTCATCTTCCGGGCCTTTATGGCAAATATCCCGCGTGAGTTGGATGAGGCCGCTATTATCGATGGTGCATCGCCAATGCATGTGTTCTTTTCTATTATCCTTCCACTTTTACAGCCAGCTATTATTACAGTGATCGTAACATCATCTGTAGGTATCTATAATGATTTTGTCTCACCACTCTACTTTTTGCCTGGCTCTGCCAACGTCACTGCCCAATTGACCTTGTTCAGCTTCATGAGCCAGTTCAGATCGCAGTGGAACCTGCTTTTCGCGGACGTGGTCGTCATCACTATCCCGCCTCTCATCATGTTCATGTTCTTTCAACGGCAGCTTGTTTCGGGGATGACTGCTGGTGCGATTAAGGGCTGAAAACATACAACAAAACATATTGGATAATCAAATGACTTCAACAACTACATTACATGTCCGCATTGAGTATCTTCGCGATGCGTTGGGAATTGGCACAGAGCGTCCTCGACTCTCTTGGATTGTCGAGACGGACCGTCAGGGCTGGCATCAGACCGCTTATGAGATCGAAGCTTATGATGCAGATGGCAAATCTCGAGGACAGACTGGACGCGTCGAATCGGATCAATCGATTCTGGTCCCCTGGCCCTTTGAGCCGCTCTCTTCCCGTGAAAGGCTTTCGCTTCGGGTGCGAGTTTGGGATCAAGATGGACAGCTTTCAGCTTGGAGTGAATCGGTCTTTGCCGAGGCGGGTTTGCTTCATCCGCAAGATTGGACAGCGCACTTCATTACGCCCGATTGGGAGGATGATCCGAATCAGACACAGCTAAATCCCTTATTGCGCCGTGAGTTTGATGTGCATGTGGGTGTGAAAACAGCACGTCTGTATATCAGTGCTCTTGGAGTGTACGAAGCTCAACTGAATGGAACTGTCGTTGGTAACCATGTGATGGCTCCAGGATGGACGAGTTATCGTCACCGTCTTCGTTATCAAACGTTTGATGTAACCGAATTATTGCACGAGGATCGCAATGCTCTTGGTGCGATGCTTGGTGATGGTTGGTTCCGTGGACGATTGGGATTCGGCGGCGGACGACACAATATCTATGGTGACCGGCTGGCGCTCCTGGCTCAACTCGAAATTACCTATGCCGATGGCACAATGGAGACGATAGTTACTGACGATGCTTGGCGCGCGGCCACTGGCCCCATTCTTTCAAGTGATATCTATGATGGCGAGACCTACGATGCCCGGTTGGAGCGCAGTGATTGGTCTAAACCAGATTATGACGACCGCGAATGGACACCTGTTCGCCTGATTGATTGGAATCTGGCCACGCTGGTTGCACCGATTGGACCACCAGTGCGCCGAATGGAGTTGGTCTCGCCAGTAAAGATTTTGACTTCACCAGCGGGGAAGACGATTCTTGACTTTGGGCAGAACTTGGTCGGCAGACTTCGCCTGAACGTGCAAGGACCTGCCGGGCAAACGATCACCTTGCGCCACGCCGAAGTTCTTGAAAACGGCGAGCTGTCGACTCGTCCTCTCCGCTTTGCCAAAGCCACAGACTGTTATACATTGAAAGGGGAAGGCGTTGAGACCTGGGAACCGCGTTTTACCTTTCATGGCTTTCGCTATGCCGAAATTGAAAATTGGCCCGAGGAGTTAAGCGTTGATAATATTCGTGCCGTAGTGTGTCATTCTGACATGGAACGTACGGGCTGGTTCGAATGTTCAGATCCATTGATTAACCGTCTGCACGAAAATGTTGTATGGAGTATGCGCGGTAATTTCCTCGATGTTCCAACTGACTGTCCGCAGCGCGATGAACGTTTGGGCTGGACGGGTGATATTCAGGTGTTTTCACCGGTTGCGTCTTTTCTCTATGATAGCTATGGATTTCTCGCTTCCTGGCTACAAGACCTTGCTGCTGACCAAAAAGATGCAGGCGGGATTGTGCCGGTGGTCATCCCCAACGTGTTAAGTGGACCAACCCTGGTGGCAGCTGCCTGGGGTGATGCGGCAGTAATCGTGCCTTGGGTGCTGTATAAGGATTTTGGCGATCAGTCAATCCTCTCTACTCAATTTGAGAGCATGCGATCGTGGGTGGACAAGCTCGCCGAACTCGCCGGGGAGAGACGACTCTGGGACCAGGGTTTCCAATTTGGCGATTGGCTTGACCCTGCGGCTCCGCCTGATCGACCTGCCGAGGCTCGCACAGATCGTCATCTCGTTGCGACCGCTTACTTTGCTCGTTCCGCAGAATTGGTTGGTCAAGCCGCAGGCGTGCTTGGCATGCAGCCAGAAGCAGACTATTATCTCGCGCTGGCCGGTGAAATCCGTCAGGCGTTTGCCAACGAGTATGTTACACCCGTTGGGCGATTGCTCAGCGACGCGCAAACGGCTTATGCATTGGCTATCGAATTCGGTTTGCTCCCCGAGCCTGAGCAGCGACAATATGCCGCGGAACGTCTTGCAGAGCTCGTCCGCGCCAATGGATATCATATCGGCACCGGATTCGTAGGTACGCCATTAATTTGCGATGCTTTGTGTAACACTGGCAACTATGCGGCTGCCTATCGCCTCCTGATGGAGCGCGGCAACCCATCCTGGTTGTATCCTGTGACGATGGGCGCCACTACGGTCTGGGAGCGTTGGGATAGCATGCTGCCCGATGGCTCGGTCAATCCGGGCGAGATGACTTCGTTCAATCATTATGCCCTTGGCGCAGTTGCTGACTGGCTGCATAGAGTCGTGGGCGGGCTTGCCCCGGCAGAGCTGGGATACCAACACATTGCGATTCGACCACGACCAGGTGGAGGCATCACTCACGCGTCTGCGCGGCATCGTACGCCGTATGGCCTGGCTGAATGTCGGTGGTCGATAGAAGGGGAAACTATCCATATCAATATTATCGTTCCACCAAATGCCACTGCCAAAGTAAACCTGCCGGGAACAGATAAAGAACCAATCGAAGTTGGAGCAGGAACTCATCAGTGGTCGTATGCTTACCAGAACCCGGATGTGCGTCGACCATTGTCCATTGATGATACGATCGGTGAGATTAGCGACAACCCTGATGCGTGGGATGTGGTAATCAATACACTTATGCAACTGATTCCCGATAAACCAATCTTAATGCCTTTCCTGAAAAATCAAAGTAAAAGGACATTGCGACAAGGGCTTTCCACTCTGCCCAACGCTGATGAAGCGCTCGCGTCTATTGCAGATGCTTTTGCTAAACTTGAATAAGCAAATTGAAGTGATATAACAGTATGAAACGTGTAGGTTTTCAATTCAAAGTTCGACCCGATAAACTATCAGAATATAAAGAACATCACAAACATGTTTGGCCTGAAATGCTGGATGCACTGCGCCGGACCGGCTGGCATAATTACACATTGTTCATGCGTGAAGATGGTTTGATCTTCGGTTACTTTGAAACTGAAGAAAACCTCTCTGTGGCCCAGTCGAAAATGGCTGACAAAGAGATCAATACGCGCTGGCAGGAATTCATGTCTCCGTTTGTGGATGCTAATACGCGTCCTGATGAAACCTTCGTGGAGCTGGAAGAATATTTTCATTTGGATTGATTATGACTCAGGCACGCAATTATCTTGCGATTGATCTCGGTGCGGAAAGTGGGCGTACCATCGTCGGCGCGTTGGATGGCAGGCGACTCACCTTCACGGAAACTCATCGCTTCGCCAATGAACCTGTCCGCTTGAATGACGGCTTGCATTGGGATGTTTTGCGTCTTTGGTCCGATATCAAAGAGGGAATTGGTAAATCAAAGCCTATCGATAGTATTGGGCTGGATAGCTGGGCGATCGATTTTGCATTGCTCGATCAAAACGGGTCGATGCTTGGCAATCCTTTTCATTATCGTGATGAGCGCACAGATGACATGCTAAACGAAGCCTTCAAGCGCATGTCCCGCGCTGAGATTTTCGCCAACACGGGCATTCAGTTCATGCAGATCAACACGCTCTATCAACTGCTGGCAATGGTCATCCAAAAATCGCCGCTGCTGAATATTGCCCAAACATTTGTCACGATTCCTGATCTGTTCAATTACTGGCTCACGGGTGAACTCACGAACGAATTCACCAACGCTACCACGACCCAATGCTTTGATCCAACCAAACGGGATTGGTCAAGAAAGATACTTGATACTTTCAACGTTCCCTCGCATCTTTTCCAGCCTGTCACTGATCCTGGAACCGTGATTGGAAAATTACCCACATCCGTTTCTGTCCGTGAGTCCGCGAAAGAGTCCGTTTATGTGATTCTCCCTGCATGTCATGATACAGGTTCAGCAATAGTCGCTGTTCCTGCAAAGAATCAAGACTTTGCCTGGCTCAGCTCGGGTACATGGTCCATTATGGGCGCGGAAGCGAGCGAACCTTGTTTGAATGAAAAAGCACTCGAATATAACTTTACCAATGAAGGCGGCGTGTTTGGCACCTGGCGACTCTCCAAAAACATTATGGGACTATGGCTGGTTCAGGAATGTCGCCGTGAGTGGATGCGTCACGGCGAGGAAATATCTTTCGACGCATTGACCCAGCTTGCGGCTGAGTCGGAAGCGTTCCTGTCGGTGATTGATCCTGACTTTGATGTGTTTCTTCATCCTGGTAATATGCCATCCCGAATCCAAAAATATTGTGCGGATACGAATCAACCCGTGCCGCAGTCAAAAGGCCAAATCATTCGAGTCGCGTTGGAAAGTATTGCATTGAAATATCGACTCGTGTTGGAACGCTTGGAAGAATTAACGGGCAAACATCTTGACCCGATTCATATCATTGGCGGTGGGACTAAGAACCGTTTGTTGAATCAGTTTACAGCGAATGCAACGAATCGTGTTGTCTTCACAGGTCCTGTTGAAGCGACCGCGATTGGTAATATCCTGATGCAGGCGATTGGTATGAAGCATTTGGGTTCGCTGGCTGAGGCGCGTGAGGTTGTGCGACTTTCATTTGAACCTGAAGTCTACGAACCAAAACATACTGCGGATTGGGATGAAGCTTATTCGCGATTGCAGAAAATAATTTCTGAGAGGCATGTATGACTTATTCTGAATCAAAGATTCGATCCGCTTACGAACTCGCCAAAGAAAGTTATGTCGCTTTCGGCGTTGATACTGAACAAGCGCTTGCACGCCTTGAGAAAATCTCCATTAGCCTGCATTGCTGGCAGGGCGATGATGTAGGCGGATTTGAAAATCCTGGCGGTGACCTCACAGGCGGTATCGCGGCGACGGGGAATTATCCTGGCAAAGCGCGCACTGTTGATGAACTCCGTAAAGATTTGGATGTGGTCTACAGTCTTTTGCCTGGTTCGCATCGTTTGAATCTACATGCGATTTATTTGGAAGCAGATAAAAAAGTTGAACGTAATCAAATTGAGCCGAAACATTTTTCTGCGTGGAAGGATTGGGCGAAGGCAAATGGTCATGGCATGGATTTCAACCCGACATGTTTCTCGCATCCGCTCTCTGCTGATGGTTTCACGCTTGCTCATCGTGACAAAGCTATCCGCGAGTTTTGGATCGAACACTGCATTGCCAGCCGCAAGATCGGTGAATATTTTGGGAAGGAATTGGAGACTCCTGCCGTAACTAATATCTGGATTCCAGACGGTTACAAAGACACGCCCGCGGATCGGGGAGCACCCCGGCGCCTGCTTCTCGAATCCCTTGACCGAGTCCTCGCTGAAAAGATAGACCCGCGTTACAACCTTGATGCTGTGGAACCCAAACTCTTTGGGCTTGGTTCAGAGGCTTACGTGGTCGGCTCGATGGAGTTTTATTCTGCTTATGCCCTCACTCGTAAAATTCTACTCACACTGGATTCGGGACATTTCCATCCCACCGAAACGATCTCTGACAAGATTTCTTCCCTGCTGATTTATTTTGACCAACTGCTGCTCCATGTCAGCCGCGGCGTGCGCTGGGATAGTGACCATGTTGTCACGTTTAACGATGATACCCAGGCGATTGCCAATGAAATCGTCCGCAATGATGCGCTCCAGCGGATTCACATCGGATTGGATTATTTCGATGCCAGCATCAATCGTGTCGCTGCCTGGACGATTGGCGCGCGCAACACGTTGCGTGCATTGCTTGTAGCATTGCTTGAGCCCCAGGAAATGCTAAAGAACTACGAACAGGCTGGTGATTTCTCCAGCCGCTTGGCACTGCAGGAAGAAATGAAGTCCATGCCGTTCAGTGCAGTGTGGGATTATCA
>Ga0126377_10001901_pt1 | contig 14014 bp, 11 predicted proteins | sample PanSoiMetPlot_22_FD_92647 | JGI IMG/M metagenome (GOLD analysis project Ga0126377, IMG submission 92647) | Tropical forest soil microbial communities from Panama - MetaG Plot_22 | ecosystem: Environmental > Terrestrial > Soil > Tropical forest > Bulk soil | place: Panama | collected 2016-02-17
ACCGCTCCAGAACCAGAGCGCCTGCGCGTCGACGGTCGCGCCGACGAACGACGGCGCGATCGGGATCGGCGCCGTGGACTCGCCGAGACCGTAGGCGTTCGAAGCGAGATCGAGCGGGAGGAGGAACGTCGACGCGAAGAGGTCGAGGTGGAGGACGACGCCCAGCCCGAACGGATCGGCGCCGCCGACGGACGGAACGTCCGCGACGAGCAGGAGCCCGAGCGAGCTCGCGGGAGCGTGCGTGCAGTCGAAGCGGAAGCTCGCATTTCCGGTCGACGGCGCGCCGGTCGCGAAGAGAACGTGCGGCCCGGCGCATCCGGGAGTTCCCGAGCCGTAGGGCGCGAGGCCGCTCACGGCGTCCGGCGGGATCTCGACGAGGGTCACTCCCGCGCCCGCGAACGAGAGGATCGGGTCGGTGCTGAAGGACGTGCCGACGCCCGATTCGCCCGCGGAGTACGCGCGGACGACGTCGTTGAACGGGTCGACCACGAGCGCGCGACCGAGCAGATGGCTGTAGACGCCCGTCGGCGTCTGCGCGGCGCCGACGTAGGGCCCGTTCTCCGCGTAGGCCGCCGCGGCCATCGTCGTTCGGTCGACCAACGTCATTCGCGCGACGGCGTCGTTGCTGTTGTCGTCGGCGACGACGAGGACCGTGTTCCCCGGGCCGGGCCCGATCGCGAGCGGCACGCACGTCGTCGTCGCGCCGGCCGGGCAGATCGACGCCGTCTGCACGGCGCCCTCGACCTTCGATCCGTCCGCGCTGAGCGGGACCTTGACGATCAGGGTCACGATTCCGAGCCCGCACGGCGAGATGTCTTCGTTGTCCCCGAAGAAGAGAGCGTTCGACACCGGGTCGTAGTAGCCGGCCTCGGGACGTTGGATGCCGACGCCGAAGGGGGATGCCGGCACGTAGCCGTAGGGAGCCGAGCCGGTCGCGTCGAGGAGGTCGTGGACGCCGTTCGCGGCGTCGAGGTACCGCACGTGGAACGAGAAGCTGGAGGTGAGCTCCATGAAGTAGACGCGTCCATCGCCGGTCGACGTGAGCCACGCGAGGCTCGGAGGCAAGTAGCCGAGGTCGACGAACGTCCCGTCCGCTTTCATCGTGGCGAGGCCGCTGCCGGCGAGGACGTCGATCCCGTTCCGGAACCGGTCGAAGATGGCGCCTCCGTATTGCGCGAGTTGCGAGCCCGACGCGACGACCGTCGCGCCCCCCGTGAAGGGATCGAAGCGGACGATGCTCGAGAGGGACCCCGGCTCGAGGAGCCAGAGATCGCCGGGATGGAAGTCCTGGGCGGCAGCGCGGGCCGGCGTGGAGGCGAGGAGGGCGAGCGAGACGGCGGCGAGGAGCGTGGGTCGATGCATGGCGGGAGGGGCGTGAGGAAGAGCCCTTGCCCGTTGCGTTCCCCGGCCGGGAATCGCACGCCCGCGAGGTCAGATCTCTTCGGAGTCGACCGACGCGGCCCCCTCGCAGCGGAGCCGCACGATCACCTGTGCGAGGCGCGCGAGCGCGCGCTCGAAGCGCATCCGCGCGGCTCCGGCGGCGATCCCGAGGCGCGTGCCGATCTCCTCGAAGGGCAGCGAGTCCCGCTGGCGGAGGAGGATCACCTCGCGGTCCTCGGGCCGGAGAAGCTCGAGGCCGAGACGCATCCACGCCTCGCGCTCACGCTTGTCGGCGATGACGCTCGGCGTGCCCGGCGCGTCTCGGCGCGGATCCAGGTCGAGGATCGATTCCGTCGGAAGCGGTCGCTCGCCCGCCGCTCGCCGGCGCGCCGCGGCGAATCGCCGGTGCTCGTTGCAGATCGCGTTCTCGCAGATGCGAGCCAGCAACGACCGGAAGTGCTCCTCGCTCGAGACGGTGAACCGCGGGCCGTACCGCAGCAGATCGACGACGGCGTCGTGCACGAGGTCCTGCGTCTCCGCCTTCTTCCGGAGCGCGCCGCGGAGGCGCTCGCTCACGCGCCGCTGGATCCACGGGAGGTGGCGCTCGAGGAGCTCCCGGAGCGCCTGCTCGTCGCCGCCGTGGAGACGCGCGAGCAGATCCTTCGTGAGCGCCGGCGATCCGTCCGTCACGTCGCCCGATCCTAAGATCGGATGCTCTCGCGTGCGTGGCGGCGCTACCGGAGCGCGAACGAGTCGACCCCGTGGCCGCCCGCGGACGGGCCCGAGATCTTCACCTCGTCGATTCCGTCCGGCGACGCGGCGAAGAGCTCCCTTCGAGCGTAGAACTCCTGATCGGCGAGGTACACGAGGCGCGACTCGTCGCGCGACCACGCGATCTCGTCGAACTCGCCGTTCGTGACGAGAGGCGGCGACACGAGGACGCTCCCCTTGCCGGGCGTCGCGACGTGGAGCCCATCGGACGATCCCGCGACGCCGGAGGTGACGACGTAGGCGATGCGGGCGCCGCCCGGAGACCAGGCGTACAGGTTCACGTCCATGAAGGCGGCGAGGACGCCGCTTCCGAAGCTCGAGAGCTTCCCGAGCGGCGTGCCGTCGGGCTTGGCGCCGTAGAGCTCGACGACGTTCGGCTGATCGCCTTCGGCGAGGTAGGCGAGCTTCGAGGCGGAATGAGTCCAGCCGAACCCCTCCACCGCGCCGCCGAGAGCGAGAGATCCCGAGACCTTCGCGACTTTCTTTCCGTCGGGGCTCGCGGCGTAGAGCTCTGCGACTCCGGGCAGGTCGGCGTCGGCGCGGTACGCGATCCGTGAGCCGTTCGGAGCCCAATCGAATCCCTTGACCTGCCCTCCCGGCGCCGAGGGTCCCGACACCTGCACCCTCTTCGCGCCGTCGGGAGTCGCCGCCCAGAGCTCGAGCCCTCCGTCGCCGTCGTGGTCCGCGAGGTAGGCGATGCGCGATCCCTTCGGGGACCAGACGAATCCTCCGACATCGGCGCCCGGCGGCAGCGGGCCGGAGACCTTGACGCACTTCTTCCCGTCGGACGTCGCGACGTACAGCTCGAAGACGTCGTCCGCGTCCTGGTCGGCGAGGTACGCGAGGCGCGAGCCGTTCCGAGCCCATCCGAAGTACTGGACGTCGCCGCCGGGCACGAGCGGCGAGGAGACCCTCACCGCATCGTTCCCGTCGGGGCGAGTGACGAACAGCTCGAAGGTCTCGTTCACGAGCTGGTCGGCGACGTACCCGATCCGCGCTCCGTTCGGCGACCACAAGAAGCCCACGACGTTCCCGTACGTGACGAGCGGCGCCGACACCTTCACGTTCGTCTTGCCGTCGGCCGTCGACACGAAGAGCTCGGTGACTCCGTCCGCGTCCTGATCGGCCGCGTACGCGATCCGGGATCCGTTCGGCGACCACGCGAAATTGGACACTCCGCCGCCCGGCGCCATCGGACCGGACACCTTGACGCAGGGCCCACCCACGGCCGGCACGACGTAGAGCTCGTACCTCCCGGCGACCTCCTTGTCCGCGCGGAACACCACGCGCTTCCGGTCGGGCGACCACTGGAAGCCGAGGACGTTCCCTCCCGCGGCCATCGTTCCGCTCAGGCCGACGACCTTCCCCGTGAAGTCGCTGGCGTAGAGCTCGCTGGGGCCGAACAGCTCCTTCTGAGAGCGGAAGACGACCTGCGGGACGAAGGCGGCCCCGGCGGGAGCGGCGCGCGGCGAGCCGGCGGAGGCGACGACGACGCAGAGCGGGAGCGATCGGAAGAGGAATCGGTTCACTCCCCCCGTTGCGCGGCCCGCCCGCGAATCGCACACGCAGCCGCGATCGCGCCCCTACGGCTGGAAGGTGACCGCGAGGCCGTTCGACGTGCTGAGACCGAACGGTGTCGGCGAGCACGACGTCCAGACCCACAACGACTGCGCGAACACCGTCGCGCCCGCGAACGCCGGCGCGATCGGGATCGCCGCCGGCGTCACGCCGACGCCGAAGGACGAGCTCACGATGTCGATCGGGAGGAGGAGCGTCGACGTGAGGAGGTCGAGGTGGAGGAGCACGCCGAGCCCGAAGAGGTCGTGGCCCACGGCGTCCGGCGCGTCGGCGACGAGCGTGAGGCCGAGCGAAGCGGGAGGAGCGGCCGTGCACGTGAAGCGGAAGTCGGACGCGCCGACCTTCGGCGTCTCCGTCGCGCCGAGCGCGTGGGGTCCCGCGCAGCCGGGCGTTCCCGTCCCGAACGCGGCGACTCCGCCGATCGCCGACGGCGGGATCTCGAGCAGCGTGACGACGCTCGTGTGCCCCGAAAGGCCCGTCGCGAAGACCGTCCCGAGACCGGACGACCCCGCCGGGAAGAGGCGCAGGACGAAATTGAACCCGTCGACGAGGACGGCCTGCCCGAGGAGCGACGACCAGCACGCCGACGTCGTCGTCGCCGCGCCGACGTAGGGGCCGTTGCTCGCGTACGGCACGACCGTGAGCGTCGCGGGATCGGCCAGGAACGTCCGCGTCGACTCGAAGTTCGAGTTGTCGTCGACCGAGAGGAAGACCGTGTTTCCCGGCCCCCGCGAGAAGTGGTTCGGCGTGAACGCCGTGACGACCACCGGCGACGTGAGGCAGACGGTCACGCTCTGGGTCGGGCCCGACGCCTGGAAGCCGCCCGGGGCGAGCGGGACCTTCTTCAGCACGACGCCGGTCGTCGGGAAGCCGCAGCTCGGCTCGTTCACGAGCGCCAGGACGGACTGCGTCGGCCCGTCGTAGGTCAGCGCGTGGACCTTCCCCAGGGCGAGAGGCTGCGTGCCGCTCGCGTCGAGGACGTTGTGATGCGCGCCGAGCGCGTCGAGGCAGCGCAGGTGGAGAGAGTCGTCGCCGTAGTACACCCGGCCGTCGCCCGTCGGCGCCGGGGCGGTGACGCGGTTCGGGCCGCCCACCACGACGGGAGTCGCCGCTCCCGTCGCGTCGACGAGCATCAGGTAGGTGTCGACGGGCATCCCGGCCTTGCGTCCGGGGACGAGGATTCCGCCGCGGTAGGGGTCGTACGCGGAGGTCGCGTCGAAGATGAGCTGCTCGACCGGGGTGAGGAGCTGGTGGGCCCCGGTCGCCGCGTCGATGCGGACGATGCCGGAGAAGAGCGTCGGCGCGCCGCCGGGATCGGGAAGCGCGTTGGTCACGAGATAGAGGTCGCCGGGATGGAACGTCTGCGCGGCGGGCGCCGCCGCGAGGGTGGAGAGGGCGAACGGGAGGAGGAGCGGAAGACGGGCTCGGAGCATGGATCGACCTGGACGATGGGGACGACGGGCAATGCCCCGCCCGTTCGCGAACCGAACCGCGACGAGCCCGCTCGACGCGAGCCTTGCCGGTTGCGACGGCACGTACGGTCGGGTTCAATCTCGGCCCTTTTTCCCGGCCGACGCCCGCGCCCTTTGCAGTCCGCCCGCCATCCCCGCTCGCGCCCCGGTCTCGCCGCCGTCGTCCTCGCGGCGGGCCGCGGCACGCGCATGAAGTCGCCGACGCCGAAGGTCCTCTTCGACATCTGCGGCCGCCCCATGCTCGGCCACGCGATCGCGGCGGTCCGCGCGCTGCACGCGCGCCGCGTCGTCGTCGTGGTGGGGCACGGCCGCGACGAGGTGAAGAAGGCGTTCCGCGACGAGCGCGATCTCGCGTTCGTGGTCCAAGACCCGCCGCGCGGGACGGGCGACGCCGTGAAGGTCGCGATGCGGGCCGTGCCCTCCGACGCCGAGGTGGTCCTCGTGACCTACGGCGACATGCCGTGCATCACGCCCGAGACGCTCGAGCGGCTCGTCGAGGCGCGCCCGCCGGGCGGCGTCGCGCTCCTCACGGTGACGCGCGAGGAGGCCCACGGCTTCGGCCGCATCCTCCGCGACCCCGACGGCGGCTTCGCGGGGATCCGCGAGGAGAAGGACTGCTCGCCCGAGGAGCGCGCGGTCCGCGAGGTGAACGTCGGCGTCTACGCGTTCGATCGCGCGGCGCTCGCGCGCGCCCTCCCGCGGATCCAGACGGCGAACGTGCAGCGCGAGTACTACCTGACCGACGCGGTCCTCGAGATCGCGAAGCACGCGGGCCTCATCCGGCTCGTCGAGATCGACTCCCACGAGGAGGCGCTCGGCGTGAACTCGCTCCTCGAGCTCGCGATGGCCCGCGCCGTCTGGCAGGAGCGCATCCTCTCGAAACATCTCGAGAACGGAGTGCGCATCGTCGACCCGTCGACGGCCGTGATCGACCTCGACGTGGAGATCGGCGCCGGCACGGTCGTCCACCCGTTCACCGTGCTGCGCGACCGGGTGCGGATCGGCGAGGGTTGCGAGGTCGGCCCGTTCGCCCACCTGCGCGGCGGCGCCGAGATGCTCGACACGGCGCGCGTCGGGAACTTCGTCGAGGTGAAGAAGAGCCGGCTCGGCCGCGGCGTGAAGGCGATGCACCTCGCCTACCTCGGCGACACGACGATCGGCCCCGACGCGAACATCGGCGCGGGCACGATCACGGCGAACTACGACGGCAAGGCGAAGCACCCGACGCTCATCGGCGCGCGCGCCTTCATCGGGAGCGGCACGGTGCTCGTCGCGCCCACGGAGGTCGGCGCCGGCGCGATCACGGGCGCGGGCGCCATCGTCGCGCGGAAGAAGATCCCGGCCGGCGCCGTGTGGGTCGGCGTTCCCGCGCGCCCGATCGTGCGGGAGCCGAAAGCCGCGGCGCCGGGCGCCTCTCGGAATGGTGCAGTCCCGCCGCGTCGCGTCCCCGCGAGGAGCCGCCGTGCCCGCTGATCGACGCAAGCGCGAGAACCCCGGGATCGACGATCGATTCCGGATCTTCGCGGGACGCGCACACCCCGCGCTCTCGCGCGCGATCGCCGACGAGCTCGGAGTCGAGCTCGGCAACGTCCACATCAGCGACTTCCCCGACGGGGAGATCGACATCAAGGTCAACGTCGACGTGCGCGGACACGACGTCTTCGTCGTCCAGCCGACGTGCCCGCCGGTCAACCAGAACCTGGTCGAGCTGCTCCTCCTGATCGACTGCCTGCGCCGCGCGTCGGCCGACCGGATCACGGCGGTGATCCCCTACTTCGGCTACGCGCGCAAGGACCGGAAGGACGAGGGGCGAGTTCCGATCAGCGCGAAGCTCGCCGCGAACCTCATCACCGAGGCGGGCGCCGATCGCGTCGTGTCGGTCGACCTCCACGCGGCGCAGATCCAGGGTTTCTTCGACATCCCGCTGGATCACCTCTACGCGAAGCCGGTCCTGATCTCGCACTTCCGCAAGCTGGTGCTCCAGCACGCGGTCGTCGTGTCGCCCGACGTGGGCGGCGTGAAGATGGCGCGCTCCTACGCGAAGGAGCTCGCCGCCGAGCTCGCGATCGTCGACAAACGCCGCATCAACGCGACCCAGACCGAGGTCGAGGCCGTGATCGGCGACGTCGGCGGACGCCCCGTCCTCATCGTCGACGACATGATCACGACCGGCGGATCCATCGCCGAGGCCGTGCGGATCGTGAAGCGCTTCGGCGCGAAGAAGGTCTACGTCGGCGCGACGCACGGCGTGCTCGCGGGCCCCGCCCGAGAGCGGCTGCAGCAGAGCGGCGCCGAGCGCGTCTTCCTCACCGACACGATCCCGATCCCGAATCCGCCGTCGATCGTGAAGGTCGTCTCGATCGCGCCGCTCCTCGCGACGGCGATCCTCCGCATCCACCGCTCCGAGTCCGTGAGCGGCCTCTTCGAAGAGAAGCCCGAAGGATCTTCCCATTGATCGCCGTGCCCGAACGGGCGCAGCCCTCCTGATCGCACCCTCATGGAAACCGGTTCCCTGAAGACCGCCGCGCGCGAGCCGCACGGCTCGAAGGCCGCGGCCCGCCATCGTCGCGGCGGCCAGATCCCCGCCGTCGTGTACGGAGGCGGAGCGCCCGTCTCCCACGTCACGATTCCCGCCGAGGCGTTCGACCTCGCGATCCGCAAGCACCGCCGCGTGTTCGACCTCGACGTCGCCGGCAAACGCGTGAAGGCGTTCCTGAAGAGCGTCCAGCACGACGCGCTCGGCGACGACGTCCTCCACGTCGACTTCCTTCGCATCGACGAGACGAAGCGCATGCAGGTGAAGGTGCCGCTCGAGTTCGTGGGCCACCCGAAGGGGCTCGCGCACGGCGGCGAGTTCGTCCACCCGCTGAACGAGCTCGAGGTCGAGTGCCTCCCCACCGAGATCCCGGAGTCGATCCGGATCGCCGTCGATCACCTCGACGTCGGCATGGCGATCGACGCGAAGGACGTCGCGCTCCCAGCCGGCGTGAAGCTCGTGTCGAAGCCGGAGGAGACCGTGTGCACGGTGCGCCTGAAGGGCATCGAGCCCGAGCCCGCGACGGCCGAGGCGGCCGAGGCCGGCCCGGCGGAGCCGGAGATGATCGTGAAGCGTCCGGCGCAGACGGAGGAGCCGCCCGAGGAGAGCTGACCCGCCCGCGCCCTTGCGCAGGCGGCGTCTCTCCCTAGACTTCTCGCCCCCGATCCTCCGGGAAGCGGCTTCGTGCTTCGTCTCGCGGTGGGCCTCGGGAATCCCGGCGACGAATACCGGGAGACCCGGCACAACGTGGGCTTCGAGGTGATCGACCGCGTCGCGGAGGCTCTGGGCGTCCGGCTCTCGCGGTTCCGCGGGCGCAGCGGCCAGGGCAAGAACCTGGGCGTCGCGGTCGAGGATCCCGAGCGAGGGTTCGCGCTGCTCGAGCCGCACACGTTCATGAACGTGAGCGGCGCGGCGGTGGCGGCCGCGGCGGACCGATTCGGCGCCGAGCCGAAATCGATCCTCGTGGTCTGCGACGATTTCCATTTGCCTCTCGGACGGATCCGCGTCCGTCCGCTGGGCAGCTCCGGCGGGCACAACGGCCTCAAGTCGATCATCGCCCAGCTCGCGACCGAGGAGTTCCCTCGCGCGCGCATCGGGATCGGCGAGGCGCGCGGCTCGGCGGAGACGTTCGTTCTGACGCGGTTCCGGCGCGACGAGCGTCCGGCGATCGAGCACGCGATCGACGCGGTGGCGTCGAGCGTCTCGCGCTGGTGCCTCGACGGCGACCTGGGCCGGCTGATGAATGAATTGAACGCGCCCGCGAGCGAGCCTCCCGACGGGGGAGGCGGCGGGCGCGGTCCCGAGGTCCGGCGCGGTCCGTCGTCGCCTTGAAGGGCGAGGTCGGGTCGACCGGATCTCCGAGGCGCCACCCGCACCTCGGATCCGTTCGGAACGAAGATCGAAGATCGATGACGAGCAGGCTGTACGAAGCGATGTTCCTCCTGGACACCCGGGAGGCGAAACGAGGGTTCGAGGACGCGCGCGAGCGCGTCACGGCGATCCTCACCAAGAACGCGGCCACGCCGCGCGTCGTGCGCAAATGGGACGAGCGAAAGCTCGCGTACGACGTCGGCCGCCAGAAGCGCGCGACCTACGTGATCGCGTACTTCGACGGCGGACCCGACGTCGTCGCGAAGGTCCAGCGCGACGCCGAGCTGAGCGAGACCATCCTGCGCTGCCTCGTGGTGCGCGCGACGGAGATCCCGGAGAAGGTCCTGAAGGAGCCGTTCGACGTCGCGATCGCGCCGCAGACGGAGGAAGCGCCCGCTCCGCCGCCGGAGGTGGAGCCCGCCGTCGCCGTGCCCGACATCGCCGGAGCGGCGGCGGAGGACGTTCGATGAAGCGCGAATCCGGACGCGGAGAGCGGAAGTTCCGCAAGTTCATCGGCCCGCCGGGCCACCGCACCTGCACGCACGACGCGAAGATCGACTACAAGGACGTGCCGCTCCTGCTCCGCTACCTGACGTCGCAGGGCAAGATCCAGTCGCGCAAGCGCACGAAGTACTGCGCTCAGTGTCAGCGCGAGCTCGCGCAGGCGATCCGCCGCGCGCGGTACCTCGCCCTCATCCCCTACACCGTCTGAGCGGAGGCTCCCGTGCCCGATCTCGAGGTGATCCTGCAATCGGACGTCGAGCCCGTCGGCCGGATGGGCGACGTCGTGAAGGTGTCGGCGGGCTACGCCCGCAACTTCCTGCTGCCGCGCCGGCTCGCGGTCGTCGCCGACGGCGAGACCCGGAAGCGCGTCGACAAGCTCCGCGCGCGCCGCGTCGCCGAGGAGGCGAAGCGGACGGAAGAGGTGAGGGCGGTGGCCGCCCGCATCGCGTCGCTGTCGGTCTCGATCGAGGCCGCGGCCGGCGAAGCGGGTCAGCTCTACGGCTCGGTGACGGCCCGCGAGATCGCGGTCGCTCTGACGAAGCAGGGCGTCGAGGTCTCGGAGCGCGACGTGCGCCTCGAGCACCCGCTGCGCGAGCTCGGCGTCTTCCCCGTCAAGATCCACCTGCACGCCGACGTCTCGGCTGAGCTCAAGGTCTGGGTCGTCGAGACGAAGAAGGCCGCAGCGAAGTAGGACCGCGCGGCCGCGCGCGACGGCCGACGGGTTTCGCGGCCGGTAGCCACGTCGCGCGGCCGACGGTAGAAGAGCCCGCCCTCTGGAGCTCTTCGTGTCCGACCCCGAACGCGACGGGCGTGCGCTGCTGGCGGATCCGCTGGCGGAGGCTGCCGTCCTCGGCTCGATCCTCCTCGACCGCGAGTGCGCGGCCGAGGTGTTCGAGCTGGTCACGCCCGACGACTTCGACGACCCGCGCCATCGGCGCGTGTTCGACGCCGTGCGCGTGTTGTGGGACCGCGGCGAGTCGATCGACTTCGTCACGGTCGCGGACGAGCTCGAGCGCCGCGGCCAGCTCGACGACGCGGGCGGGCGCGGCTTCGTGCGCGGGCTCCCGGAGCAGGTGCCGACCGCCGTGCACGCGCTGCGTCACGCGCGCATCGTCCGCAATCGCTCGATCCGCCGTGCGCTCCGCCGCGTCGGCGTCGAGATCTGCGAGATCGCGACGCAGCCGGAGCGAAGCACCGAGGGAGGCGTCCGCGCGCTGCTCGACCAGGCGGAGTCGAAGGTCTTCGAGATCGCGTCGCGCGAGGAGCAGGGGAAGGGCGTCTGGCTCAGCGACCTGCTCGGTCCCGCCGTCGAGAAGATCACGAACATCCGCGACCGGAACCGGCGGCACGCGGGCGTCGAGAGCGGATTCCTCGACCTCGACGACATGACCGCCGGCCTGCAGCCGGGCCACCTCGTGATCGTGGCGGGCCGCCCGGGCATGGGGAAGACGGCGTTCGGCCTGAACGTCGCGGCGAACGCGGCGATGAGCACCTCGCGGTCGTGTGCGGTCGCGATCTTCTCGCTCGAGATGTCGGCCGACGAGCTCACGAACCGGATGCTCTGCGCGGAGGCCGGCGTCGACTCGCACGCCGTCCGCACCGGCCGCCTGCCGCACGACGACCTCTCGCAGCTCACCGACGCCGCGGCGCGGCTCCACAAGGCGCGCCTCTACGTCGACGACTCGCCGCAGCAGACGCCGTTTTCGATCCGCGCGCGCTCGCGCCGGCTGAAGGCGCGGGGAGACCTCGACCTCGTCATCGTCGACTACCTCCAGCTCGTCCAATACCCCGAGGCCGAGAACCGCGTGCAGGAGATCTCGGCGATCTCGCGGTCGCTGAAGGCGCTCGCGCGCGAGCTGGCCGTGCCGGTCATCGCGATGTCGCAGCTCAACCGCGGCACGGAGAAGGAGGAGGCGGGCCGGCGCCCGCGCCTCGCCGACCTGCGCGAGTCGGGCTCGATCGAGCAGGACGCCGACGTCGTCCTCCTGCTCTTCCGCGAGGAGTACTACCGGCCGACCGAGGAGAACCGGGGACGGGCCGAGGTCCTGATCGGCAAGCAGCGCAACGGGCCGACGGGCACCGTGAAGCTCGCCTTCGACGGCGACAAGACGCGCTTTCGGAACCTGGCCTATGGGCGGACGGAGCCCACTTGACCGCCGCGGGTCCGGGGGCGCTCGCCCTGTGCCTGCTGTCCCTCGCCGCCGCCGCCGGAGCGGCCCCGTCGCCGCCGCAGGCCTCCCAGGGCGAAGACGAGGTGCGCGAGGCGCACGTCGAGGGGAACCTCGCGTACTCCGAGGAGCAGATCCTCGACTATCTCCAGATCCAACGCGGCCAGCCCTACAACGCGACGGCCGTGCGCGAGGGGATCAAGTTCCTCTGGCAGAAGGTGCGCGTGCGCGTCGACGGCGTGGACCCTTCGCCGGCGCGCGGCGGAGGCCTGAGCATCCGCGTGCGCGTCACCGAGACGCCGATCGCCGGGTCGGTCGAGATCCGCGGCAACGTCGAGTTCGACCGCAAGGAGCTCCTCGACGCCGGGAGCATCACCGACCGCGAGCGGCTCGACGAGGTGACGGCGCAGCGCGTCCGCCAGGAGCTCCTGCACTTCTACCGCGACCGCGGATACGTCTTCGCCGAGGTGAGCCTCCGGATCGACCCCGAGACCCGCAAGGCCGTGTACGAGGTGATGGAGGGGCCGATCGTCCGCATCCGGTCGATCGAGTTCGAAGGGAACCGCGCGTTCCCCGGGAGCACGTTCCTCGGGCTCGGCAAACACCTCACGACGTCGATGGAGAGCCACGGGAAGTTCCTCTTCTTCCGCGGCAGCGAATACTCCGAGCGCAAGCTGCGGCAGGACCTCGTCGCGCTCCGGCGCTTCTACCGCCAGGAGGGCTACCGCGACGCGGTCGTCGACGTCCTTCCGCCGCGCTTCTCGGACGACGGGTCGGCGGTCGACCTCACCATCGTCGTCGACGAGGGACGCCTCTATCGCGTCGGCTCGATCGACGTCGTCGGCGTGAAGGCGCTCTCGCGCGAGGACGTCCTCGCGCGAGTGAAGCTCGCGCCGGGCGACCCCTACACGTTCGAGGCCTTCCTGCGCGACCTCCGCGCGATCCAGCGCCTCTATCGCGAGAACGGATTCCCGAGCCATCCGTCGCTGCGCGACTCGTGGCAGCTCCGCGCGCCGCCGACCGAGATCTTCCGCGAGGACGAAAACGAGGCGCTCGTCGACGTCACCTACGAGATCGTCGAGAACTCGCCGAAGCGCATCCACGACGTCGGCATCGCGGGCAACCGCGTGACGCAGGATCGCGTGATCCGGCGCGCGCTCACGTTCTTCCCCGGCGAGCTGATCGACCAGAACGAGATCGAGCAGTCGCTCGAGCAGCTCGACGCGCTCCAGTACTTCGAGGACACGCGCTCGCGCACGAGCTACCGGTTCGTCGACACGCCCGACCCCGAGTGGAAGGACGTCGAGATCCAGCTCGCCGAGAAGTCGACGGGCTCGGTGATCGTCGGCGGCGGCCTCAGCTCGAACGACGGCCTCTTCGCGCAGTTCATCTTCACGAAGAAGAACTTCGACCTCTTCAAGCCGCCGACGTCCTTCGAGACGGCGTTGCCCGAGATCATCGACTCGGTCGCGTTCACCGGCGCCGGCCAGACGCTCTCGCTGTCGCTCGCGCCAGGCCTCCAGCTGTCGCAGTTCGACCTGAGCTTCGTCGAGCCCGACCTCTTCGGCGACCACCTGCGCCCGTGGTTCCTCGCGGCCGACGCGTACTACCGCGTGCGGCGCTACGACACGCACACGGAAGATCGCCTCGGCGAGCGAATCACGGTCGGGAAGTCGATCACGAAGAACCTCGGCTTCGACATCGGCCTCCGGAACGAGAACATCGACATCCACGACATCGACGAGGCGGCGCCCGACCTCCTGTTCGACCAGGAGGGGACGAACTCGCTCCGGTCGATCCGCTTCGGCGTCGCGTACACCGACCGCGACCTCGCGATCGAGCCGAAGACCGGCCTCACGGCGCGGCTCGACTACGAATCGGCCGGCTTTCCGCTCCCGTGCGACCTCACGTTCCAGAAGGCGACCGGCCTCCTCCGCGGATGGGTGCCGCTCGGCGAGAACCTCGAGGGGCACCCGCACACGTTGATGCTCCAAGGGCGCCTCGGCGTCGCCTTCCCGACGCAGGGCCTGAGCGACGTGCCGTACTCCGAGCGCTTCTTCCTCGGCGGCGAAGGCACGCTTCGCGGGTTCGCGTTCCGCGGCGTCGGCCCGGTGCAGTTCGGGAAGCCGATCGGTGGCGAGCTCTCCGTCACCGGCACGGCGGAGTACCGCTTCCCGCTCTTCGCGACGCGCCTTCCGGGCCGCGACGAGGACATCGAGGTCCTGCGCGGCGTG
>Ga0126377_10001902_pt1 | contig 14013 bp, 12 predicted proteins | sample PanSoiMetPlot_22_FD_92647 | JGI IMG/M metagenome (GOLD analysis project Ga0126377, IMG submission 92647) | Tropical forest soil microbial communities from Panama - MetaG Plot_22 | ecosystem: Environmental > Terrestrial > Soil > Tropical forest > Bulk soil | place: Panama | collected 2016-02-17
GCGAGCGCATCGTCGCTCACGCGCACGGTCCCTCGCAGATTCTTCGAGCTGATCGTGAAGGCATCGAAGGTGACCGACGCGGCACCGCCCGGCTCGATCGCGAGCGGCTTGGTCGCGATCGGCAGTCCTCCCACTTCGAGCGTCATCGTCGCGCCCGAGACCGCCCGTTCGCTCCGATTGACCGCGCCCGCCGTCACCACCGCGCGCTCCTGATTCGAAAACGACGAGCGCGCCAGCGAGACACCGGTGACGGTAACATTCGGACGATCGGCCGCGCCCTGAATCGCAATCGGGGTCAAGGTAGTGCCCGCCGGCAGTTTTGCGCCTTCTTCCCCGCGCCACCCGCCGCGCTGGAAATCGCTGATCAGCACTACCTCGTGCTGCGGCAGCGACGACTCGGTGAGAATGCTCCCGGCGACCTTGAGCGCCGGTGCGAACCGCGTCGCCGACGGACGCGGTTTCGCAGTCGCAAACGAGGCGGTGAGGCGATCGCGCTCGGAGGTGTTCCGCATCTGGATGTCGGCCGACGATCCGAAGAGCACGACCGAGCCGCGGTCCGACGGATTCAGCTTCGCGATCTCCTTGCGCGCCGCGTCCATGGCGCGGTCCCAGTGATCGCCGAAGCCCATGCTGTAGCTCGTGTCGAGCAGGACGACGACCTCGCGCGCGCCGCCGCCGGGTGGCGGCGTCTGATCGCTGCGCTGAATCAGCGGGCGCGCAAACGCGAAGACGATGAGCGCGAGCGCGGCGAGCCGCACCATCAACAGCAGCCAGTTGTGAATCTTCCGCCGCCGGACCGACTCGTAGGGGATCCGCCGCACGAACATCAGCGACGGGAAACGGACGATCTGCTTCTTCTCGCGCTGCGTGAGATGCAGCAGCACCGGAATGGCGAGCCCGGCAAGGGCCACGAAGAATAAGGGCGCTAGAAACTGCATATCTACCGAATCTTCATCGTTCGGGCGCGGCTATTGAGATAGCGGTTCAATGCGTGATCGAGCGGCTTGGACGTATCCAGCATCGCATAGTCGACGCGCACCGCCGAAAAGCTCTGCGTCAGCGCGTCGATATGCGCGCGCACGAGCGATCGGTATTCTTCGCGGAACGCCTCCGGCACGACCGGCATCTGCTCGCCGCTCTCCAGATCCTCGAAGGGCTGCGCGTCGTCGAAGCCGAATTCGACCTCGGTGGGATCGAGGATGTGAAAGACGATCAGGTCGTTGCCGCGGAAGCGCAGCGGCGACAGCGCGTCGAGCACGGCCTCGGGTTCCTCGTAGAAGTCCGAGATCACGACCAGCACGCCTCGCCGGCCGAAGTGTTCGGCCAGCTTGTGGAGCGGGCCCTTGAGACTGCCCGGGCGTCCAGGTTTCAGCCGATCGAGCACGTGGAGCACGGTCTCCATGTGCTTGGCCGAGGGCGGCACATGCTCGAGCACCTCGGTGTCGAAGGCCACGAACCCGACGCGATCGCGCTGATGGTGCACGAGGTTGGTGAGACACGCGGTCAGAATCCGCGCGTAGTCGAACTTCGTGATCCCGCGGCTGCCGTAGTCCATCGACTTCGAAGCATCGAGGAGCACCGAGAAGTTCATGTTCGACTCGGCCTCGTACTCCTTGATGTAGTAGCGGTCGGTGCGGGCCCAGAGCTTCCAGTCCATGCGGCGGATGTCGTCGCCGGGGACGTAGCCGCGGTGCTCGGCAAAGTCCACCGACGCACCGAAGTACGGCGCCTTGTGCAGGCCGTTGATGAACCCATCGACGACGGCACGGGCCACGAGCTCAAGGTTGCCGATGCGCGCGAGGACCGACGGGTCCATGAAGCGCGCGCCCGGAATCGCGTGTGTTTCGACCGGCATGTCACATCCCCGAGCGCGGAAGCGGCACGGCTTCGAGAAGCCGATCCACGATCGCGTCGGTGGTGACACCTTCGGACTGCGCGTGGAAATTGGTGATGATGCGGTGCCGCAGCACCGGATGCACGAGCGATCGGATGTCGTCGAAGCTCACGTGATACCGGCCGTTCGTGAGCGCGCGCGCCTTGCCGCCGAGCACGAGATACTGCGCGGCGCGGACGCTGGCGCCGAAGGCGACCCACTTGTTGATGAAATCCTTGCTGTCGGCGTTCCGCGGACGGGTCGCACGCACGATGTCGAGCGCATGACGCATCACCGGTTCGGCCACCGGCACCTTGCGCACCAGCTGCTGGAACGCGATCAGATCCTCGCCCGTGACCGGCCGCTCGAGCTGCGGGTTCTGCAGCGCCGTCGTCGTCCGCACGACGCCGAGCTCCTCGTCGTATGGCGGGTGGTCGATGATGATGTGGAACATGAAGCGATCGAGCTGCGCTTCGGGCAGCGGATACGTGCCCTCGAGCTCGATCGGGTTCTGGGTGGCGAACACGTAGAACGGTTCGGCGAGCGAGTAGGTGCGCCCCTGAATCGTGACGCGGTGTTCCTGCATCGCCTCGAGCAGCGCCGACTGCGTCTTCGGCGGGGTGCGGTTGATTTCGTCGGCGAGTACGATGTTCGCGAAGATCGGGCCGGGCGCGAACACCATCTGCCGCCGGCCGGTGGTCGCATCTTCCTGCACGAGGTCGGTGCCGGTGATGTCGGAGGGCATCAGGTCGGGCGTGAACTGAATACGAGAGAACTTCAGGTCGACGACCCGCGCCATCGTGTGGATGAGCAGCGTCTTCGCGAGGCCGGGGGCGCCGACGATCAGGCTGTTGCCGCCGACGAAGAGCGTCATCAGCACCTGCGAGATCACTTCATCCTGGCCGACGATGATCTTCTTCAGCTCGCTGACGATCTGTGTGCGGCCCGCATTCATCTTGTCAGCAAGCGCGATGTCATCGGGCGAGCTCAGATCGACCATCTGAGCGTTGGCGGCGGCTTGTTCGATCATCGGCCTTGTGCTCCTGGCGTCGCGGTTTCTGCGGCGCGAATCTCGCGGGTCTTGAGTGCGATGGCGGTCACGAGTTTCTCCAGCTCAGAGCTGTACTTCGCTGGGTCCATGCTGTCTTTCAACAATCGGAGCGCTTCGACGCGGCGTTCGAGATCGCGCCGTTCCAGCGTGAGCGCGCGCAGTTTCGGATCGGCGGGCAGATCCTCTGCGGCCGTCGTCCCGAGCGACAACACCGCCGCGACTCGACCATCTTTCCCCGTGGCCGACGGATCCGTGCTCCCCTCCTTGTCGCCGTTGTCGTCGAGCAGCGCGTGCTCGGTGGCGAGCAGTCCCTCGCGCTCGTAGGCGCGCGTCACCTCGGTCTTCGCGTACTGGAATGCTTCGAGCACGCTGACGCGCTGATTCTTGTCCGCATCGGCGGCCGGCGAGGTCAGCGCTTCGACGAAGTAGCCGCCGAAGAGCGTCGTGAAATGCTCGGCGCCGCTTCGGGTCGCCGTGATGATCGTCCGGCCCGGCCCCGACAGCACGTCGACGAAGGGCCCGCTCGCGCTCGCGGTGTTGACGACGACGATCTGTTTGGTCGGCAGCTTCTTCAGCAGGCTGTCGATCTCGGGCGCGGAAATGTCAGGTCCCGGCAGGTTGAACTTGGCGACTCGATTGTCGTCAGTGCCCTCACCAATGAGCACGATGAACACGACGTCCTCGGCCGTGGCTTTCTTGGCAAACCCATCGAGCGCTTTGGTGATCTCGTCGCGCGTCGCTTTTCCGGTCACGCGCGCATCACCCTCGAGCGGCTGATCGACGAGGTAGACGAGCCGATCCGGGGGCACGCCGAGCTTTTCGGAGGTCACGGCCAGCGTCGTTCCCCACTTGTGGAACGTCTTCGCGCTGTCTTTGGCACTCTCTGGATCGCCTGCGAGCCCGACCACGATGAGCAGGAACGCCTTGAGCATCAGGCGAGTCCTACGGCGCGGCGGTAGCCCCACTCCGCGCAGACAATCCCCATCAACGCGACGAGGATGATCGGCATGTTCCAGAGCTCGCGCTCTTCGATCGACGTGACCCCGCGACCGGCATAGCGGATGTCTTCGGCCAGACCCTGGGCGTTGCCCGGGGTATAGAACTTGCCGCCGGTCTCATCGGCGATGCGACGCAGCGGCGCCGTATGCATCGTCGGATCGAAGAACTCGGCTTCGCTCGGTGCCGCGCGGACGTAGGCGACACCGCTGCCAACCGGTTGACCGCCTGCTCGCGTTGCATCGACGTTCACTTCGTACGCCCCTGCCTCGGTACTGACGAACGTCCCTCGATACTGGCCGTCGTGCTCACCCGTCCACTGCATCGGCACTGTCATGGTGGTGCCATTCGGGCGTGCGACCTGCGCCACCACCGTCGCATCGTTCAGTTCGACAAACCGTTTGTCGACGACGTTGGCTTCGATGGTCACCGCCTCACCCGGCTCGACCCGGTCGCTCACCATATGCACGTCGACCGGATCGGGGACGCCCTCGACCACCCAGCGGAGGAGCTGCCGCCAGTAATGCTCGTGCGTCATGTCCTCGAGCGGAATCGACGCATGCATCTGCCACTGCCAGGTTTCCTGCAGCATCTGCGCAATGCTCTTGCCCCGCCCGTACCGCTGCGACGCCAGCACGTTGACCGTGCGTCCGCGTTCGTCGGTGCCGTTGAGCAGGACCGTTGCGCCGGGTTTCGGGGGCCATTGCGCGTTGGTCATGATCACCGGCGGCAGCTCGGACCATCGCTTCGCCGACGCCGATTCCGAATCGGCGATCTGGGTCACCGCGTGCGCCAGGCCGGCACGAGTGGGTGACACCTTCACGCGCTCGACCGCGCCGGGATCCGACGCGCGCGTCTTCGGGTCGATGTCGATCGGGAGCGCGTCGGCCACCGGCGTGCCGCCGTAGCCGCCTTCGCCAAACGACCGTGCCCCGCCAATCATGAGCAGGCCGCCGCCGCGCTTCTCCACGAAGTCGGAGATCATCTGCAGCTGGTCGCCCGAGAAGACGCCGGCCTCGACCGATCCGAGGATCAACCCGCGATACCGGAACAGCTCTTCGCGCGTCTTCGGGAATCCTCCTTCGAGCTCGTCGGGATCCTCCGGATCGTCGCCGAACAGGCGCATGAACTTGTTGTCGGCGGTGCGCTGGAGCGTCACGACTTCGAGATTCTTGTCGTCGGCCACCGCGCGACGGAGGAATTTCATCTCCCAGCGCGGCTCCCCTTCGAAGTACAGAATCTGCTCGCGCGCGTCGCGCACGTTGACGAGCGACTCGCGCACATTGTTCTGCGTGACGAGCTCACCCTCCTGCGGGGCGACGCGGAACTTGAACAGCCGGGGCCCCGACTCCGACGTCGTGGCCCGTACGCGCACGGACGCGGGCGATCCGTCCGAGGGCAGCTGCACCTGCTGCGAGCCGATGATGCGCCCCTCGTCCTCGACGTCGACCGTCACCGTGCGGCCGGCGTAGCCGGTATTGCGGACGACGACGTCCACCAGCAGTGAGGCGTCTTTCAGCACGCTGCGCGGGGTGTTGACACGATCGATCTGCACGTCACGCGGCAGCTGTTCGCTTCCCACGCCCACGGTGAAGACCGGAATCTTCTGGGCCTTCATACCCAGCAGCGCCGGGTCGAGCGAGGCATCGCTCGTGTCGGCACCGTCGGAGACGAGCACGACACCCGCCACCGGGAGGCCCGCCAGTTCGTCCCGGGCGCCGTCGAGCGCCACGTTCAACTTGGTTTGCGCGCCGTTGAACGTCAGATCCTTGGGCGATGACAGCCGGGCCGCGGTCGAGGAGAACCGGATTGTGCGCACCAGGAACTTGCTCGAGAGCGACTTCATCAGCGGGCTCTCGGGTGCGGCGAACTGCTGCTGGAGAAAGGCGCCGCGCGGCTGTCCGTTCCAATCGGGAATCTGCATGCTGCGCGAATCGTCCAGCAGCACTGCCACCACGTTCTGCTGATCGACGGCCGCCCGGACAATCAACGTGGGACGGAACAGACAGAACAGGAGGAGCGTGAGGCCGGCCACTCGCAGCGAGGTGAGGATGACGCGATCGCGGACACGACCCTCGCTGACGCGGACGCGGCGGTACGTGAGCACCGCCATTGCGACGACCGCTGCGACGAGCAGCGTGGCGACAAACGACGCCGTCGTCACATCGAACCGGAACTCGCCCTGCTCGAAGACAATCGGCCGATACGAAAAGAGTGCCTCAAAGATGGCGTCAAACACCGGCAAGCCCCCATGGAGTCAGGCCTTACGCCGTGGCCTTGTCTCAAGGCCGGAGATCATACATTACCGCGTGAAGCGCCTCACGCGTAAAGCCCAGCCGGCAAGGACCACAACCGCCGACGGGATCCAGACGTACCACAACTCGCTGGCCAGCACACGGATTCCGTACAGCGTCCCGGTCTCGTCACGGGCGACGAAAAACGAGCCGCCGATGGGCGACACGCGGATTGGCCTCCAGGGGAAGAAGTAGCGGGTGTCGTTGAAAGGCGCAAAGAACGCCACGCCCCGGCCGCCATTCGTGAAGGCATCGAGGACCCCGTGCGACGCCGTGACGACGAAGAAAAGAAGGAACAGCGCCATCGCGTGGCGTCGGCGCCCCCAGGTCCACGCCGCAATAGCCGCCACGCACGCCGCGAATGCGAGCGAGTGAGACAACCCGCGGTGCCCAAGCACGCTCTGATACGGGACACCAAAGGCGAAGCCGATCACGTCGGCATCCGGAAGCATCGCGCAGATTGCCGCCCAGACCCAGAACCCTTTCGGGCGCTCGAATCGATACAGGCTGCCGATCGCGAGTCCCGACACGGCGTGCGTGAGAATCGTCGGCATTTACACTAGAGGAGGCTGTACAGCAACAACCCGCCGGCGCCAATCGAGACCCACCGCGCCGACTTCGGCCGTACGTGCTTCAATCGATTCCAGACGTACGCGAGTACGACCATCGCCCCGATCAGCAGCACCACGTAGCCGAACGTCTCGAGCGGCGTCAGCGTCGGTCCGAATTTCTGGGCCAGGCCGCGGTTCCAGATCGACCCGTACACGATGCACAGATGAACGAAGTAGATGAGCAGCGTCTCCTGCGCCACCGCACTGAACACGTGCGGCAACCGCGACACCCAGCGGCTGGCCTGTGCGATCACACCGAGGACGATGAGCGAGGCGCCCAGGCGCAGGCCCATCTGCGTCGGAACCGCCTGCCACGCCGCATCGCCAACCAGCGCTCGAATGCCGAAGGCAAGCGCCACGAGCAGCGCACCGGGGACGACGAGGATCAGGTTCGAGTACTGGTTGAGCCGCGCGGCGCCCCATGCCGCGTAGAGCTGTCCAAGCGCCGCACCAGTCAGGATGAGGGCGGCCCACGGAAACAGCGGAAATTGCGACCCGGTCGCGGGCGATAGATACGCGGCGATCCACAACGGCAGCGCCGAGAGGTCAGCGCGCCACATCCACGGTGTCGAGAAGACCGCAATCAGCGCGAGCACGAACAGCGTCACGACGAACCGGGTGCGCGTCCTCGCCACCAGCAGGACGATCTGCACGAGCAGGAACGTGACGCCAATCAGCTGCAGCACGTCGACCGCAAGAAAGGATCGCCATCGATCGTCGGGCGCCGTCGCGAGATGCGCGACCCGCTCGACCGGAAAGTGGAGCGTATACCCGAGCCCGATGAACAACACGAAGCGTCGGGTGCGCCGGAAGAACGCGGATGAGAGACGGCCGTGCGCCGACCAGTGCTTGCTGGTTGCGATGCTGAACGCGAACCCTGACAGTAGAAAAAAGAGACACGAGGTCAACCCGCGCTGGAACAGCCAGAGATCGAACCAGGTGCCCACCTCGTACCGCGGCGAGAGCAGTGCCGCCACCGTGTGGCCGTACAGCATGAACACGGTGGCCAGCGCGCGAGCCAGATCGATGAAGACGACGCGGCGGGACCGGGAGACGGCTGCGGGATGGGCCACTGAGCTCACAGGACACTACTGTTCAGTGTTCAGACGTTCAGGGAACCCGGCACGGAAACCCTGAACCTCTGAACTTTGAACTGCAGGATGGTCGCTATTTCATCGGCGAGTAGTCGGTCGGGTCGAGGAACACCGATTCGACCTTCGCCACGATCTTGCCGTTCTTCTGCGATTCGTTCGCGACCTTCTGCCACTCCGGATCCTGCTGGAATGCGGCCCAGTCGGCCTTGGCGGCTTCGCGGCTCGGATGCGCGATCAGGTAGATGAGGGTGTTCTGCGAGAGCGGCGCATCCTGCGGTCTGAAGTAGGCGATGTTCGTGATGTTGTGGTTCTTGAAGATCCGCATCGTGTGATCGCGGAAGCGCTTGTGCAACTCTTCGAGCTTCCCGTCGGGGGCGGTGTAGGTGCGCAACTCGAACACCCGCGCGCTCTGCGCCTCGACCGGTTCGCTCACGACCCCGCGGGCAAGGAATCCCATGACGAACGCGGCGCCAATCGCCGCAGCACTCCACATCGTCTTCATGTCTCCTCCTCAAGATGACAGGTGCGCCTCGATCACACTCATGAGTGACTCGGTCGGGACCACGCGTGTGAGCGTGAAGCCGGCACGCGCGAAGAGCGATGCATACTCCTCCGCCGTCCGCTCACGTCCGCCCGGAAGCACCATCATCTCGAGATCGATCATCTTCGCGAAGTCTGGACCGCCGCCTGGCTGAACGACCGACTCGAGCAGGATGACACGGCCGCCGGGCGTGCCTCTCAGGACCTGGTGAATGTTACGCAGGATCGTCAGCGCGCGATCATCATCCCAGTCATGGATGATGTTCTTCATGATGTAGACGTCGCCGCCAGGCGGGACCGCCTCGAAGAAATCGCCCGAGACGATCTTGCAGCGATCCGTCACGCCGGCGCCGTCGATGAGCGGGGCGGCTCCGGCGACCACGTGATCGACATCGAACAGCACGCCGCGCATCGCCGGATACTGCCGCAGGATCGACGTGAGGACCATCCCGTGTCCGCCGGCGACGTCGACCAGCACGTTGATGCCGCTGAAGTCGTAGGCTTTCAGGGCGCCGGCAATCGCCGCCGCGCTCGCCGATGTCATCCCGTTGTTGAAACGCTCGTTCAACGCGGGATCGCCTTTCACGTATTCGAAGATGGGGGCGCCGAAGACTTTTTCGGCGACCGGCTGCCCGGTCTGGACCGAGTGGAGCAGATCGGCGTACACGCGAAAGTGAGGCGCGTCGGTCAGGAAGTACAGAATGTCGCGCAGCGTCGTCTGCCCTTTCCGCAGCAGATCGGCCGCCGGATTGGTCGCAAACGTGCGCGAGGCGCGCTCCTCGAACAGACCCACACTGGCCAACGCGCGCAGCACGCGGTACAACGCGTCCTCCTGCACGCCGGTTTCGCGCGCGAGCTCCGCTGCTGTTCTTGGCCCGTTCGCCAGGCGATCGGGGACCTCGAGATGCAGCGCCACCTGCAGCGCCGCCGATCCGATGTAGCCCATGGCGATCTGGAATGCGAGTTGGGCGGCCGCGAGTTCGGGCGGCGTTTCAGTGTGCGGGGAACCGGTCGACATCGTCGGGTCTCGTGATCACAGGTTCCTGGGCAACGCCACTTCTGCCTCGCGTCCGATGACGGTCGTCCACTCGCGGACGCGCCAGCGCGTCACCAGTCCGTTGAGCACGTACGGATCGGTCTTGGCAAAGACTTCCGCGCCTGCCGGCGACTCTCCTTTGAAGAGCAGCACCGCCCCGTCCGGTGGATTGGCCAGCGCACCGCCGAGCACGAGCTCGCCGCGCTCGACCGCCTGTCGCGCGTGCGCGAGGTGCAACGCGCGCAACGGCGCACGTCGTTCGACGTAGTCGGCGACGACGTCGTAGATCAGCAGATAGTGCAATCGAGGTTCTCGGAGTTGTGATTATAGCGGTGCTCGGTGCAAGAGGAGGCTGAGGACGCGGAGACGACGATCAAACGCAGAGATCGCGGAGGAGCAGGGATCGCGGAAGAGCTTTGGCGAGGAGTGGGCCGCGCCTCTGCGATCTCCGCGTCTCGGCGATCTCTGCGTTGATCGTCGTCTCCGCGTGCTCCAACGATCAGCGCGGTCGCTCGGTCGGACTCTTGTCACCAGGTCCTGGCAGCGCAGGGCTGCGGCCTCCATGCGCTTCGCCGTCGATCAGCGCGTCAATCGACTCATATCGATAGATGACACGCGCCCCGTTCTGGAATAGGCCGCCGGTGTCCGCCGTGGGCCCGTAGGTCGAATAGAGCGACTGTCCCCACAGTCGCAGATACACAGTGAGCTGCCCTCGATGATGCGCCGAGTGCGTCATGCGGCGCGTCAACACCCAGGCGCGGGATCGCGTGACCTCGAAGAACGTGGTCGCAGCTTCGAACCACTCGTCTTGCTGTGACTCGAGCGCCGACAGCCGTTCCGCCGATGCGGCCGCGTAGTGTTCGAGGAAGGCACGTCTCGATTCGTCGGCCGGCAGCGCAGGACGGGTAACAGCGATGCCGAGCATCGTCCGCATCCACGTGTCCTCGCTGACACATTGATGGACCATATGCTCGTGCGGGGTTCGGGCACGAGGCTCGGGACGAAAGGTCATGCGGGCATCGGGCACCTGCGACCAGACCCCCAGCGTCTTCACGCGTTCGGTCCGGTAGCTTTCGACCAGAAAGTCGTAGTGTGACATCGCGCCCTCGCGATCGTGGCGTCGGGGACGGGGCGGGGACAGGTCGGGGACTGTCCCCGCCCCGTCCCCGAGGAACTACTTCGTTGGCTGCGGTCCGAGCGGCCTGGCGTCCTCTGTGGTGAAGACCACGACCGGGTGGCCGTCCTCGCCGACGTACCCGCGCGACATGCCAGTGGAATTGAACGACGCTGCGACGTTGCCAGCCCGATCCATCCCGATGACGCCACCTTCACCGCCCGCTTTCTTGAGCACGTCCTGCACGACCGCGTCGGCCGCCGCCTGCACGCCGATGCCGCGGTACTGGACGCGCGCGCAGATGTCATGAGCGACGGTATAGCGGATGAAGTACTCGCCGTGCCCGGTCGATGAAATCGCACAGCTCTCGTTGTTGGCGTACGTCCCCGCGCCGATGATCGGCGAATCGCCGACACGTCCGAATCGCTTGTTCGTCATCCCGCCGGTCGACGTCGCTGCGGCGAGATTTCCCTGCTTGTCGAGCGCAACGGCGCCGACGGTGCCGAAATATGTCATTCGCGCGGCGGGCACGAGCGACGACGATTTGCCGGCGGCCGACTGTTTCTTCTCATCTTCGAGCGCGCGCTGAAGCGCCTGCCACGACCGCTCAGTGTAGAAGTAGCTCTCCGGTACGAACTCGATGCCGCCCTGCTCTTTTGCAAACGTCTCGGCGCCTTCGCCGACCATCATCACATGCGGCGACTTCTCCATCACGAGTCGAGCGAGCAGCACGGGATTCTTGATGTGCCTGAGCCCGGCGACCGCACCGGCGCGCCTGGTCGCGCCGTCCATGATCGACGAGTCGAGCTCGTTCTTGCCGTCGTGATTGAAGACCGCGCCCTTGCCGGCGTTGAAGAGCGGCGAGTCTTCGAGAATCACGATCGCCGCCTGAATCGCGTTGAGACTGGTTCCGCCGCCAGCCAGCACTTTCTGCCCGGCCATGAGTGCGGACGTCATCGCCTCGCGCATCGGCTCGCGACGTTCGCTCAGACCCGCGAGCGTGAACTGACCTGCGCCGGTGTGAATGACGATGCCCCATCGAGGCGCCTGCGGCGCAGGCGATTGAGAGGCTTGGGTCGAGGGCGAAGAGCACGACCCGGTGAGAAGAGCGACGACAACCACGAAGGACAGTCGTTTCATAGCCGCCAATAGTAACGCCGGGCCTGCAAAACAGGCCCGGCCTACACTGTCGCTAAGCGCCTAGGGACGGTGTCGGCCGGGCTTGTTCTATAAGCCCGGCGTTCGTCGATTGCGTGGCGTCAGATTGTCGATCGGCACCGGCTCGATCGCGTCGGCAGGGGTGAACCCGAACACCGCACCGTAGAAGTACAGTTCTGCCTCGAGGCTCCGGACGATCGTCTCCGCTTTGCGGAAGCCATGCTGCTCGCCCTCGAACTCCAGGTAGGCAACCGGCAGCCCTTTCGCGCGCACGGCCTCGGCCATCATCGCCGATTGATTCGGCGGCACGACCTTGTCTTCCAGACCCTGGAAGAGGATGAGCGGACACGACAACTGCGCGACGAAGTGGATGGGGGAACGTGCGTGATAGATGTCGCGCGCCGCCGGATACGGACCGACCAGCGTATCGAGGTATCGCGATTCGAACTTGTGCGTATCGTGCGCGAGGACCTCGATGTCGCTGATCCCGTAGTAACTCGCACCCGCCGTGAACGCACCCGGATGAAACGTGAGCGCCGCGAGCGTCGTGTACCCGCCTGCACTTCCGCCGCGCACGATCAGGCGCCGCGGATCGGCGAGCCCGTTGCGCACCATGAACTGCGCGGCCTCGACGACATCACGCACGTCGACGATCCCCCACCGGCCATTCAGCCGCTGCCGATACGGCCGGCCGAAGCCCGAGCTGCCGCCATAGTTCACATCGACGACGGCGAAGCCGCGGCTCGTCCAGAACTGCACCCGCAGATCGAGCGTGGCGTTCGCGGCCGTCGTCGGTCCCCCGTGGCTGATGACGACGACTGGAGGACGATCGCCCGATGGTGCCGAGTGCTGTGCGTTGCGAGGCACGTAATAGAACGCGTGAGCGCGGTCGCCGCCGTCGCCTGAAAATTCGATCGGCTCCGGCACCGAGATGTCGTCCGGACTCAGGCTCAGCGTCGACGACGCTCGCAGCGTCTCGACCGCGTGACTCTCGAGATCGATCCGCACCACCGCATCTGCCTTCGTGGCCCATCCGGCCACCAGCACCGCGTGCGTCGTTGTTGCCGTCAGCCACTCGTGAGGCTCGAGGCCCGGCACGATGTCGGTCAGATCACCGGTTGCGGCATTCACGATCGCCAGCTGCCATCGGCCGGCTGTCGTATACGACACGACGATGCGCGAGCGGTCTGCAAACGCCCACGTCGCCGTTCCGAAGACCCACTGCGGCCGCCCGAATTCCGCATCGGTGGAAGGATTGCGAATCACGGCCTCGACGGTCGGACCGTTCGATCGATAGAGCATCCACCATCCGGTTCGATCGCTGGTGAAGTACAGCGTGCTGTCTGGCGACCAGCCGGGCTGGTAAATCGATTCGGACGGCCCGCCGGCAACGAGCACAGCATTCTCGAGCGCGCCAGATGACGTCACACGGGCGGTCCACAGCTCGGTACCGTCCCATGGCATCTGCGGATGACGCCATGCCAGCCACGCGAGCGTCGACCCGTCGGGACTGAGTCGGGGCGTCGAATAGAAGTCGTACCCCGACGCGATGACGTCGCCGGCGTGCTCGGGACCGTCGACAGGGATGGTGACGAGTGTGGTGACCGCTTCGCGATCCGGTTTCGTGTGATCCTCGCGAACGCCGATGAGACGACGGCGGCGCGAATCGAAGGTCGCGTCAGCGTAGAAGAAACGTCCCTGCGGAGTAACCGCCCGCATTTCGGAGGGCGCGTCCTGTCTTTCGGGCGCACGGCAGCGATAGATCCTCTGATCAGAAAAATTCGACAGGAAGATCTCACCGTCGACGACGATGTACGCACCGCCGCCATACTCGTGGACGCGCGTGCGGACGTTGAAGCCCGTCGGCGTCAGATCGATCGTCGAACCATCGGCACGCCGGCAAACCAGCACGTTGCGCCCGCCTTCGTTCGGCCGCCCCTCCACCCAGTACACGTCGTCACGATCGACCGCGACACTGCCGAGCCGAAGCCCTTCCGCCGCGACGATCTGGGCGGAAATCGGAGAGGGCCAGCTACCGTAAGGTTTCACCACGACGAGAGACTGTACATCGTAGAATCTCCTCGCCGTTGAGGCACGGAGGTTACGGAGGAAACGGATTAACAGTTAATCCGTTTCCTCCGTACACTCCGTTACCTGCCGACCGCGAAAGAGGGAGCTGATGAACAAACCCGCTACGTTCATCGTTGCGCTCATACTGGGATCGTTGCTCGCCGCACAGCAGCGAC
>Ga0126377_10001903_pt1 | contig 14012 bp, 5 predicted proteins | sample PanSoiMetPlot_22_FD_92647 | JGI IMG/M metagenome (GOLD analysis project Ga0126377, IMG submission 92647) | Tropical forest soil microbial communities from Panama - MetaG Plot_22 | ecosystem: Environmental > Terrestrial > Soil > Tropical forest > Bulk soil | place: Panama | collected 2016-02-17
CGCCGCCGAGGTGACGCGCGTGGCCCGCGAGGTCGGCACCGAGGGCAAGCTGGGCGGCCAGGCCTACGTCGAGGGCGTGGGCGGCACCTGGAAGGACCTGACCGACAACGTCAACTCGATGGCGTCCAACCTGACCAACCAGGTGCGCGGCATCGCCCGCGTGGTCACCGCGGTGGCCCAGGGCGACCTCAAGCGCAAGCTGGCCCTCGAGGCCAAGGGCGAGATCCGCGCGCTGGCCGACACCATCAACGCGATGATCGAGACGCTGGCGACGTTCGCCGACCAGGTCACCTCGGTGGCGCGCGAGGTCGGCATCGAGGGCAAGCTGGGCGGCCAGGCCCGGGTGCCGAGCGCGTCGGGCACCTGGCGCGACCTGACCGACAACGTCAACCAGCTGGCCGACAACCTGACCACGCAGGTGCGCGCCATCGCCGAGGTCGCCACCGCGGTGGCCCAGGGCGACCTCACGCGGCTCATCATCGTGCAGGCGCCGGGCGAGCTGGCCGAGCTCAAGAAGAACATCAACCAGATGATCGCAAACCTGCGTGATACCACGCAGAGGAGCGCGGAGCAGGACTGGCTCAAGTCGAACCAGGCGCGCTTCACCGGCATGCTGCAGGGCCAGCGCGACCTCAACGCGGTGGCCGACCTCATCCTGTCGGAGCTGACCCCGCTGGTCGGCGCCCACCAGGGCGCCTTCTACCTAGCCGACGAGGAGACGTCGTTTCCGCCCCGCCTCCACCTGCTGGCCAGCTACGCCAGCCACCGCGGCCTGCCGACCAGCTTCGTGTTCGGCGAGGGCCTGATCGGCCAGTGCGCGGTGGAGAAGAAGCGCATCGTCATCGCCGGCGCCTCGCCCGACTACCTGCGCGTCACCTCCGGGCTGGTCGACGCCCGCCCGCACAGCATCGTGGTCCTGCCGGTCAAGTTCGAGCAGCAGATCAAGGCGGTGGTCGAGCTGGCCGCGTTCCAGCCGTTCTCGGCCAACCAGATCGCGTTCCTCGACCTCCTGACCGAGAGCATCGGCATCGTGCTCAACACCATCGCGGCCTCGATGCGGACCGAGGAGCTGCTCAAGCAGTCGCAGGGGCTGACCGAGGAGCTGCAGGCGACCAACGAGGAGCTGGCCAACCGCTCGCAGCTCCTGCAGCAGCAGAAGGCGGAGGTCGAGCGCAAGAACCAGGAGATCGAGCTGGCCAAGGCGGCCCTGGAGGACCGCGCGCAGCAGCTGGCCCTCGCCTCGCGCTACAAGTCCGAGTTCCTGGCCAACATGTCGCACGAGCTGCGCACGCCGCTCAACAGCCTGCTCATCCTGGCCCGGCTGCTGGCCGACAACAGCGACAGCAACCTGACCGACAAGCAGGTCGAGTTCGCCAAGACCATCTACGCGGGCGGCTCGGACCTCCTCCTGCTCATCAACGACATCCTCGACCTCAGCAAGATCGAGTCCGGCACCATGGCGATCGCGGTCGACGAGGTGGAGCTCGGCGCCATGCTCGAGTTCTGCGACCGCACCTTCCGCCAGGTGGCCCACGCCAACGGTCTCGATTTCCAGATCGTGGCCGACCCGGGGCTGCCGCGCGCCATCCACACCGATCCGCGGCGGGTCCAGCAGGTGCTCAAGAACCTCCTGTCCAACGCCTTCAAGTTCACCGACCAGGGCAAGGTGGTGCTGCGGGTGCAGCCGGTCGACGAGGGCTGGCGGCGCTCGATCCGGCCGCTGGCCCAGGCCGACCAGGTCATCGCCTTCTCGGTCTCGGACACCGGCATCGGCATCCCCGACGAGCAGCAGCAGATCATCTTCGAGGCCTTCCAGCAGGCCGACGGCTCGACCAGCCGGCGCTACGGCGGGACCGGGCTCGGCCTGTCGATCAGCCGCGAGATCGCCCGCCTGCTGGGCGCCGATCTCACGGTCGAGAGCACACCCGGCCACGGCAGCACCTTCAGCCTGTACCTGCCGCGCGTGTACGCGCCGCCGGAGGACGAGACGCGCCCCGGGGTCGACCTCCGCCCCCGGCAGCTGCCGCCGCCCGGCAGCGGGCCCATCATCGAGGAGGCGCGCGCGGCGCTCATGTCGCCCGGGCTGGGCCAGCTGCAGGACGACCGCCACGCGCTGCGCACCGGGGACCAGGTGCTGCTGGTCATCGCCAACGACCTCGACCTGGCCCGCGAGCTGGTCCAGACCGCGCACGGGCGCGGGCTCAAGGCGCTGGTCGCGCTCGGCGGGGTGGACGGGCTGTCGCTCGGCCGCGCCTACCGGCCCGACGCCATCGCGCTCGACATGGAGACGCCGATGGTCGAGGGCTGGTCGTTCTTCGACCGGCTCAAGCGCGACCCGCGCATCCGCCACGTGCCGGTGCTCCTCCTGGGCGCGCCGTTCGATCGGCGCGAGGCGCGCCGGCGCGGCGCCTTCTCGGTGCTGCAGAAGCCGGTCGATGCGGCCGAGCTGGTCGCCGCCATCGACCGCCTGGCCGCCTTCCTCGAGCAGCCGTGGCGCCGCCTGGTCCTGTGCGAGCCGGACGAGACCGAAAGGCGCGCCATCCAGGCGCTCCTGTGGGGCGAGGACCTCGAGATCACCGCGGTGCCGTCGGCGACCGAGCTCCTGCAGGCGCTCGACCAGTCGCGCTTCGACTGCGTGGCGCTCGACCCGACCCTCCCCGAGCAGGACACCGGCCGGCTGGTCGCCGCGCTGGAGAGCCACCCGGGGCTGGCCGACACGCCGATCCTGCTCTACGGGCCGCGGCTCACGGATCCGGAGGTGGTGGCGATCTGGGAGCGGTCGCAGCTCGTGGTCAAGCCGGTGCGCTCGGTCGAGGAGCTCCTGGCCGAGTCTGCGGCCATCCTCCACCGCAAGGAGGAGCGGCACGAGAAGCACGAGGCCAGCGGCCTGCTCGACCGGTTGCCGGAGACGGATCCGATCCTGGTGGGCAACAAGGTGCTCGTGGTCGACGACGACATGCGGAACATCTTCGCGCTGACCAGCATGCTCGAGCGGCACGGCGCGGTGGTTCTGCACGCCGAGGACGGACGCCGCGGCATCGAGATCCTGCGCAAGAATCCTGACACCAACGCGGTGCTCATGGACATCATGATGCCGGAGATGGACGGCTACGAGACGATGCGGGAGATCCGGCGGCTGCCCGGCTTCGAGTCGCTGCCCATCATCGCTCTGACCGCCAACGCGATGAAGGGCGACCGCGAGCGCTGCCTCGACGCCGGCGCGTCCGACTACGTGGCCAAGCCGGTCGAGGTCGACCGGCTGCTCGGGATGCTGCGCCTGTGGCTGTACCGCAAGGAGGTCGCGGCCAGCGGCGAGGCGCCCGAGAGCGCGACCCCGGGTCGCAACGGGCGCTCCTCGGCCGCCGCGCCGGATTGAGCCGAGGGCAGCGAGGGGCGCGAGGCGCGCGAGGGAGAGGGTCCGGGAGCCGAGGGGAGCCAGGGGGGAATCAGGGGAGAGAACCGAACCGCACAGCACAGCACCGCAACACGGGAACACAGGCTGCGAGCACCGGGGACGCAGCTCGTCACGCACGAAAACCACGGAGGCGGCAATGCTGAGAACCACCACTTCTCTGCTGGGAATATTGGTCGCGATGAGCCTCGGGGTGGGCTGCGGGGGGGACGACGACGACGGCGGCGGAAGCAACGCCGACGACGGCACAGCCGGCGACGACGGGACCAGCGACGGCGGCGACGACGGCGCCGACGACGGAGCGGACGGCGGGATCTCCGGTGACCCGACCGATCCGGCGCTGTTCACCACGCCGAAGGGCGAGGAGATCGCCTTCGGGGTGCAGGCCGGCAACTTCCGCAACTACTTCCACCGGCAGGGAACGTCGGCGGTGCACCTGGTCACGCGCTCGGGCGCGGCTCCGCGCATCGTGGCCGGCTTCCCGGCCAACAACCAGGGCATCGGCATCTGGTTCGAGGCGGCCGCCGACGACACCCAGCTGTGGGCCGGCGCCGACGACGAGTCGGACCTCGCCGCGGGCGGCGGCCTCCTGGCCGTGACCCGCTCCGGCGCGGAGGACGCACGCGCCATGAACGGCGCCCGCGCGACCCTGCACAGCAACGCCACCAGCCTCACCGCCTACCTCTCGGTCCTGGCCAACGTGCGCACCGTGCGCGACTTCGGCTACGGCCTGTGCCTCGAGAACCGGTCGCAGTTCCCCGAGCTGCGCAACGAGACGATCGAGCTGGCCCCGGACCAGAACGCCGTGGTGATCCGCCGCGAGCAGATCGGCGGCGACTACGCGATGGAGTTCCTCATCAAGGGGGGAGAGGGCACGACGCTCGCGGTCAAGGACGAGCAGGTGGCGCCGCGCGAGGCGTGCGCGGCCAGCGCCGGCGACGAGGCCGAGACCGTGGTCGAGATCTCCGGCGACGGCGGCATCGACTTCGACGTCATCGCGCTGGCCGACGACGAGCCGCTGACGCCGATCGCCAGGGCGGACCTCCTGGAGGAGCAGCCGCCGGACAGCTTCGAGTTCGACGCCCTGGCCTTCCTCAGCTACGCCGAGAAGCTGCAGGCAGGCTCGTGGCGCTTCCTCACCTACTTCGGCCGCGACACGCTCCTGTCGACCCGCATGCTCATGCCGGGGCTCAAGAGCCCGATCGTCGACGCCGCGCTGCGGGCGGTGCTGGAGCGCATCAACCTGACCGCCGGGCTGGTCGACTCCAACTTCGGCTTCCCCATCGAGGTGGGCGACGTGGCCCACGAGGAGGAGCTGGGCGACTTCGCGGCCTGGAAGAACATGATGGAGGGCCGGCCGGACGACGAGCTGCGCGAGCCGCGCTTCGACTACAAGATGGTGGACGACGACTTCCTGCTCGCGCCGGTGATGGTCGAGTTCTTCGACAAGCTCACCGCCGAGGACCCGGACGGCGCCGAGGAGGCCATCGCCACCTTCCTGGCCCAGACGCGGGCCGACGGCGCCAGCTTCCAGCAGGCCATCGAGGCCAACCTGGCGCTCGTGCTCGACCGCGCGCGCCCGTTCGCCGACGATCCGCGCCCCAACAAGATGAAGAAGTCGCTCCTGGTGGCGCTCAAGGACAACGTACCGGTCGGCCAGTGGCGCGACTCCGACCAGGGCATCGCGTTCGGCCGCCGCGCCTTCGACGTCAACGCGGCCCTGGTGCCGGGCGCGCTCGAGGGGGCGGTGACTCTGTATGATCGGCTCGGGCTGGCCGACCAGAGCGCAGAGGCCGCGCGCATCCTCGCCCGCTGGCGCAAGGTCGAGGAGCTGTTCCGCATCGACACGTCGCTGGCCCGGGTCAAGGCCAACGTGAAGAGCTACGCCCGCGCGGTGGGCGTGGCCGACACCTCGTCGTCGCTCGAGCCCGAGCCCGATCGGGGCAAGATGTACACCTACTACGGCATCGCCCTCGACGGGGCCAACAAGCCGCTGCCGGTCATGCACACCGACCACGGCCTGGTGATGGAGTTCGCGAAGCCGTCGGCCCTGTACCTCCAGCGCACGGCCCGGTCGATCAGCAAGCCGTTCCCGGCCGGCCTCATGTCGCCGGTCGGCGTGATGGTGGCCAACCCGGCCCTCGCCAACCCCGAGACCATGGTCACCGATCCCAAGGTGCCGAGCGACCCGGCCGACGACGTGCAGGTGCCGCTGCGCAGCATCTACACCAACTCGCACTACCACGGCACGGTGGTGTGGTCGTGGCAGCAGGCGATGCTGGCATCGGGCCTGCGCCGCCAGATCGAGCGCGACGACCTCGACGAGGCGACCGTGACCGCGCTCGAGCAGGCCGAGTGCGTCGTGTGGCAGACGATCAGCGCGGCCGAGAAGGTGCGGGCCGGCGAGCTGTGGAGCTGGGAGCCGAACGCGGCCGGCCAGCCCGAGTACCGCCCGTTCGGCTTCAACCTGAGCGACGTGGACGAGTCGAACGCCGTGCAGCTGTGGAGCACGGTGTATCTGGTGGTGAAGCCGCCGACCGCGGAGCAGAACCCGGTCTGCGGCGGCGGCCCCACGCCCTGAGCCAGCCGGCCGGTTGCGGGGCGTCGGGCCCGTGCCTGACGCCCCGGCTCGCCGGGCTCGCCGATCAGGGCGCGAGCTGCCGGACCTCCTCGATGATCGCGTCGACCGCGTCGGCGATGCGGCCCTGGTGGGTGCGGAAGCTGAGCACGCAGATGCGCAGGACGTAGCGCCCGTCGATCACGGTGCTGGACAGGAACACCCGGCGACGCGCGTTGACCCGGCGCAGGAGCTCCGCGCCCAGGGCCGAGGCGTCCCGCCCGGGCCGCGCGCGCACGGCGAACGCCACCAGCGACAGCTGCGGCTCGTCGAGCATCTCCAGCTCCGGCACATCGCGCAGCCGCTCGTAGGCCCAGCGGGCGAGCGCCAGCTTCTCCTCCAGCTGGGCGCGGAACGCGGCCAGGCCGTGCAGCTGGATGGGCAGCCAGATGCGCAGCCCGCGGAAGTCGCGCGACAGCTCGGGCGACAGATCGGTCGGGTTGGGCGGACCCTCGGCCGCCACGTCCTGCAGGTAGTGGGCGTGGCTGGCGTGGGCGCGGTGGAGCGCGTCCGGCCGGCTCACCAGGAGGCAGCCGGTCCCGTAGGGGAGGAACAGCCCCTTGTGCGGGTCCAGGGTGATCGAGTCGAGCAGCTCGAGCCCGGGCAGGAGCCGCTCGCCGCCGGCCACGGCGCGGAAGAAGCCGCCGTAGGCGCCGTCGCCGTGCAGCCACAGGCCGTGGCGGCGCGCGATCCCGGACAGCGCCGGGATGGGATCGACCGCGCCGGTGTTGGTGGTGCCGGCGTTGGCCACCAGCAGGAACGGCGTGAGACCGGCCGCGCGGTCCTCCTCGATCATGGCGAGGACCGCCTCGGGGATGACGCGCAGCCGCGCGTCGACCGGCGCCTCGCGCAGGTTCCGGGCCGAGAAGCCGGCGATGCGCGCCGCCTTGACCAGCGACGCATGCGTCTCGCGCGAGTAGTAGATGGTGCCGCGCAGGAAGTCGTCCTCGGGCAGCCGATCGGCCCGCGCCGCGACCACGGCGGCCAGGTTGGACAGCGACCCACCCGAGGTGAGGATGCCGGTGGTGCCGGCCGGGAAGCCGACCAGCGCCGCCATCCACTCGATCACGGTGGCCTCGATGCGGGCGAGGGCCGGCGCGGCCGCGCTGACGCCGACGTAGCGGTTGGTCATGCACGCGAGCAGGTCGGCCAGGCCCGCGGCCGGCACGCCTCCGCCCGGGATGTAGGCCAGGTAGCCCGGCCCGGCCGTGTTGTACGACTTCAGGAAGGCCGGCCGCAGGCGCGCGAGCAGCGCCTCCATCGGTTGCCCGCCCTCCGGAGCCGGTTCGACGAAGCCGTCGGCGACGGCGCCGGCGTCCTCGGTGTCCCACGACGGCATCGACTCCAGCGCGGCCAGGTGCTCGGCGACGAACGCCGCGCACGCGCGCATCCACTGGTCGAGCTCGTCCGGCCCCGGCTCGAGCGGATGGTCGGACTCGCGGTCGGCCACGCTACTTCGCCACCTCGCCCAGCACCTTGTCGACCTGGTCGCGCACCGCCTGCTCCGCCGTGGTGGTCGATCCGTCGAGGCTGCTCATGTCGGCGCCGGTCAGGCCGAGCGGCATGGCGAAGGCCTGCTTGTGAAACTCCTCGACCGCGCGCTCCGGGGTGACCGGCTGCGGTTTGGCCGGCTTGCCGTCGGGGCCGACCGCCGGCGGCGGGGGCGCGTCGGCGTCCTCCGGCACGCAGCGGAGCAAATTGCCCTCGGGCGAGCGCAGGCAGATGCGGATCATGCCCGGCGACGCGGCCACGTCGATGCCGAAGCCGCGCTCGCCGGGGCGCAGGCGCGGCGAGCGCTCGAGCATCGCGATGACCGCGGAGGCCTGGGCGCCGCTGCCGCGGAGGCGCACCGGCAGGGACAGGCCGAGCCGGCGGATCACGCTCGGGTCGAGCTGGTAGGCCGCGGCCAGGAGCTCCAGCTCGCGGGCCCCGTCGCCCAGCTCGCGCGCGGCCAGGGCGCCGACGGCGGCGGCCCGCCCGCGCATGAGCGCCTCGCGCTGGGGCAGCGCGGCCAGCGCCTTGCGCGCCAGGTCGAGCGCCTCGCCCTCGCGCCCGCGCGCCAGGTGGACCTCGGCCTCGATGGTCTGCCAGTAGGGCGCCAGCTGCGGCGCCTTCTCGCGCTCGCGCACCAGGTCGAGCGCCGCCGCCATCGCGCCCGGGCCGACCATGTCGACCAGGTCGCCGAGCAGCCAGACCGGCACCGGCGTGATGCCGCGCTCGCCGAACAGCCGCAGCGTGTCGACCAGCCGATCGTCGTCGCCGGCCAGCATCCCGCGCACCGTCTCCGCGTCGGCCCAGTCGCGCATGCCGCGGCGCGCGCCGGCCACCAGGCCGCCGCCGCCGCCGATGGTCTCCGCCTCGGCCAGGATCTCGCGATGCGCGCGGCTGATGGCGGCGCGCAGGACCACGTGCGCGGCCCGCTCCTGCCACTCCTCGGTGGAGGTGAGCCCGCGGCGGTCGGGGAAGTCGATCGAGCGCTCGATCAGGCGCAGCGCCGGCTCGGTGCGGCCGGCCAGCAGCAGCACGGTGGCCACCTCGGCGTCGGTCTCGGCGCGGTCCTGGTCGCGCAGCTGGGGCGGCTGGCGCGTGCGCCACCTCTGCATCTCGCGCAGCGCGTTGGCCGCGTCCCCTCCCCGCCCCTGGTCGACGTAGAGCCCGACCAGGAAGCGCCACGGGTTGGCCGGCGTGAAGGCCAGCCGCCGGGTGCCGGCCAGCGCGGTCTTCTCCGCCTCGTCGGGCGCGAACGCGGCGCGATCGGCCAGGGCCGCGTTGTAGGCGTGCACGGCCAGGGTCGAGAGGTGCTGGGCGTCCACCTGGGGCAGCGTGGCGTCGGTCTGGGCCGAGTGCTGGTACGCCTCCATGCAGGCGCGCCGGGCCGCCGCTCGATCGGTGCCGGCCCGCTCGATCGCGCACAGCGCGTTGAGCCCGAGCGAGCGCTGGCCCGGGTCCTTCATCGCCCGGGCCTTCTCGGCGGCGGCGCGCGCCTCGACCGTGCGCCCCAGCTTCATGAGCGGCCAGGCCTGCTCGCCCGGCCGCGCCGGCCGGTAGAGCGCGTCGTGATAGACGAGCATGTCGAGCTGGTACTGGTGCTCCTCCATCTCGCCGGCCAGCGACGCGATCGACAGCAAGAGCTCGCGGTGGAAGCGCCAGGGCGCGCCGTCGGGGCGCGACGGCGGGTAGCGCCGCTCGTAGAGCTCGCGCGCGTGGCCCAGGTGATAGATGGCGCGGCCCAGCGCGCCCTCCGACTCGTGCAGCACGCGCCCCATGACGTAGTGCCCGGCGATCGAGTCCGGGTTCTCGGCCAGGAGCTGCTCGGCCACCCGCCGGGCGGTGACCGGCCTGTCCTTGTCGAGCAGCGCGACCGCCTCGCGCTCGCGCTGGCTCATCCACGCGGTCTCGGCATCCTGGGCGGCCTGGGCCTGGTCCCCGTCGCCGCCGCGCACGATGGCCGGCACCGCGAGCACGGCCGCGAGCACGGCCGCGAGCGCGAGCGCGGCCCGGGGCTTCATGGCTATGCCCGCCCCATGGTGGACGCGGCCAGGCGCTCGAGGGCCCCCGTGCAGCACTCCTTGATGAGCGAGGTGGCGTCGCCGGCGCCGGGCGCCACCTCGATCCGGTGGCTGAAGATCTCGTTGGCCATCGCCTCGATGTCCTCGGCGGTGACGAAGTGGCGCTGGTGGGTCAGCGCGCGCGCCTGCAGCGCGCTCAGGGCCAGGACCAGCGAGCGGGTCGACACCCCCTGCAGAATGCGCTCGTGCGTGCGGGTCGCGTGCGCGATCTCGACCAGCGCCTGGTGGATGGCCGGGTGGATGTGGATCTGGTTCTCGATGACCCGCCGGGCGTCGAGGATCTCGGTGCGGGTGACGCGAGGCAGGTCGTCGCGATCGGCGCTGGCCCTGAGCTGCTGGTAGTTGCGCAGGATCTCCAGCTCGGCCTCGGGCGCGATGTGGGTCATGCGGATCTTGAACAGGAAGCGGTCGAGCTGCGCGTTGGGCAGGGGGAAGGTGCCGGCCACATCGAGCGGGTTCTGGGTCGCGATGACCAGGAACAGGTCGTCGAGCCGGCGGGTGCGGTTGTCGACCGTGGTCTGCTTCTCCGCCATGGCCTCGAGCAGGGCCGACTGCACCTTGGGCGTGGTGCGGTTGATCTCGTCGGCCAGCACGATGTGGGCGAAGATGGGGCCGGGGCGGAAGAAGAAGCGGTTGGTGTTGGGGTCGAAGATGGTCGTGCCGGTGACGTCCGACGGCAGGAGGTCGGGCGTGAACTGGATGCGGCGGAGCGACACGATGTCGTCGTTGGGCTGATCGTCGACGATGGTGTCGCCCAGCGCCTTGGCCAGCGTGGTCTTGCCCGAGCCGGGGAAGTCCTCGAGCAGGACGTGGCCGTCGGCCAGCACGGCGACGATGACCAGCTCGATGACCTCGTCGCGCCCGCGCACCGCCGAGCACAGGCGATCGCGCATGCGCGAATAGACGCTGTAGGCGCCGTTGAGGTCGCCGATGCGCGGGGCCGGCTGGTGGGTGATGTGCTTGCTCTGGATGGGCTCGCCATCGGCCAGGTTGCTGCTTCCGTCGTGCTGTGCCATGTGCGGAGTCTCCGGGTTGGCGCTAACGCGCTGCCAGGAAGGAGAGCGGGTCGAGGGCGCGGAGCAGGCGCCGCCAGCGCGGCGACGACGCCGCCAGCTCGCGCCGCACGCGGGCGAGCAGCTGCCGCCACTCGTCGCGGGTCTGGGGCGCCGGCTCGGGGGCGAAGTGGGCCGCCACGTGGAGGTCGGTGACGCGCCCGAACACCGGGACGTGCCCGGCCAGGCGCGCGGCGAAGCGCTCGCGGGTCTCGCCGCGCTGGCGCGAGCTGCCGGCCTCGGCCAGGAGGTCGAGCGCGAGCCGGTAGCCGACCCGCGGCAGCTGGGCCGGGCCGGCGAAGCTGGGCGCCGCGCGCCGCCACAGCTTGATGCCGTAGAGCGCCAGCAGCGCGGCCGCGACGAGCGCCCCCAGCGCGATGCCGGCCGGCTGCGCGAAGGAGCGGCCCTCGCGCGGCGTCACCGGCGCGGTCTCCTGCGGGTCGGGCGTGGAGCCGCGCGCCAGCTCCGACAGCCGGAGCTGCATGTCGTCGTCGGGCGGCGTGCCCGGCGGATCGAGGTTGCGCTTGGCCGAGATGTCGAGGACGACCCAGCCGATGCCGCGCAGGTACAGCTCGGGCCAGGCGTGGGCGTCGCCGCCGCGCACGAGGATCGACGAGCCGCGCCGGTTGTCGGCCTGGACCGCGTAGCCGACCCCGACGCGCGCCGGGACGCCGGCGGCGCGCCACAGATAGACCGCGGCGTGGGCGAAGTGCACGCAGTAGCCGATGCGATCGCCGAACAGGAAGTCGGCCGTCGGGTCGGCGGCGCCGGCGTGGCGGTGGTTGGTGGAGTAGGTGGTGTTCTCGTCCAGGTAGAGCTTGATGGCGGCCGCGCGCAGGAACGGGTCGGAGCGCCTGGCCTCCGGGATCCTGTCCACGATGCGTTTCGCCAGCGCGGCGAAGCGCGGGTCCTCGGGCGGCCGCGTGTAGTAGTCGCGGACCTCCTGCGACCAGTCGGCCGCGCCCGCCTCGTGGCCGATCAGCTGATCGACGTCGCGGGTGGAGGCGACCGCCTCGAAGCGATAGGCGCGCACGAAGCGCGACGGATCCGGGTTGGACAGCGGCTCCCAGCGGGTCGGCTCGCCCAGGAAGAAGAGCCGCCGGTGCTGGACCAGCAGGGCGACGTCGGCGTGGATGAGCTGGTTGCCCTGCGCGTCGGGCGGAGACGGCGGCGGCAGCGTCCCGCTCGGCAGATCGCCGGGCACATCGCCGTCGCGGTCGCGCTCGCGCGGCGCGACCAGGCGCGCCCCGCTGACCTCGCTCCACGCCTCCTGGCGGAAGTAGTACATCTGCTGGGGCGGCGCGTAGTCGTCGCCGAGCAGCACGATCGCCATCGGCGCCGACTTGTTGCCCTGGCTGGCCTGGTTCCAGTCGGTCTCCGACGGGGGCGGCGGCGGCGTCCCCTGGCCGCCCTGCTGCTGCTGCTGGCCGCCCTGCTGCTGTTGCTGGCCGCCCTGCTGCTGCTGGCCGCCCTGCTGCTGCTGGCCCTTTTGCCCCTGCCCTCCGCCGAGCGGCTGCTTGCCTCCACGCGGCGGCAGATTGCGCGGCGGGTCGCCGCGCGTCTCCATCGTCAAGCCCAGGTCGTTGGTCGGCTGCGGCGGCGGTGGCGGCGCCACCGTGATGAGGAGCGCCAGGATCGCGGCCAGGCCGGGCAGCGCCACGAACGAGGCCGGGCCGGCCCGCCGCTCCGACTCGAGCATGAGCAGGAGCGCGAGCACGCCGGCGACCGCCGCGCCGATGGCGAGCAGCACCATCCCCGGATCCACGCCCCGGTGCCAGGCCCAGTCGCTGAGCCACAGCGGCCGCACCAGGACCCCGTCGCGGTGGGCAGCGAACGGGATGGCCACCGCGGCCGCGGCCACCACCATCTCCACCACCGCGAACGCGCGCACCCGGCGCCCCGCCGCGCGCAGCGCGCCGGCGACGGCGAACGCGCACACCCCGAAGCGGAGGAGCGACGACACGCGCAGCGCCCCGCCCGGCCCGACGAGATCGGGCACGACCTGGTAGGTCGTGGATGCTCCCGCCAGCCACAGCCCGAGAAGCGCGAGCAGGAGCGACGCGGCTGCGATGAACCACAGGCGCAGCCGCCGGCGGGCCGCCAGCTCGCCGGCGATCGCGCCCACCGCCGCGCCGATGCCGGCCGCCGCGGTGCCGCCCCCGTCGGTCACCACACCCACCGCGCAGCAGGCTGCCGTGGCGATGGCCGCGACGCGCAGCGGATAGCGCACCGCCAGCCCCACGCGCGACCACGACGGGCGCGTCACCACCTGCGACCCGCCCAGCGCCGCGGGCTCGCGATCCGCGCGCCACCTCACGATACCACCCCGCGCAGGCTGCGCCCGCTCACCACGCGTCCGCCCGGGCGATCGACCACCATGACGCTGGCACCGGTCGCGGTCAGCGCGTTGACCACCGCGATCAGTTCCTCCTGCCGCGCCGCCACCAGCGCGCCGTCTGCTGGCGGCGCCAGCGCGGCGCGCGACCACAACGAGCGGCGATCGCGATCGCCGATCCCGTCGGTGCACACGATGAACTCGACCCGCGCGGCGTGGCCCGGGCGGCCCCTGGCCGCGGCCGCCACTCTGTCGACCCACGGGCCGGGCCGCGCCGGCACGAACACCACCGCGCGCGTGGCCGGCCCGCGATCGAGCCGGCCGAGGAACGCGCCCAGCGCGCCGCTGTCGTCGGGCCGCGCGCCGGCCGACCGCGCCAGGAGCTCGACCGCCTCGTCGGCCGAGCTGGCCGCCTCGCTGACCCCGTCGGCGCCGAGCACCCAGGACGACCCGAGCGCGCCGCTGTCGACCGCCACCCGCGCCGCGCCCGCCGCCGGCTCGTCTCCGTCAGCGGCGACCAGATATGCCACCGTGCGCCGGTCGGGCGACAGGGACATCTCCGGTGTGCGCACCATGAGGTCGCGCGTCTTGGCGAACACCTTCCACAGGATGAAGCGGATCGGATCGCCCGCGCCGTAGCGGCGCATGTCGAAGAAGTCTCCGGTCGGCGTGCCGTCGGGATGGCTGATGTGGTCGCCTCCGGCCAGGCCGTGCGCGACCTGCACGTGCTCGAGCCCGCCGGTCCAGGGGGCGAAGCGGCCCCCGCGCGCCTGCCTCACGCGAAAGGCGATGCGCGCGAAGCCGAACACCTCGCCGACCTCGATGCGCCGCTCGACCGATGCGAAGTGATCGCGCTCGCTCGGGCGGATCTGCTCGACCAGGTGGCGCCCCTCGCGCCGCGGCCGCACCTCGGCGACCGGCGACACCCACGACCAGCGCACGTCGACGAACGGCAGCCAGCGCAGGCTCGGCAAGAGGAACCCGGTCGGCGTGAGGTGGCCGCACTCGGCGCGCAGCGGGTCGCCCG
>Ga0126377_10001904_pt1 | contig 14011 bp, 12 predicted proteins | sample PanSoiMetPlot_22_FD_92647 | JGI IMG/M metagenome (GOLD analysis project Ga0126377, IMG submission 92647) | Tropical forest soil microbial communities from Panama - MetaG Plot_22 | ecosystem: Environmental > Terrestrial > Soil > Tropical forest > Bulk soil | place: Panama | collected 2016-02-17
ACGCGCGCGCGGGAGTCCGCGCGCCTCGTGCGGCCAAGCCGTCGGCCTGCCGACGGCGACAGACGAGCGATCGACCGCCCGAGCGCGTCAGCGCTCGGACCCGGCTGGACTGTGCGAGACCTGTGCGAGACCGATCTCGCACAGTCCAGCTGGTCGTCGATCGATCCGGCGTCCGCGGCTCGCGCGATCGAATGCGCGGGCCGGGCGCCGCGCCACGCTCAGGGCGCGGGCGGGCGCGCCAGTCGAAACAGGATCTCGCCGCGGCTGGTGTGCCCCTCGGGGGCCCAGCCGGCCGCGAGGTAGAAGCGCTCGGCGCGGGTGCCGGGCGCGGTGCCGAGCTCGATCGCGTTGGCGCCGGTCGACCACAGCCACTCGACCGCGCGGTCGAGGAGCTGTCGCCCGATGCCGCGCCGCTCGTGCGCCGGGTCGACGAAGAGCGCCCAGATCGACCGGCCGTCGCGGTTGGCGGCGGCGAAGCCGACGATCTGGCCGTCGTGCTCGCAGACCCAGGTCCTGCCGGCTCCCAGGATGTGCTCCTCGTAGTCGCGCGGCGTCACCAGCCGGGGATCGGAGAGCCGGTTCTCTCGCACCGCGGCCCGGATGGTCTCGAGGCGCGGGATGTCGGACAGGCGCGCCTCGCGGAGCGCGGCACCGGCGCGGTTCGGCCCCATCGGCGTCACCCCCGGCCGACGAATGGCATCTTGGTGGCCATGATCGTCATGAACTGCACGTTGGCGTCGAGCGGCAGGCTCGCCATGTAGACGATCGCGCTGGCGACGTGGGCCAGATCCATGCGCGGCTCGACGGCGGTCCGCCCATCGGCCTGCGGCACGCCCGACGGCATCCTCTCGGTGAGCTCGGTCGCGGCGTTGCCGATGTCGATCTGGCCGCACGCGATGTCGTACTTGCGCCCGTCGAGCGACGTCGACCGGGTGAGGCCGGTGATCGCGTGCTTGGTGGCGGTGTAGGCGGCGGAGTCGGGCCGCGGCGCGTAGGCGGCGAGGGAGCCGTTGTTGATGATGCGGCCGCCCCTCGGGTCCTGGCTCTTCATCATCCGGATGGCCTCCTGGGTGCAGAGAAACGTCCCCGTGAGGTTGGTGTCGACCACCGCCCGCCACTGTTCGATCGAGAGGTCCTCGAGCGGGACGGGAGGCGCCACGCGGCCCGCGTTGTTGAAGAGCAGGTCCAGCCGACCGAAGGTCTGCCGGGTCTCCTCGAACAGGGCGCGCACCGAGTCCGGATCGCGGACGTCGGCGCGGACGGCCAGAGCGCGCCCGGCCGGCGCGCCCGACCGGGCGATCACCTGCTCGACGAGCTCGAGCCGGCGCGCGGCGAGGACGACGCGATGGCCGCTGTCCAGGAGGGCGAGCGCCGCCGCCTCGCCGATGCCCGCGCTGGCCCCGGTGACCAGCGCAACCCGCGATGCCTTGTCGTCCACGGCGCGCATGCGCGGACCGTCCCACGCGCGACGTGGCGGGGCAAAGAGATTCGCGCGCGGGCGAGCTACTTGCCGGTCGGGCTGAAGCTGATGGCGGCGACCGCGAAGGCCTGCTTCCACTTCGCGTAGTCGTCCTCGGGACAGGAGCCGGCCACGATGAAGACGAGGTCGCCGCGCCGCGACACCGTGATGCGGGTGAGCGTCTGGCCCAGCTCGGGCGACTTCACGCGCACGAGCGCATCCTCCACCTGTCGGCCCTCGAACTCGCCGCGCAGGCGCTTGACGAACTCGAAGCCGCTCTGCTCGACGTAGACCGCCATGAAGCGCTCGAGCGTCACCTTCTCGGGCACGCGCACGTAGCGGGCCTCGATGAGCACCTTTCTGCCGTCCCTGGGCGCGAACTCGGCCATCGGCACCGGCGAGGCCGAGTCCTCCTTGAGCTGCTGCGGGCTGACCTTGACCGGCTGGTTCTGGAAGCTGGTCGGTACCGTCACCTCGAAGTAGAACTTCGGGTCGTTGTAGGGCGTCACGCGCATGTTGACGTAATCGCGCTTGATCACCTCGGGTGGGGCGACCTTCTGGTAGGGAAGCAGGTCGTCTTGCACCGCCGCCTCCTTGTGGTCCTTGTGCGACCCGTGCTTGGGCCCGCCGTCGGCGCTGCGCGACGCGACGAGAGTGGTGCCGCCGGCCGCGAGCGCGATCGCCGCGCCGATGCTGAGTCTGAAGCTGGCCTTGGATACGATCGCCATGGGTCGATCTACTTTCCCTCGCGTGGATGTCCGCGCAAGTCCATGTTCGACGGTGCGCTCATCAGAAGACCAGGTTGAGAGATAGTTTTCCTCCCAGCCCCAGTCCCAGCGCGGCCTTGGCGCCGGCCGTGAAGCCGACTCGCCTCTTTCCATCCTTGCCCTTGAAGGAGCCGGCGGTGGCCTCGGCGCCGGCGTTGGCGCCGACCGAGCCGGAGGCGCTGCCGCCGATCTCGATGCCGACGTCGGTGAAGGGAATCTTGAAGGTCTTCTTGCCCTCGACCTTCCCCTCGACGATGTTGGCGCCCACCTCGCCGGAGACGGTGGCGCCGATGACGTCCTTGCTGATGCCGGCCTTGGCCTCGAGCGACCCCTTGGCGTCGAGGACGTCGACTTCGTGCGATTCCTGGATGCCGCCGGGCAGCGTGTGCTCGCCCTTGATGTTCACCGCCGAGACCTTGCCGTCGACCTTGACTCCGGCCGAGGCGCCCTCCTTGAGCGAGGCCTTGGCGAAGGCGGTGCCGCTGGTCTCGCCGCGGCCGACCGAGACCTTCTCGCTGCCGCCGAAGAACTCCTTCTCGCCGAGCGCGCCCTCCTTCTTGAAGAGCTCCTTCTCGCCGCCGACCTCGATGTCGGCGCTGGTGCTCTTCTTCTTGGCGTCCTTGGCCTCTTCCTCGGCGGTCTTTTTCGGCGCGCCGCCGCCGGACGTGTCCTTGCGGGTCTGGTTGCGGTTGTTCTTGCTGTTGACGCTGCCTTCGGTTCCGACCTTGAAGCCGGAGCCGTCGTCCTTCTTGTCGCCGCCCTTGTCCTCGCCGGCCTTGTCGCCGCCGCCCTGATCGCCGGCGCCCTGATCGCCGCCGGCGCCTCGATCGCCGCCGGCGCCTTGATCGCCGCCGGCGCCTCGATCGCCGCCGCCACCTTGATCGCCGCCGCCACCTTGATCGCCGCCGCCGCCTCGATCGCCGCCGGATGGATCGCCGGGCTGCGCGCCAGGGGCCGCGGGCGCATCGCCAGGGCCGGACCCGTTGCCGGACCCGGGCGCGCCTGCGCCGCAGGGTCCCATCGCGGTGAGGTTGCCGATGGCCTGGCCGGCGCAATCCGACTTGGCCTGGATCCGGCCGCCCAGCGCCCTGACCGCGCCGATGCCGACGAGGCCCAGGAAGACCAGCAGGATGAGAATCTGGACAAAACTCGTGCCGCGCTGATCGGACAGGCGCGTCACGATTGCTCGACGCAACGCGTCCTGCTTCCCGGATGGCTCGTGATCCATCGATCACCGTCCTCGGTGGAGGGGTTCAAAACGTCGAACCCGAAGTGGCAGAGCAATGTGCGTGCCCTCCGCACCAAAGTGGCCAAGCCACGCGAGCACGCCAGTTTGCCCGCCCCGCCGCGCAGTCTCGAAGCGCGCCGCTGGTCTTCGAGCCTGCCGACTGGACTACAAGACCAGCGCGACCTCTGGCCCGCACCCGCGCCCGCACCCGCGCCCGCATCGCGCGCCGCTTCCCACGCCGACCTCGATGATCATGACGACCGACCGGACCATCCTGATGCTGTGCGGCAGCCTTCGCCGCGGCTCGACCAACGAGGCGGTCCTCCGCACGGCGGAGACGCTTCTCCCCCCGGGCGCGACCGCCGCGCGCTACGCCGGCCTCGCCGGCCTCCCCCACTTCAACCCCGATGACGACTTCGAGCCTCTGCCCGCCGCCGTCGTGGACCTCAGGGCTCGCATCGGGCAGGCCGGCGCGATCCTCATCTGCACGCCCGAGTACGCGGGCGCGCTGCCCGGCTCGTTCAAGAACGTCCTCGACTGGACGGTCGGCGGAGTCGAGATCAGCGACAAGCCGACCGCGTGGATCAACATCTCCGCGCTCAGCTCACCCTCCGGGGGTGCGCTCGCGCACGATTCGCTGCGCGCCGTCCTGACCTTCACCGGCGCGCGCATCGTCGACGCGGCGTGCGCGCGCATCCCGGTGGCGCGCAGCGCGGTGGGTCCCGACGGCCTCGTCGCCGACGGCGCGACCCGCGCGCAGATCGCCGCGGCCCTCGCGATCCTCGTCGATCAGATCGCCCCGATCGCGGCGCACGACGCGGCCCCGTCGGGGTGAAGGTGATGGCTGTAGGCGCCTAGGGGTTTTGCCCCTGCGATCCGAGGGATCGCTCCGATATCGTGCGCGCACTCACCATGGCATGAGGAGGAGTGACCGGCGGCATCTCCTCGGAGCGCGTCCGCCTCCTCCTGGTGGAGGATTCGCCGGAGTTTCGAGCCACGCTGATCGGCTGGGCAGAGGCCCACGCCGACCTCGAGCTGGTTGGCGCGTTCGCGACCGCCGAGGAGGCGCTCACGAGGCTGAGCGACAGCCGGCCCGACGTGGTGGTCATGGACATGGTCCTCCCCGGCATGAGCGGCCTGGACGCGGTGCGGACCCTTCGACGAACCGGTCGCGACACGCCGGTCGTGATCGTGACCCTGCACGACGGCGCAACCGTGCGCAGCGAAGCCATGGCGGCCGGCGCCGACGCGTTCCTCAGCAAGAGCGCGATCGGAGACCGGCTTCACGACTTGCTCGTCGCCCTGCGCGACGACAGGAGAGCAGAGGGATGATGGAAGCGAACCTAGAAACTGCCAGCGATGCCGTCGTGCAGCGCGAGATCCTGTCCACCGCGTCGCTCTTGACCGGTGGCCTGGCGCACGAGATCAACAACGCGCTGACCTCGCTGCTCACCAACCTGTCCTCCCTCGCCGAGCTCCTCCCCGCGGACCCGTCGTCGCCGGCGCGCGGGGAGCTGGCCGCGGCGCAGGACGCGGCCGAGCACATCGTCACCGTGGTGCGCGACGTGCAGGCGCTCCTGCGCTCCGAGCGCCGGGCCGCGCTCATCGACCCGCGCGTGGCCATCGAGCGCGCGCTCCGGCTCGCCCGCCGGCGCGCGGAGGGAATCGCCTCGCTGCGCGCCGACCTGGTGGAGGTGCCGCTCGTGCGCGGCAGCGATGCCTGGCTGACCCAGATCGCGCTCAACCTGGTCCTGAACGCGATCGCGGCCTGCCAGGCGGGCGCGCCGCGCTCCGGGCAGGTGGTCGTCACGCTCCGGCGGGACGGCGACGCCGTCTCCCTCGCCGTCGCCGACGACGGCGTCGGCATGGACGTGAAGCAGGCCGAGCAGGTGTTCCGCACCATCGTGGCGATCCGGCCGGGCTCCGGCACTGGACTGGGCCTGGCCGTCACCTGTCGATTGATCAATGCCATGGGCGGCGTGATCGAGTTCGACAGCGAGCCCGGTCGCGGCACAAGCTTCCGCGTCAGGCTGCCGGCGGCCAGCGACTTGCCGTAGATTGGTGACATGGGGGAGACGGCCGGGACTGGACCGCGCGCGCGGCTGCCGCCCTCGACCTGGCGCGCCGAGCTCATCGACCCGGCGCTCACCGCGCTGACCGCCGCGTTCGCGGTCCTGCTGGCCATCGTCACGCCGCTCCTGCCGCCGCCCCACTTCCGCGCGCCGTTCATCGCCATCGCGGCGACCACGCTGCTGCTCCTGGCCCTGCGGCTGGCGCGCCGGCTGCCGCTGTCCGTGCGCGCCGGCGGCGCGGCGCTCGCCACCCTGGTGGCGGCGATGGTCGGCGCCACCCAGCTCGGCATCGGCCCCGGGCTCACGATCGGGCTCGCCATGGTCGGCGCGATGGTCTCGATCTCCCTCGGGCGCGCCGCGTCCTTCGTCTACTTCGCGCTGGCGGCGGCCGGCCTGCTCGTCATCGGCGTGCTGGCCGTGCGCGGCGGGCTGTCCCTGCGGGCCGGCGTCCAGGATCCCAACGATCTCTCGACCTGGGTGCGATGGGTCGTCGTCTTCACCGTGTGCTCGACCACGCTGGCCGTCGTGCTCGACGTCGTCGTGCGCCGGGTCGAGCGCTCGGCGCTGGCGCAGCTCGCCGCCGACGAGGAGCACGAGCGCTGCATGGGCGCGCTCCTGGGGCTGGCCCAGGACCCGGCGATCGAGAGCGGGCGGGTCGGCGAGGCCTTCGCCGCCATCTCCGAGGCGGCGGCCCGCGGGCTCGACGTGGCCCGCGCTGGCGTGTGGCGGATCGGCGAGGGCGGGAGCTTGCGCTGCGACGCCCTGTTCTCGCTGGCCGGCGCCACCCACGCGGCAGGCGCCACCTTCGCGGCCGCCGACCACGCGGCCTTGCTCGCCGCCCTGGCCGAGGGCCGCGCGGTCGCCGCCGAGCTGGCGCGCACCGACCCGCGCACGCGCGAGCTGGCCGACTACCTGGCCCCGCCGGGGGTCACGTCGCTGCTGATCGCGCCGATCCGGTTTCGCGACCGGCTCGCCGGCATGGTGTGCCACGAGCAGGTCGGCGAGCGCCGCGCGTGGTCGGCCGAGGCGCAGGGCTTCGCCGCGTCGCTGGCCGACTTCGCCGCCCGCGCCCTGGCCGCCGCCGAGCGCGCCCAGCGCGAGGAGGAGCTGCGCGACGCCTACGATCTTCTGGGCCGGCTGCACCGCCAGGTCGAGAACGCCAAGGAGGAGGAGCGGCGCCACATCGCCCGCGAGCTCCACGACGAGCTGGGCCAGACCCTGACCGCCCTCAAGCTGCGCCTTCAGATGGCGCACAAGCTGGCCGGCAAGGCGCCGGCGGTCAACGGCACGACGGCCGGAGGCACCGTGCTGGGCGACGCGCTCGAGATGGTCGACCGGCTGATCGGCCGCTCGCGCCAGCTGTCGATGGACCTCAGCCCGCCGCTGCTCGACGAGGTCGGCCTGGCACCGGCGATCCGCGCCCACCTCGAGCGCACGGCGACGCCGCAAGATCTGCGTATCGACCTTCACACCACCGGGCTCGACGAGCGGCTGCCGGCCGAGGTCGAGACCGCGGCGTTCCGCGTGGTGCAGGAGTCGCTGACCAACGCCTTTCGCCACGCCGATGCCCGGCTGGTCGAGATACGCGTTCGGCGAGAGAACGGCCATCTCCAGCTGCTCGTCCACGACGACGGACGCGGCTTCGACGTGGCCGCCGCCCGGCGCGCGGCCGGACGCGGCAAGCACTTCGGCGTGGTGGGGATGGCCGAGCGCGTGAAGGGGCTGGGCGGAACGCTCGAGGTCCGCTCCACCCCCGGCGGCGGAACCGAGGTGCGCGCGAGCTTGCCCGTGGCGCCGCCGCGTTGACCCGAGTAGCATGCACATCGGCTCACCGGTGGGGGAGGTGCATGCGGGTCCTGCTGGCTGACGATCACACGCTGGTGCGCGCCGGCTTGCGTGCTCTCCTCGAGGACATCGAGGAGGTCACGGACATCATCGAGGCGGGCGACGGCCGGCGTGCGCTCGAGCTCATCGCGTCCGATCGTCCCGACGTCGCGCTGCTCGACATCGCGATGCCGGGCCTGAACGGCCTCGAGGTGGCGGAGCGCGTGGCGAGCGAGTCGCCGCGCACGCGCCTCGTCATCCTGTCCATGCACCAGAGTCCGTCGCACGTGGCCCAGGCGCTGCGCGCGGGGGCGGTCGGCTACCTGCTCAAGGACGCGGCCGCCGAGGAGCTCGGCCTGACCCTGCGCGCGGTGTCGAGAGGCGAGACCTATCTCAGCCCGGCCATCTCGCGCCAGGTGGTCGAGGGCTTCCTCGGCCGCGCCGCGCAGCCTGCCGGCGCCGAGGCGGCCGCGGACGATCCGCTCACGCCGCGCCAGCGCGAGATCCTCCAGCTGGTGGCGGAGAGCCGGTCGACCAAGGAGGTCGCCGCGCTGCTCAGCCTCAGCGTCAAGACCGTCGAGGCGCACCGGAGTCAGATCATGGATCGCCTCGGCATCCACGACCTGGCCGGGCTGGTGCGCTACGCGATCCGCATCGGGCTCGTGTCGGCCGAGCGCTGAGCGTCGAGCGCTGCGCGTCGAGCGTGCCCCCGGCGATGCGAGTGCGAGCGCGGCGGCAGCGGCGGCTGCGGCAGCTGCGGCGCCTCATTGTGTGCCCGGCGATCCTCTTCTCGAGCACGTGAGACGAAGCGCACTCCGCGAGCCTTGTCCAGCGCACGTGGCAATCATCGACAGCATGATCGACTCGCTCGCCGCGCCGCGGCACGAGGCGAGATCCGGTCTCATGAGACGGCTGATTGGCAAAGAGGCAGAAATGGGTCCTCTGGCCTTCAAGCGCACACTGCCGTTCTGAGCACACCTGCGTTCATCGCGCGGGAGTCTGTACGACCTTCTCGCATCTCGACGCCTTGACCCCCAGAGGTTCACGAGCGCCGGCCGGCGTAGGCCAGCGATCGCTTGATACAGCGCGCGATCGCCAATGCCGCGCGATCGCGGGGATCGAACTATCCAGGTGCGGCGCTGGCGCATCCAGTAGGTCCTGTGGATAGCCGCGCTCGCTTACGCCGGGCACCGTGATCGGTTTCGCCGTCGACTCGAAATTTAGTCTGGCACTTTCTGAAACGCTTTGCCTTAATGGCGCGCGCAAACATTGCACAAGCGAAGAGCGAACTAGCAGGGAGGCGCCATGCGAGTCATTGCGACCGGGCGGAGGTTCCATCGCGATGTTCGATCTACCGGAAGACCTCACGCCACCAGGGCGATGATCGCCGCCCTCGCGCTCGGTCTCGTCGCCAGCTCGTCCGCGGCCAGGGCAGCAGGTCCAGCCGAGGCGAAGAAGATCTTCAACCAGCGCTGTACGGCCTGCCACACGTTCGGCAAGGGCGTGAAGGTCGGCCCCGATCTCAAGGGGGTCACCGAGCGGCGCACCAGGGCCTGGCTGCTCTCGTTCATCCGCTCGTCGCAGAAGGTGATCGAGTCGGGCGACCCCACGGCCACCCAGCTGTTCAAGCAGTTCAAGCAGCAGCGGATGCCCGACTGGAGCGACCTCTCCGAGGAGCAGGTCGGCGCCATCCTCGACTGGTTCGCCGCCAACGGGCCCGAGCAGAAGCCGATCGACGAGCGCCTCGCGGAGCTGGCCAGGCCGGCCGAGATCGAGCGCGGGCGCGCGCTCTTCCACGGCGAGGACGAGCTGGCCGGCGGCGGCATGGCCTGCGCCGCCTGCCACAGCATCCGCGAGGACGGCGAGGCCGTCGGCGGCACGCTGGCGCGCGACCTGACCACGATCTACGGCGAGTACCGCGACCGCGCCCTCACCCTGTTCATCCGCAAGCCCTGCTCGCCGCGCGCGCCGGAGTCGTCGAGCGACCAGTTCCTGCGCCCCGACGAGGCGTTCGCGATCAAGGCCTACCTCATGCAGACCGCCCGCGACGACCGCGACGCCTCGCGAGGGGGCAAGGACGCGCGCGCCGTCGGCAAGCCGACCGAGTGGTCGCCGCCGCGCTCCGGCCCCGGCGCCGGGCCGGCGACACCGCGCGGGCGGCGCTCCGCCGCCAGCGACCAGATCCTCTTCGTCCTGTTCCCGTTCGCCGCGCTCCTGCTCCTGGTCGCGGGCTTCGCCACTCGCCACGCGATGGCCCGCCGGCGGCTCGACGCGCTCCAGGCCGATGCCCGCAGCGCGTGGCAGGTCTTCCGCGGCTCCCTGGCCTGGCGGGTCGGGCTCGCCGCCGTCGTCCTCGCCCACCTCGCCGGCATGATCGTGCCCGACGCCGTCCTGTCCTGGAATCGCGTGCCGCTGCGCCTCTACCTCCTGGAAGGCTCCGGCTTCGCCTTCGGCCTGCTCGCGCTGGCCGGCTGGGCGCGCCTCATGTGGCGGCACCTGGGCAAGAGCGGCCCGTCGCGGCTGGCCAGGGCCGGCGAGCTGGCCGACACCATCGGCCTCTCGGTCCTCTTCCTCGGCCTCGGCTCGGGGCTCCTGACCGCGGTCCTGTTCCGCTGGAGCTCGTCGTGGGCGGCCGGCACGCTGTCGCCGTACATCGCGTCGCTCGCGCGAGCCGAGCCCGACACCGCGCTCCTCGCGCAGATGCCGTTCCTGGTCAAGCTGCACGTGCTGTCGCTGTTCGGCCTGATGGCGGTCCTGCCCTTCACCAGCGCGGCGCTCATCCCGCTCGCCGCGCTCGAGCGGCTGCTCGCCGCGGGGCACCGGCCGATGGCCGCCGCGATCAAGCGCGCGCGCGCCGCCCTCGCCCGGTTCAGCCCGGCGCGCTGGATCTGGCCGGAGGAGGACGCGGTCGACGCCGGCGACGACGGCCGGCAGCTCGCGGACGAGATCGCGTCCGACAATCGACAGGCGCCTCGCTAGAGAGGAGCGAGTCAAACCATGCGGTCCTCGACCATCCTCCTGGGGTTCGCGGTGCTGACCATCGGCGCCTCGACCGCCGTCTCACGAATCATGCACATGGGCATGCAGCAGGGCTACTCGCCCGCCCAGCCGATCGCCTTCTCGCACGAGCTCCACGCCGGGAAGAACCGCATCGACTGCCTCTACTGCCACTACGGCGCGCGCAAGAGCCGCCACGCCGGCATCCCGTCCTCGAGCATCTGCATGAACTGCCACTCGATGCTCGAGAAGCAGACGGTCGCGATCGAGCGCTTCAAGGAGGCGGTGCAGCTCCAGCGCCCGCTGGTCTCCTGGGTCAAGGTCCACAACCTGCCCGACTTCGTCTACTTCAACCACAGCCGTCACGTCATGTCGGGCGTCGCCTGCCAGCGCTGCCACGGTCGGGTCGAGGAGATGGAGCAGATCGAGCAGGTGATGCCGTTGACCATGGGCTGGTGCCTGGAGTGCCACCGCGAACACGCCGGCGTCCCCACCTCCGGGCTCGAACGGGCCGCGAAGCGCTTCACCAGCGTGCCCGTGCCCGCCTCGGGACTCGACTGCGCCAGTTGCCACTACTGAGGTTGTCCATGAGCGAAAATCGAGAGCACGGAGGCAAGGCGGACTCGTGCAAGGGCGCCGCCGCGGCTGGAGACAGGCTGGTGAAGATCGGCCGGCGCGAGCCCGCCGGCGCCGGCGAGGGGGACGCGACCCGGCGCGACTTCCTGTCGCTGCTCGGCTTCAGCGTCGCCGCCGCCAGCATGCCGGCATGCCGCGCGCCCGAGCAGAGGGCCATCCCCCTGCCGGTCGCGTCGGAGGACATGGTCGCCGGCATCGCGAACTACTACGCCACGACCTGCGGCGGTTGCGCCTCGGCATGCAGCCTGCTGGTCAAGCAGCGCGACGGGCGCCCGATCAAGATCGACGGCAACGCCGCGTCCGCGCTGTTCGGCGGCGCCACCTGCGCGACCGGGCAGGCCGCGGTGCTCTCGCTGTACGACGGCGAGCGCCTGCGCGGCCCGGCCTGGCAGGGCAAGCCCACCACGTGGAAGGAGATCGACGACCGCGTGCAGCAGGCGCTGACCGCCGCGCGCGCCGGCACCGGCGCGGTCGTGCTCCTGTCCTCCACGATCACCAGCCCGTCGCTGCGGGCGGTCATCGATCGCTGGAGCCAGAGCGTCCCGCGCTTCCGCCACGTGACCTATGACCCGGTCTCGGCCAGCGCGCTGCGCGCGGCCACGGCCCAGGCGTCCGGCCGCGCCGCGGTGCCGCACTACGCGTTCGACCGCGCGCGCGTCATCGTCGGGCTCGAGGCCGACTTCCTCGGCACCTGGCTCTCGCCGGTCGAGTTCGCCCGCCAGTACGCGCGCGGCCGCACGGCCGCCGGGGCCGCGCGCTCGCTCCACGTCCAGTTCGAGGCCGGCGTGTCGGTCACCGGCAGCAACGCCGACCGCCGCGTGCTGGTCCCGCCGTCCGAGCTGGGCGCGGTCGCCGCCGCCCTGCTCGCGCGCGTCGCCGAGCAGGCGCACGTGGCCGGCGTGCCCCGCGTCGCCGACCCGATCGACGTCGACACGCTCGACGACGTGGCCGCCCAGCTGTGGGCCCACCGCGGCGAGTCGCTGGTCGTGTCCGGGCACAACGACATCGCCGTCCAGCTGGCCGTGCACGCGCTCAATCACCTGCTCGGCAACCTCGGCCACACGGTCGACCTCGCGCGCCCCTCGCTGCAGCGCCAGGGCGACGACGCCGCGGTGGCCGAGCTGGTCGATCAGATGGAGCGCGGCGAGGTTCACACCCTGATCCTGCACGGCGTCAACCCGGTCTACGATCACGCCGACGGGGGCGCCTTCGCGCGCGGTCTGAAGAAGGTGGCGCTGTCGGTGTCCACCGGCGATCGCATCGACGAGACCGGCGCCGCGGTGAACGCGATCTGCCCCGACCATCACTTCCTCGAGTCGTGGGGTGACGCCGAGCCGGTCGAGGGCACGCTCAGCCTGAGCCAGCCGACCATCGCGCCGCTGTTCGAGACCCGCTCCGCCGCCGAGAGCCTCCTGCGCTGGCTCGGCGACGACACCGACCACTACGCGTACCTGCGCTCCTTCTGGCGCGAGCACATGTTCCCGCGCCAGCAGGCCACGCTGGACTTCGACACATTCTGGGACAAGTCCCTCGAACAAGGCATCGTCGAGCTCGGGGCCGGCGCGGGTGATCCGGCACCCTCGCCGGCCCCGGCTCCCGACCCAGGCGGCGACTGGCGCGCGGCCATCCGCCAGATCGGCGACCAGCAGCGCGCGGCACGCGCCGCCCGCCACCCCGACCGCTACGAGCTCGCGCTGTTCGAGAGCGTGGCGCTGCGCGACGGCCGCCACGCCAACAACCCGTGGCTGCAGGAGCTGCCCGATCCGATGACCCGGATCACCTGGGGCAACGTGGCCGCCATCGCCCCGTCGCTGGCCGACCAGCTCGGCGTGGACACCGGCGACGTGGTGGTGATCGCGAGCGGCGCCGGCCGCCTCCAGCTGCCGGTGTTCGTGCAGCCCGGCCAGCAGGCGCGCACCATCTCGGTGGCGCTGGGCCACGGGCGCACCCGCGTGGGCAAGGCCGGCGACCGGGTCGGCGCCAACGCCTTCCCGCTGGCGCGGCTGGTGCGCGGCGCCCGCTCCTACTCCGCCGCCGAGGTGACGATGACCGCGACCGGCCGCCACGAGAAGCTGGCCGCGTCGCAGAGCCACCTGTCGATGGAGGGGCGCGAGCTCGTGCTCGAGACCACGCTGGCCGATCTCGCGCGCGACGAGGCCGAGGCGCGCGAGCCGCTGCCCGATCTGTGGACCGAGCGCCCGCAGGGCGCGCACTCCTGGGGCATGGCGATCGATCTCGACGCCTGCACCGGCTGCTCCGCGTGCGTCATCGCCTGCCAGGCCGAGAACAACGTCCCGGTGGTCGGCAAGGACCAGGTCCAGCGCCAGCGCATCATGCACTGGATCCGCATCGACCGGTACTACGGCGGGCCCGACGACAACCCGCGCAGCCTGCACCAGCCGATGATGTGCCAGCACTGCGGCCACGCGCCGTGCGAGACGGTGTGCCCGGTCCTGGCCACCACGACCAGCTCGGAGGGGCTGAACCAGCAGGTCTACAACCGCTGCATCGGCACCCGCTACTGCGCCAACAACTGCCCGTACAAGGTCAGGCGCTTCAACTGGTACAACTACACTGAAAACTCGAAGTTCGATTTCAACATGACCGATCCGGTCGGCCGCATGGTCCTCAACCCGGATGTGGTCGTGCGCTCGCGCGGCGTGATGGAGAAGTGCAGCCTGTGCGTTCAGCGCATCCAGAACGCCAAGAACGACGTCGTGACGACCGGCAAGCCGCTGGCCGACGGCGCCATCGTCACCGCCTGCCAGCAGGCCTGCCCGACCCAGGCGATCGTGTTCGGCGACCTCGCCGATCCGAACAGCTGGGTCTCGCAGCTGCAGAACGACCGCCGCAGCTACGAGCTGCTCGGTTACCTCAACACCAAGCCGCGCACCCAGTACCTGGCGCGCGTGCGCAACCCCAACCCCGAACTCGGCTGATATGAGCACCGCAGAAGGCACCGTCAGTCACGTGCACACCGACGCCGAGTTCGAATCGGCCGATCCGCGCGAAGCGTTCCGCGCGATCA
>Ga0126377_10001905_pt1 | contig 14010 bp, 11 predicted proteins | sample PanSoiMetPlot_22_FD_92647 | JGI IMG/M metagenome (GOLD analysis project Ga0126377, IMG submission 92647) | Tropical forest soil microbial communities from Panama - MetaG Plot_22 | ecosystem: Environmental > Terrestrial > Soil > Tropical forest > Bulk soil | place: Panama | collected 2016-02-17
GGACCTCGACGAGGTGCTCGCGGGGAAGATCGCGTTCACGCCTTCAACCTCTTGCGTGCCGGCCGGTGTTCCGTGGTTTCTGCTTCAACCGAGCAATTTGTTCTTCGTCCAGACGGCGAAGGAAGTGGTGCTCATCCAAGCTTACGACTCGCAAGTGCGCCATGTGTTCATGAACGTGCCTCATTCCACCGACGTAAAACCATCGTGGTATGGAGAATCCGTGGGCCGCTATGAAGGCGATACGCTGGTCGTCGACACCATCGGGCTCAGCCGGAAGACGTTCGTCGATCCCTACCGCACGCCGCACAGCGAGAAGCTGCACGTGGTCGAACGCTTCAAGCTCGACGACGGCGGCAAGACGCTGCAAGTCACAATGACGGTCGAGGATCCGGAGACCTACTATCAACCGTGGCAGGCGATCTTACGCTACCGGCAAGCGCAGGGGCCAGTGATGGAAGCCGCCTGCGCCGAGAACAATCTGCAATTCGAATATCACATGCCGGTGGCAGCGAAGCCGGATTTCTAATCCCCGCGGAGCCCGCCGCCTAAACCGAAACAGGCCGGTGCGACTTCAGGAACGAACGTATCTGCCGCACCGCAATCGGAATCCGCTCCTTGGGCTCCTTCCACGGATACATGCTGAGTTCCGCCTTGGGTGCCAGCATCGCCGCTTCCATGGCCACAGCGTAGGGATGCGCCGGAATGTCGTCGGGCAGGATCATCACCGGCGTCTGGCAATTGCGCACGAAGTCGCGCGTGACCGTGTAAACGAAGTCGGGGTTGTTGCGGTACATCTTGGTGAGGAATTTCTGCACCATGTCCATCGTGATCTCGGGCCGGCGCTTGACCAAATCCGGACCCCAGCCTTGCATGTTGCCGTCATAAGTCAGCGTCGGCATTTCCGGACGGAAGCCGCTCGGCTGCGCCAGCACCGCCGCGACAACGCGATCGGGCGCGCGCTTAAGCAGGTTCCACACCAGCGGCCCGCCGATGCAGAAGCCCATGACCATGAACTTGTCGATGCCGAGATGATCCATCACGGCGATCTGGTCATCGGTGTGAGAGTCCCACGGGCGGTCGATCTCGAGCGGTCCGCTGGATTGGCCGGCATTGGCGTTTCTGAGATCCAATCCGACAACGCGGAACTCGTTCTTGAACTCCGAGATCGGATCGAACGGTCCGCGCGGCAAGCCGGCCATCGTCGAGTTCAATCCACCGCCGGCGATGAGCAATAGTGGGAAGCCGGAACCGGCCACACCATAATGGATGCGAACGGGGCCCTTCTGGAAGAAGTCCTCGGTCAGTCCGCTCGGGCGCGCGGCCTGCTGTTGAGCAACGACCCGAGGGGCTGCGGCCATTGCGGTCGCCGCGGCGCCAGCTGCGATTATCGTGCGTCTCACCTTGTCAATCATCGGCGTTCCTCCCTGATCGTGCGTGCAGCTCGACGCGCCAAGACAGATTACGCGCCGCAATGCAGTATAGGACGGAATGCCCGTTTTGGCGAACGCGCCCGAAGCGGGCTGGGGCCTTAAGGGACAATTGCCAGCGGTTAGCTTTGACGGCGGTCATGCCCCAATAAGCCCGCGAAACGCGCCTTTTCACGCCGCCCCAGCGGCACTCACCTTCGCCTCATTGGCCAAACATCCAATTGCTGCCCGTTGGGGCGTTTCCGCAACCTGCGGCGCTTCGCGACCGGGTGCTTAGGTGACTGCAATGACCAGGGATGAAGTTACCGCAAAGAAAATTGAAGTCCACACGACGGTAAGCGATCACTTCGCTTGGCTGCGCACGCGGCTTTCCGTCGAAAGCATCCTCATGTCCTGGCTTAGAACGGCGACCGGCCTCATCGGTTTCGGCTTCACCATCGTTCAGGTCATTGAGCGCCTGCAACAGCAGACCCCGAACAAGCCCATCTTGACGCCCGAAGCCCCGCGCAATCTTGGTCTCGCGCTGATTGCGGCGGGCGTTGTCGGCCTTGCGATCGCGCTCTTACAATATCGAAAGCTCGTCAAGTACCTCTGGAGTAGCGATTTCAAGACGATCGCGGGCATCTCGGAGAACCCTCACAGGACACCGACCTTCGCGTTGGCGGTACTCGTGCAGCTCGTCGGCGTCGCCGCCTTCCTGATCGTTCTCTTCCGATTGGCGTGAGGAGGACATTGCACCGAAGATGGTAGCAGCGGAGGGATTTGAACCCCCGACCAAGGGATTATGATTCCCCTGCTCTACCACTGAGCTACGCTGCCACGTCGGGTCAAGGCGGGCGATGTAAGGGGCGCTGTTTGGCCCTGTCAAGCTGAGCGGACGAATGCCGGATTTGCCAGCTGGTGTGACCGCTTAGGCGTTGGAAAGGATGACGGTCGTCTCTCGATGCGCCAACACCGCATCGGGCAAACGCTGGAGCGCGTCGTGATATTTCTTTGCGAACTCGCTTTCTGAGGTTGCGGACAAAAGCAATGAACGCGCCGCCTTCAACAGGTCGTCAGCACTCGCGGCAGCACCCGCTTCCTTGGACTCCAGCATCTCGTCGATCTGGACGACCAGTTCAGAGATGGCGCGCAGCCAACTGAACTGCGGATGGCTGAGCAGAAGCTGAAGCAACTCACCGGCGGAGATGCGGCCATGGGCCCGCTCGTAAGCCGCGCGTTCGTCGTCAAGCAGCACCCGGTGCAGCCTCAGCAGTGGATGGCGCAGCTCATCAAGACGTCGCCTCAGCGTGACTGGCATTGCGCTGCCTGCTGCTTTGTCGGTCATGTCGTTGCGTTTTGGCTCAGGCGGCGGCGCGTGAGGCTTCGGTTTTGGCAATCCAGCCGCCGCCTAGCACGCGCGTGCCGTGTTCCTCGTAGAACACACAGGCCTGGCCCGGCGAGACGGAATCTTCCCCGGCGATGATCTCGACCTCGGCCGCGTTATCGGGCAGTGCGCTGACAAGTGCCGGAGTCGGCGATCGCGTCGAGCGCACCTTAACGAGACACGACATTGGAGCGAACGTCGGTCCGATCAGCCAATTCACGTCGTGGAGCTTGATCTTCCGCGTGCGGAGCGAATCGCGCGGGCCGACGACGATGCGTCGCGTCTCCGCCTCGAGCCGCACCACGAACAGCGGCTCTTCATTGCCGGAAAGACCCAAGCCCTTCCGCTGGCCGACGGTAAAATGAATGATCCCTTCATGACGGCCGAGAACGCGGCCTTCGAGATCGACGACGTCGCCTGGTTCGGCGGCGTGCGGCTTTAAGCGCTCGACGACGTCGCTATAGCGACCCTGCGGCACAAAGCAGATATCCTGCGAGTCGGGCTTGTCGGCGACCAGGAGGTTGAGGCCACGCGCGACGGTCCGCACTTCGCGCTTGTCGAGCTCGCCCAAGGGAAAGCGCAGCATCTGAAGCTGTGTCGCCGTGGTGGCAAAGAGGAAGTAGCTCTGGTCCCGCGTTTCGTCATGAGCGCGATGCAGCTCGGGGCCGCAAGCGCCGTTCACGCGGCGTACATAATGACCGGTCGCCAGCGCATCCGCGCCGAGCTCGCGAGCGAGCTCCAAAAGATCGCCGAACTTGATCCGCTCGTTGCAGCGCACGCACGGAATCGGCGTTTCACCGCGCGCGTAGCTCGCCGCGAAATCGTCCATCACGGCACGGCGAAAACGCTCCTCATAGTCCAGCACATAATGCGGGATGGCGAGTTCGGCCGCGACGCGCTTGGCGTCATGGATATCCTGGCCGGCGCAGCAGGCGCCCTTCTTCTTGATCGCGCGACCATGGTCATAAAGCTGCAGTGTGACGCCGACGATGTCGTAGCCCTCGCGCTTCAAGAGTGCGGCGACGACGGAAGAGTCGACACCGCCGGACATGGCCGCGAGCACGCGGGTTTCGCGTGGGGGTTTGGCAATTCCGAGGCTGTTGACGGCGTTGCTCATGGCGGCTGCACTTAAGGCAGGCGCGGTCCCCGCGCAAGCCGCTCGGCAGTCAAGAACGAGCTAGATAATCGGCATAAAGTCGAGCAATGACAACCGGTTCAGAGTCGAAGCGACCTGAAATGACGCCTTCAAGGCAACCTGATTCTGATTGAGCTGCGTAACCGCCTCGGTCATGTCCACGTCTTCGATGTTGGAAACGAAGCCCTTATAGACCGTGGACGACGCCTTGAGCTGATCGATCGAGCTTTGCACCGCCTTGTAACGGATGCCGTTGGCTGCGGCCTGCGCGTTGACGCCGTTCTGCACGTTGATCGAGTCGAGGATCTTCGATTCCACGAAACTCTGCTGAGCCGGCGTGGTGGTGCCGTTGTTGAACGGACCGCTTGGCCCCGCATTGAACTGGGCCACTTGGCGAAGCAGCGTGAAGAGATCGGTCGCGACATCGGATGCAAGCATGCCGACCTGGACGGTCTGGTTATCCCCGATGCGAACCGTGGTCTTGACGGTGCCATTGGCGAAAGCGTCGGAGACGCTCGGCAACGCGGCGAGATCGGCCAGGGACGACACCGTTACGGGCGGCACCTGCGAATTGTCGCCCGCGTAGACATAACCGTTGGCGTCCTTCGAATTGAGCAGGTCGACGACCTGATTGAAATAGCCCTCGAGCTGATACATCAGCGAGCCCGCATCCTGATCGGCGGCGGCTTTTGTAAGCGCCTGGCGGATTTGCCCCGCGAGATCGCTCAACTGAGTCATTTGCGCATCCTGCACGTCGAGCCGCGTGGAGGCCTGCTGCGCGGCAGCGGCGTTTGCATCGGCGCGCGCCGCAGCGGAGCGGGCGGCTTCCATCACTGCGGTCTGGTCGCCATAGCCGGCGTAGGTTTCGGAAAGCTTGCCGGTGGCGACCTGGCGGTTGCTCTGGTCGAGCGCGTTCTCCGCCTTCTGGATCTGAGCGAGCATGAACTGCGCGTTGGCAAAAGTTCCGATGCGATCGATCGACATAATTATCTCCGAACCGCGTTCAACAGCTCGTCGTAAAGATCCTGGGCGAGCTTGATCAGCCGCGCGCCGGCGTTATAGGCCTGCTGCAGCACCATCATCTTCTCCAACTCTTCGTCGAGATTGACGCCTTCGAAATGGCTCTGGTTTTCCTGCGCCAGTTTCAAGCGCGAAGCTTGGGCGGTCTTGCTTGAATCGATGGCGGTGCTGCGGCCGGCAATGTCCTGATAGAACGCGGCGGCATAGTCGGTAAAAGAGGCGGTGCGCGCGGGCAGCGATCCCGAGCGGGGAAAATCGTGTGCCTGGTTGATTACGTCTTGCAAGCCGAGCATGCCGCGATTGTCGCCTGGGGACACCACGGACGCGCCCAGGGCCGTGGACTGATCGAGACCGGGCTTGGCGAAGGCGAGCCGCTGCGCCGATCCGGCGACGTCCGGCGTGAGACTGAAGGCTTGGGCGCGCGCCATGGCCTCGCCGGAACCGATCCCAAAGAGCGACGTGAAGCTTTCGCCAGTGCCGCCGCGTGTGGTCGTATCGAGCGACACTTCGAGCTCATAGCGCTGATAGGCAGCCGCCGGGGTCATTTGCAATTGACCGTTAGCGTCGAGCGCAAAGCTGGCGTTGCCGGCGAAGGCGCTGTTGAGCGCGCTGATCATGTCGCCGATCGTTGTACCGGTCACGTTGACGGTGACCTCGTTGACACGCTCGCCGTTTGGACCTTTCAGCAACAGTGAAATGCTGCCGCCTGGAGCGAGACCATGGTCATCGGAAGCGGACAGGCCGGTGGTTAGAATCGCGTTGCCGGCCCCTTGAAAGAGATCGTTCAAGCCGAAGAAATGCGAAAAACCGGCGCCTGCGCGAGACGACGGATTGGCCGCCTCATCGCTGACGACGACACCGTTGCTGCCGTTCGCCGATAGGGTCAGCACGCCGTTGGTGAAATCAGCGCTGCCGTTCGCGCCGAGGGCGGCATTGAGCACCGAGACGAAGCTGCCAATGGTGGTGCCGATGGCGCTCGCGGGGCCGCCGTCGACGGAAAGCGTGCCCGCGCCGAAGTCGACGGCGACCTTGTGGAGGACCGTGCCGCTTGAATCGGTAATGCCGATATTGGTCGCGCCGGAAAAATTGAGTGCGTCGCTCGCGAGTAGTCCGGTCTGGCGCCCATTCAACTCCGTCGGCGGCGGGAAGGCAGCGCTGGCGTTGTGCTCCGCGTTGAAGGCGAGCGAAAGCGTCTGGGCCATGGTGCCCAGCTCCTCGCCGATGCCGACGAGAAGGTTATCGCGGACGTCGAGCAGGCCGCGGAGCTTTCCCGACATGGTGTGGGCATCGAAGGGCAGCGGCGTCCCGATGGCTGCGCCCGTTGGAGGATTGACCGCCTGAACGATGATCGGACCGAAGCTGGGCCCTGAGGTGGGCTGATAAGTGAGCTGCGAATAGGTATCGCTGACGAGCTGGACGCCGTCCGAGGTGGCGAGAAAGAGGCGGCCGTCGCTTTGCAGATTGGTGCGGATGCCAAGCAGGCCGGAAAGCTGGTTCACCAGTTGATCGCGCTGATCCAACAGGCCGCTGGCGTTGTCGCCGGCGATGATCGAATGCTGAATTTGCGGGTTCAGGGCATAGATCTGCTGGATCAGCTGATTGACCTGCGACACCGTAGCCGAAACCTGCTGATCGGCACTGACGCGCAGCGCTTGGACCGAGCCTGCGAGATCCGACACCGTTTGCGCCAAGCTTTGAAACTCGTTCTGCGCGCCCAAGCGCATGGACAGCGAACTTGGATCGAGCGAAGCCTGACCCAGTGCGGCATAGACGGCATCGATGCGGCTGCCGAGCGAAGTGCCGTCTCCCGGCGCGCCGAGCGCCGTGTTGAACTGGCTCATGATCGTCGACTGAATGTCGTAGCGCGCCGAGGCGCTGTTCGAGTCGAGCACTTCGCGGTCGAGGTAGTTGTTCACCACGCGCTGGATGTCGCCGAGCTCGACGCCCGACAATTGGCCGGCCGGCGCCAGCGTCTGTTGCTGCACGACGCGGCGGACATACCCCGGCGTGTTGACGTTGGCGATGTTGTCCGACGTCACCCGGAGAGCGGCACTGTTTGTCAGGACCGCCGAAAGGCCACTGGAAAGAATGCCGTCAAGTGACACGGGCGCGCGTTCTCCTGCTTGAAGCGCATGGGTCCGGGCAAGTGTGTGCAAAGCAGATGCCAAGCGGCGCGAGCGGGAAAGCTGTTTCAACTCCACGAGTTGGCGGCGTCACCACAGGCGATGAAGCGGAAGGCTTTGCCGCAGCCCGGCAGTTCATGCCGAGTGTGCTGCGCGCGACGCGGCGCCGATTTTGCAGCGGCGGCGCGCGGTTTTTGCTTGCTGCATCTGCATTGCAGCGTTGCCGCTCATGCGTGGTCCAGGACTTGCTTTGGCTTCGCCGAAATTATGCGAGTACCCATGGACGCGATCACGGCGCCATTGCCGATTTTCAGCGAACCCGCTTCGGCTCTCCTTCCAGTGGAGGAGAGTGATAAGGCGGGCGCGTCGCTGTTCGGTGCGCTGGTTTCGGAATTCGCACAAGCCGATCGAGATGCAGCGCGAGGGCAACCGGCCGCAGACGCTCCGCTCGAGCAGAACAACGCGCCTGACCACGTCCCGCCGCCGGTGCTGGCACGGCAATGGATCGCGCAATTGGCGAATATTCCCGATCTGCCACCCGGCCTTGCAGCGAAGATTGAGCAATACCGTAGCGACGCAAACTCCGCGGACGATCCGTCCGAGCCCGCACCTTTCGAGCCGCAGCCCGCGCCTGATGCGCAACCCGCATTTGTTCCGCTCGCTTCAGCGGCGCATCCCACCACTGAAGCGACTCCTCAATCTTCGCCAGTGGAAGCACAGGACGTTGAAGGCGACGAACCCATCGATAGGAATGTCAAAACCGCAACGTCGCTGGTGCCGAATAATCAGATTGAGCTGCCAGCTTCAGTACCGGTCGTTTTGAGCTCCGCGCCAGCTGTTACGCCCGACAGCGAGCAGCAAGCGCCGCTCGTAGATTCTGAGGTGAAGCAAAACGAGCCTAAGCCGCAAGACAATTCAACTCTCACGCCTGCGCAGCACGATCCACGGATTGCAGTTCGCGTTCACGATTCTCTTGACGCGGAGCAAAAGACGACAGCAGGGGATGATGAATACGGTGCTTCCGCTGTTGCGCAATTCTTGGCGCCGCTTCTGAACGAAATCGCGGCCAGCGAGCCAACCGAGACGTCAAGCGATAACGCAATAAGCCTCGACGCGGCATCACCGCAGCGGCAGCGCGGCGATGCCGGTGCGATATCTCCGACAAGTGCGGACAATCCCGCCCCGACGAAGGACGCGGCTCACGATCTCGCCGCCGCCGCGAACTCCCACCCAGCGCCGAAGCCGTCATTCGAGCTTGCCGTCGCCAGCCCGGTGGCGGTCAATTTCCTCCTGGAAAAGCAAGACCTTGCAAGCTTCGACCTGCCGCAACTACGCGTGCCTGCGCAGCCCGCAAAGGCGCAGCCGAGAGCGACCGCCGACGCCGCTTCCCCGCCGGATTCGCCAACCGCTTTCGCGTTTCCGCAAACCGACGATACGCCTACCCGAGTCAGTCCAATTGCCAGCGACTTCACGGACGGGACTTCGCAGCCCGAGCCAAGACCTCGGACGTCTGCGCAGCCGCAGACCGGGAACCAACAGAGCGCACATCGCACTCAGACGGTCGATCTCGCGCCGCTAAGCACTGGGTCGCAACCGTCGAACATTTTGTCGCCGGCTCCTCCACCGATGCCGACCGCAGCGCCTGACGCATCACAAGCGCTTTCGATTGCTCCGCCGACCGCTGCTGCCGACAGTACAAACGCCGCTCCAGCGCAGTCCGACCGGGCGTCCGCGCCGGTCGCTGCGCTCGCTTTGCGAGATGGCGATGAGCTGAAACTCGACGCCCTGGCGCTGCGCATCGCCGCGCGCTCCGCGGACGGCGACAGCAGGTTCACCATCAGGCTCGATCCTCCGGAGCTCGGCCACATCGAGGTGAACTTGAACGTGAGCTCGCAAGGCCACGCGCAAGCCGCAGTGGTGGTGGACAAGCCGAACACGCTCGATCTCTTGCAGCGCGACGCCCCAACGCTGGAACGCGCGCTTAAAGATGCGGGATTGAATCTCTCGGGCGATCTGTCGTTTTCGCTGAAAAGCGACGGCGCGCCGCAGTTCTGGCGCGACGAACAGAACGCACCGCGCATGCGCGACCTTGAAGTCGTCGAAGCGGCAAGCGCCAACGCAGCGATCAACGGAGCCGCTCGGCTCGCGGCCCCCTATTACGGCGCGGGCACGTCTCGCCTGGATATTACGGTTTAGGAGACCATCATGGACGTCAACCCGACCGCCGCATCCGCCAGCACCGCAAGTGCAGCCGCGAGCGCGCAAAAGCAGCTGTCGGCCAATTTCGACACGTTTCTCACGCTGCTCACGACTCAGCTCAAGAATCAGGATCCGTTGGCGCCGATGGATTCAACCCAGTTCACCCAGCAATTGGTGCAGTTTTCGCAAGTCGAGCAGCAGATCAATTCAAACAAGAATCTTGAATCGCTGATCGCATTGACCAGGAGCCGCAGCGCGGCGGACGCCGTCTCCTATCTCGGCAAGACCATAACGCTCACCGACGGCAATGCCGCGCTGATGAACGGCCAGGCGAAATGGGCCTATTCGCTGGACAATGATGCGGCGGCGACGACGCTCACCGTGCTCGATGCATCAGGACATGTCGTCTACTCCGGCGCCGGAGACAGCGGCGAAGGCATGCACGCCTTCACCTGGAACGGCACCGATTCCGCCGGCCGCGCCCTGCCACCGGGAGCCTATCAGTTGAGGGTCACGGCGCGGGCAGCGGATGGAAGCGCGATCAAGACGCGCGTCGCCAGTCAAGGCGCAATCACCGAAGTCGATCTTACGGGAAGCGAGCCGCTCTTGATGATCGGCCCGCTCGGCGTGCCGCTCAGCAAGGCCACGCTCATTTCCGAGAACTAAAGGCAGCGTCCGCCGAGAAACGGCAGACCGAAACTACAGGTCACACGGGCGAAGCGCCGCGGACCACCAAAGTGAAGGAACAGTATCATGTCTCTCTACGGCGCTTTGCTCACCGGCGTGTCCAGCTTGGACGCCAATGCCCGTTCACTCAGTATCACCTCTTCGAACATCGCCAACGTCAACACCGTCGGCTACAAGACCACCACCGCCGATTTTTCGACCTTCCTTGCCTCCTCAGGCATGAGCGGAGACATCTCGCCCGCAAGCGTGAACGTTACGGGGCTCCAGCGTCTGTCGCAGCAGGGTCTCATCACCTCGACAAATTCGTCCACGGACCTCGCGATCAACGGCAACGGCTTTTTCATCGTGACCGACAATCCGGCCACGCCGACCAATACGGTCTACACCCGCGCCGGCGCGTTCAGCGCGGATGCCAATGGATTGCTCAGGAATTCCGCCGGCTTCTATCTCGAAGGCTGGACGCTCAATCCCGACGGCACCATGCCGGCGAACCGCAGCTCCCTTGACGTGATCAATCTCGGCAGCGTCAACGGCACCGCGGAACCGACCACCACACTCACTCTGAAAGCCAATCTGCAATCATCCGCAGCGCCCGTCGCCGGATACGTGGCCGGCGACATGTATGCGGGCACCGTCACGCCGCAATTCGAGCAGACCATCAACGTCTATGACAGCCAGGGCGGCGCGCGGCCGATGCAGCTCGCCTTCGTGAAAACCGCGGCGGACGCCTGGGCGTACGAAATCTCCTATCAAGGCAACGTGGCCGACATCGGCGGCGCCGGGAACAATCCGGTGCAGTCGGGCACGATCACCTTCAACGCCGACGGTACGTTGGCCGTGCCACCAACGGCGACGTTCAATATCCCGTGGGATGCTTCAACCGGCCTCGTCACTCAGCCCATGACGATCAGCTTTGGTTCAACGGGTGGTTCCAACGGCGTCACGCAATTCGACAGCCCGTCCGCACTGACCGGGGCCACCATCGACGGCGCACCCTACGGTTCTTTGACGGCGGTTTCCGTCGACGACCAGGGCTATGTCACCGCTCTGTTCGACAACGGCATCGAGAAGAGAGTGTTCAAGGTCGCGCTGGCTACGTTCCCCAGTCCCGACTCTTTGGCGCCGATTTCGGGCAACGCTTATCGGCTGACCGATGCATCCGGCAACGCGACCGTGCTGGAAGCCAAGACCGGCGGCGCGGGTTCGATTGCATCGAATGCGCTCGAAGCATCCACCGTCGATCTCGCCAAGGAATTCAGCAATCTCATAACGACACAGCGGGCGTATTCCGCGGCGACACGCATCGTCACAACCGCAGATCAGATGCTGCAAGAGCTTATGCAGATCAAACAGTAGGAAAATGAAACGGCGTCTTTACACAAGTAAAGGCGCCGTTTCACGCAGCAAAGGTAAAAGGGATCAGTGGTTTAGGCCTTCGTTTACCCTGGCACTTTGCGGAATTTTAAATCGCATTCCGTACCCTACAGGCACGGGGTAAGGAAGGTGGAGTATGAAGGAAATGGTCGACGAGCAGCGGCGGCCGCGCGTGAGCTACGTGATCGGTCCGGACGGCAGCCCGCTGACTTTGGCGGATCTCCCGCCTCCGAATACGAAGCGTTGGGTGATTCGTCGCAAAGCTGAAGTCGTCGTTGCAGTGCGCGGCGGTTTGTTGAGCTTGGAAGATGCGTGCCGGCGCTACACGCTGACGGTCGAGGAATTCCTCGCCTGGCAGCGCGCGATCGAGCGGTTCGGTCTTCCCGGCTTGCGCGCGACCCGCGTGCAACAATACCGGCACTGAGCGAGAACACAAAAAATAAAATCAGGGATCGGAACGGAAGCCGGCGCCATCGCCGGCTTCCGCATTTTTGGCGGTACGTATCAGCGCCTGAGATCGGCCTGAGCGTTCGTCTCGCATTTTTTTGAGTCGGAGCATTCGAACGCTAAGGATCCGTTAAGCAGCGATTTCGCGGCTCGGACGAAAAAACTTCAGGCAAATTAAGTCGAATTTTACCGAACCCCCGGCAAGGTTTGCCTAGCGTGGCGACAGGCGAATGCGAAACACGATGCGTTCGCGCCTAACGTCGCCGAAGAGCCGGAGGGGGATTTGCCCGAAGCGTTCAAAGGGATTGGTGCTGCGCGCATCGGCGCGATGGCGGGCGTCGCCGCAGCATTGACGGGATTTTTTCTCTACGTCTTCGGCATGATTGCCGAAGCGCCGAAGGGGATCCTTTATTCCGGTCTCGAAGGCCGCGAAGCCAACGCGGTGATCGCCAAGCTCAACGCTCTGAACGTTCCTTATGAGCAGCGCGGCGACGGCGGCACGATCCTCATTCCCGCCGATCAGGTTTCGAAGATCCGTATGCAGCTTGCCACCGACGGTCTGCCCTCGGCCGGCGTCGGTTACGAGATCTTCGACAAGAGCGACACTTTCGGCACGACGGCGTTCGTGCAGAATATCAACCGGCTGCGCGCGCTTGAAGGCGAGCTGGCGCGAACCATCAATTCGCTCGACTCGATCGATTCCGCGCGTGTGCATTTGGTGATCCCGGACCGGCAGATCTTTGCCCAAACCAACCAATCGCCGTCGGCTTCGGTGATGCTGAAGACGCGCTCGCGCTTGAGTCGCGGACAGGTTACCGCGGTTCAGCATCTCGTCGCCTCGGCCGTCGCCGGGCTTACGCCGAACAACGTGGCCATCGTCGACGACAAAGGCGAGCTGCTGGCGGGCGGCAACAGCGCCGGGGAAGACGCAATTGCGGCAATGCAGGAAGACCGCACGTCGGAGTTCGAAGAGCGCATGCGCCAGCGCGTGGAGGCGATTGTGGCCTCTGTCGTGGGTCCCGGGCACTCCCGCGTGCAGGTCGCGGCAGACATGGACTTCAACCGCACCACCGAAACGTCTGAGACCTACGATCCCGACAGCCGTGTCGTCCGCTCGTCGCAAACCGTGCAGCAGGATTCGAGCCAGACGGGCGCACGGACGAACACCGCCGCAGCGGTCAGCGTCGGAAATGCGCTTCCCGGCGCAAATGTCCCGCCGCCGACTACGGCAACGGAAACGGGGCCGAATTCCGCAAGCACGCGCACCGAGGAAACCATCAATTACGAAATTTCGAAGAGCACCAAAACGCAGGTGCAGGACGCGGGCACGGTGAAGAAGCTGTCGGTTGCCGTTGTCGTCGATGGCACCTACACGCAGGGCGCCAATGGCGCGCGCACTTACGCCCCGCGCAGCGCTGCCGACATGGCCAATATCACCGCTCTCGTGCGCTCCGCGATCGGCTTCAACGAACAGCGCGGCGATCAGGTGCAGGTCACCAATATGCAGTTCGCCCCGGTTGACATCGCCAGCGAAGGAACGCCGGCGGCGGAGCCGTTGCTCGGCGTGAATTACGACATGTGGTTCAAGCTCGCGCAGGTCCTGATCCTCTCGGTGACGGCGCTGCTCGTTTTCCTGTTGGTCGTCAAGCCGATGATCCGCCGCTTGACCACGCAAACCGCCGCGGGAACGGCCACCGCCATTCCCAGCGCACAGCATGGGGCACAGGCTGCAATCCCCAACAGCGAAGGTGCTATGCAAGTCGCTGCGGCCACGCAGCTGAGCGCCCCCGCAGGAGCGCCGCAATACGCGATTCCCAAACGGGAAAGCATCGACGTCAGTCAAATCGAAGGCCAAGTCCGCGAATCCTCGATCCGCAAGATCGGCGACGTGGTGCAGGCCCACCCCGAAGAGGCGATGGCAATTCTTCGCACCTGGCTCCATCAACCGGTCTAGAGCGAAACGGATCCCGCCCATATGGCCCGCGCGCCCAAAGCTCCAGTCAAAGAGGATCTGCGAACGCTTTCCGGTCCGGAACGCGCGGCGATCTTCCTGCTTTCGCTCGGCGAAGAGCACGGCTCCAAACTTTGGTCGATGCTGGACGAGGACGAAATCAAGGAAGTTTCGCAGCTGATGTCCAATCTCGGCACCGTGAGTTCGGGCCTGGTGGAAAAGCTGCTGGTCGAATTCGTATCGCAGATGTCGTCGACCGGCTCGCTGATGGGCTCTTATGA
>Ga0126377_10001906_pt1 | contig 14009 bp, 8 predicted proteins | sample PanSoiMetPlot_22_FD_92647 | JGI IMG/M metagenome (GOLD analysis project Ga0126377, IMG submission 92647) | Tropical forest soil microbial communities from Panama - MetaG Plot_22 | ecosystem: Environmental > Terrestrial > Soil > Tropical forest > Bulk soil | place: Panama | collected 2016-02-17
ATCATCATCAGCTTGAAACCCGAGCATGTCTCCGAAGTCAAAAACATCGCTCAGCATGCGGGCGTGGCTTGCGCGGTGATCGGCGAAGTCGGAGGAGATAAATTGAGTGTCACCTGCGCAGGCGAGCCGCTGATCGAAGTCGCCGTCGCGTCGCTGGAGAAATCCTGGCGCGAAGCGCTCCCTTCACATCTGGATCGCCTCGCGTAAGAAGAGGATCGAGGATCGAAGATCGAGTTATAGAACGGATGACGCGATCCTCGCCCCTCGATCCTCGATCCTCGATCCTCGATCCTCGACCCTCATGCTTAGGGCTCATTCAATGGCTTGGACACGATGAGCGAGAACCTGATGTCGAAGTGCAGGTCCTGTGACCAGGTCGCGCCGCCATCAAAGGAGAAAAATGACTGGCCGATGGGGGGGTCCGCTGCGTCGAACCCGATGAACGGGGGCTGCCCGCTGACGCCCGGGAATGGAGTCGTCGTTGGGAGTTGCAGCACAATGAAGAGATTCTGGATCTCGCCTCTCTCAATCCCCTTCAGGACAATTTCCCCAATGGCGCGCGGAGCGCGGAAATAGAATGGGGCGAAATCATCATCCTTCCCGACAAAGTTGTTCTTCTCCGCCAATGGATGGGCCAGATCTACAGTCGCCGTCGTCCCGTTTACGGTTCCCGTAGTCAGCATGGCTTTGGCGAAGACCGGGACAACCGAAGCGTCCGCCACGCCAGTATCAAATGCAACTCCCTGAATGAGGAGGCCGCCGCCGGGATTGACCGCAGTAATCTGTGCGGCCGGGATCTGCACGGCAAAGAGAGTCCCCGGCGGAGCGTTTCTGATCCCAAGGGTGTCGCGGTCGCCGAAGTTATTGATGTTGATCGAATCCGACGTCACGATGTCAATGCCGGACGAGAGGTTGAGTCTGGGCAGTACCGGCACCGGGAACTTCTCTCCCAGCCGAACTTCGCGGGCGGCCTCTCTGCTCCTGTTGTAAAACTCCTCATTGAAATTCTGCTGGCCGAAGAAAGAGCCAATCTGGCAAATAAGGGGAGGGTCTATACCGGGGGCGATATCGGGATGCCCGTCAACCGCCTCGACCCCAACGGCGTAGATGCCCTTCGGGACAGGGATGACATAATTGCCGTTGAGAATATGGAAGGCGGGATCATTAATCAGGAAGGGTTGTCCGGTGTTCGGGTCGAGTGAGATTTGTATCGTCCCGCTGTAACCGCTGGCGACAAACTTACCTGTCAGGAAGTCCTGGGCAAAGACACTGCCGCCGGCGATGGGTTGATTGAGCACGCCGTGTCTCAATTCCCCTTTGATCAATCCATACTCTTTATCGAAAGCCTTGTCCCCTGGCTGTAAACTCGCCGGGCCGGAGCTGGCCGAGCCTTCGGGATAGAAGTACGAACTCCAGGCGATGTCGTCGGAGCCGAGCGAGCGCCGAGCTTTTTCAGAAGCTGGATCGCCGGTGTCGACTAAGGGGAACATCACGGAGGCGCTGCCGTCGGTATCACTGATCTGATTGTCTATTGTGTGAACCAGGCCGTGTGAATGGCCGAACTCGTGCGTGGCCACGGCGATCAGGTCCACCGAGTTGATGTTCGCATCCAACGCATCGTCGCCCACCGTGAAACGCAAGCCGTTGGTGTCTGGGGCTTTAGTATTGAACTCGACGTCGTTGTCCAGGATCGTTCCGGCTTTGTAAAAGCCCGCCGGGAATTCGATATCGCCGTCGCCATCCACGTCTGTACATACCGTGATCGCGCTTGAGACGTCGGAATCTCCATCCCCGTCAATATCGTCTCCATCTTGAAGAACAGTATCCTCCATTAAACTCGTCGAGGGCGATAACGCTCTTAACCTGAAACCGGGGCGGGTGTGGAAGGTCAATTCGTTGACGAAATCGAACTTGACAAATCTCGGATTGTCGGTCGTCCCAGTGATCTTCATGTCTATGAAAGAAGTCGGGATGTTATTCCAGGTGTCGAATGCCGTCTGCAACGCCTCCCGGGCCTGGGCCAGCGTCAGAACAGGATCGCCGAGCGGGTTTGGGATGGGGTCGAGCGTGTTGTTCATGCTGTATTGTACGGGAATGCTGCGGACATCCCACTTGATGCCGATCACTTTCGCTATAACCTGGCCTGGAATCGGCGAGGGCTGGGCGTTGGTGATATCAAAACCTACAAGCGCGCCACCGGCCAGGACTGTGATCACATTCGACAGCGCCAGACAGAGACAGAGGCCAAAGTTGAAGATTTTTTTCTCTATGTTCTTCATATTTCCCTCCTTCGATTTCTCGCCACAGAGCGATTTACTGACCGCGCCGGAGCGATCTTTCCCATGCAGGCAAATGCAATTAGCTCTAAGAAGAAGGTCGAGGATCGAACAATGTGGATCGATCCTCGATACTCATGCTTAGGGCTCATTCAATGGCTTAGACACGATGAGCGAGAACCTTATGTTGTAGCCCCGGTTCCGAAACCAGGTCGCGCCGCCATTACTGGAGGAAAATGACAGGCCGAAAATCGGCGCGTCATTTGGCTGACCATTGGGGGGGCCCGCTCCGTCAAACCCGATGTACGGCGGCTGCCCGCTGACGCCCGGGTAAGGTGTTGTCGTGGGGAGTTGCAGCACGATGAAGAGATTCTGGATCTCGCCTTTCTCGATCCCTTTCAGGACAATTTCCCCAATGGCGCGCGGGGCGCGGAAATAGAATGGGGCGAAATCATCATCCTTCCCGACAAAGTTGTCCTTCTCAACCAACGGATGGGCCAGATCTACAGTCACCGTTGTTCCGTTTACGGTTCCCGTAGTCAGCATGGCTTTGGCGAAAACCGGGACGACCGAAGGGTCCATCACGCCAGTATCAAATGCGACTCCCTGGATGAGGAGGCCGCCGCCTGGATTGACCGCGGTGATCTGCGAGGCCGGGATCTGCACGGCATACAGCGTTCCCGGCAGAGCGTTTCTGACCCCAAAGGTGTCGCGGGCGCCGAAGTTATTGATGTTGATCGAATCCGAAGTCACGATGTTAATGCCGGACGAGAGTTTCAAGCCTGGCAGAACCAGCACCGGGGACTTCTCTCCCAGCCGAACTTCGCGGGCGTCTTCCCTGCTCCTGTTGTAAAACTCCTCGTTGAAATCTTGCTGGCCAAAGAAGGCGCCGATCTGACAAATAAGGGGGGGATTAGCGCCGTGGAATCCGGGAGCCCCGTCAACCGGCTCGACTCCGACGGCGTAAAGGCCTTTCGGAACGGGGATGACATACTTGCCGTCGGGAATGTGGAAAGCGGGATCATCAATCAGGAACCGGCTGCCAGTGGCGGGGTCGTAGGAAAGTCGCACCGTCCCACTGAAACCGCTGGCGACAAACTTACCTGTCAGGAAGTCCTGGGCAAAGACACTGCCGCCGGCGATGGGTTCATTGAGCACACCGTGTCTCAATTCCCCTTCGATCAATCCATACTCTTTATCGAAAGCTTTATCCCCCGGCTGTAAACTCGCCGGGCCGGAGCTGGCCGAGCCTTCGGGATAGAAATACGAACTCCAGGCGATGTCGTCGGAGCTGAGCGAGCGCCGGGATTTTTCGTAGACGGGATCGCCGGAGCCGGGGAATGGGAACATCACGGAACCGCTCCCGTCCGTATCGCTGATCTGGTCGTCAATCACGTGTGACAGGCCGTGTGAATGGCCGAACTCGTGCGTGGCTGTAGATACCAGGTCAATCGAGCGTATGTTCGTATCCAGCGCATCGTCACCAACCGTATAGCGGAAGCCGTTCGCGGCTTTGGTGTTGAACTGCACGTCGTTGTCCAGGATCGTTCCGGCTTTGTAAAAGCCGGCTGGGAATTCGATATCGCCGTCACCATCCACGTCGGTACACACCGTAATCGCGCTGGAGACGTCGGAATCTCCATCCCCGTCAATATCGTCTCCATCAGCAAAAATCGTATCCTCAATCAAACTGGTCGAGGGTGAAACCGCGCTTAACGTGAATCCAGCGGGAGTACGGAAAGTCAATTCGTTGACGAAATCGAATCCGGCAAGCCCCCCATTGGCGGTCGTCCCTGTAATCTTCATGTCTATGAAAGAAGTCGGAATGTTATTCCAGGTGTCAAACGACGCCTGCAAAGCCTCCCGGGCCTGGGCAAGCGTTAGAACAGGGTCAAGCAGGTCAAGCGGGTTAGGGATCGGGTCCAGCGTGTTGTTCATGCTGTATTGTACGGGGATGCTGCGGGTGTCCCATTTAGTGCCGATCACTTTCGCTACAACCTGACCTGGAATCGGCGAAGGCTGGGCGTTGGTGATATCAATAGTTTGAATTGCGCCTCCGGCTTGGACAGCGATCACATTCGACAGCGCCAGGCAGAGACAGAGGCCAAAGTTGAAGATTTTTTTCTCTATGTTCTTCATATTTCCCTCCCTCGGTTTCTAGACACAGAGCGATTTACTGACCGCGCCGGAGCGATCTTTCCCATGCAGGCAAATGCAATTAGTTCAAAGAAGAGGATCGAGGATCGAACAACGATGTTCGATCCTCGATCTTCAAGCCTCAAGCCTATGGCTGATCCAGGGGCTTGGACACGATGAGTGAGAACCTGAAGTTGAACCTCGGGTCTAGTGTCCAGGTTGTTCCCCCGTCAGAGGAGAAAAATGACTGGTTGAAGATCGGCGCGTCGTTTGGCACAGCGGGGTTGTTCGTCCCATCCAAACCAATGAACGGGGGTTGCCCGCTGACGCCCGGGAACGGAGTGGTCGTGGGGACCTGCAGCACGATGAAGAGATTCTGGATCGCGCCAGTGTTAATCCCCCTTTGAACCGCGGCCCCAAGCAAGCCCGGGAAGGTGAAATAGAATGGGGCGAAATCATTATCCTGCCCGACGAATCCGTTCTTCTGAGCCAACGGATGGGTCAGATCAATTGTCGCTGTCGTCCCGCTCACAGTCCCCGTGGCCAAGACGGCTTTGGCGAAGACCGGGACGACTGAAGCGTTCGCCACAAAAGTGTCGAAAGCCACTCCCTGAATGAGGAGGCCTCCTCCTGGATTGACCGCAGTGATCTGCGATGCCGGGATCTGCACGGCATACATGCTCCCAGCCGGAATATTCGTGAACCCGACGAAGTTGCGGTTGCCGAAATTATTGATGTTGATCGAATCCGAAGTCACGATGTCGATGCCGGACGAGAGGTTCAAGCCGGGCAGAACCAGTACGGGGAACTTCTCTCCCGGCCGAACTTCGCGTGCGTCTTCCCTGCTCCTGTTGTAGAACTCCTCGTTGAAATTCTGCTGGCCGAATATGGAGCCGATCTGGCAAGTGAGACTGATATTGGCGGCCGCCACAGGAGCCCCGTCAACCGGCTCGACTCCGACGGCGTAAAGGCCTTTCGGAACGGGGATGACATAATTGCCATTGGGAATGTCGAAGGCCGGATCGACCAGGAACAATCCTCCGGTGACAGGATCGAAGGAGAGTTGGGTGGTCCCACTGAACCCGCTGGAGACAAATTTATCGGTGAGTAAGTCAACTGCGAAGACATTGCCGCCGGCGATGGGTTGATTGAGGACGCCGTGTCGCAATTCGCCCTTGATCAATCCATACTCCTTGTTGAAAGCCTTATCTCCACGCTGCAGCGCCGCCGGGCCGGACTTCGCCGTGCCTTCAGGGTAGAAGAACGAACTCCAGGCGATGTCGTCCTGGCTGAGCGTGCGCTGAGCCATCTCGGACGCTGGATCGCCCGTGTCAATGAAGGGGAACATCGTGGACCCACTCCCGTCCGTCTTGCTGATCTGGTTGCCCGGTGTGTGCGACAGGCCATGCGAATGGCCGAACTCGTGCGTGGCTGTAGTGTTCAGGTCAACCGAGCGGGTGTTCGTATCCAACGCCGCGTCGCCGAGCGTGAAGCGAAAGCCGTTGGTGGTTTTGGTGTTGAACTGGACGTCATTGTCCAGAATCGTTCCGGCTTTGTAAAAGCCCGCCGGGAATTCGATGTCGCCATCGCCATCAACGTCGGTACAAACAGTGATCGCGCTGGAGACGTCGGAATCTCCATCACCGTCAATGTCATCTCCGTCCGCAAAAGTCGTATCCTCAATCAAACTGACCGAGGGCGAAACCGCGATCGCCGCAAAAGTGGCGCCGGTGCGAAAAGTCAACTCGTTGATGAAATCGAATCCGGCCAGCCCCGGATTGGCGGTCGTCCCGGTGATCCTCATGTCGATGAAAGAAGTCGGGATTTGATTCCAGGCGTCGAACGACGTCTGCAACGCCGCCTGGGCCTGGGCCAGCGTCAGAACGGGCGCGCCGAGCGGGTTTGGGATGGGATCCAGCGTGTTGTTCATGCTGTATTTCACTGGAATGCTGCGGGTATCCCATTTGATGCCGACCAGCTTGGCTATAAATTGCCCTGGGATCGGGGAGGGCTGAGCGTTGGTGATGTCAATCTGTTCAAGCGCGCCTCCGGCCAGGACTGTGATCACGTTCGCCAGCGCCAGACAGAGGCAGAGGCCAAAGTTGAAGATTTTTTTCTCTATATTCTTCATATTCTCTCCTTCAGTTTTTCGCCGTAGAGCGATTTAGGAGCGCATCCAGGGATAGTGGCTACTTGTTGTTGAGGTAGGTCTCCACCAATTTCTTGAAATCCGACAGCGGAACGGCATGAAGATTGCCTCGCATCATGCCCGCGCCTTTCTGCACTGGCGCCGTGGTCATATCGCGCGTAACCATTTGCTCGCCATCGTTGGCCTTGACTACAGAAAACTTGCCATCCGCGTAGCTTGTCACAGCGTAGCTGTTGGCGACATCGTCCTGGTCAGGGACGAGGAAAAGAGCCACTTCTTCGCCAGGGCTCATCGTCGGCGCGCCCGCGTAGGTCATGGCGAGTTTAAACCTCCCCTTGGCGTCAATGCCCCCTGGCAGCGCGACCGTCACATTCGTTCCAGGAGACGGGTTGCCTTTGAGCGTCTCCGCAACCTCGACCGTCGCCAGCGTAACCAGGCGGCGCTCTATCCACTGGCTTCTGGTCCCGGTGCATTTGCCTAGGATGATCGCCGACGACTCTCCCACCATCTGCTGCATTGACATCCCCGTGGGCTGCGACGTCGCCGCCGTCGTATCGATTGTTTGCTGTTGGTCCGTGAAGCTAACCGCTTTGGTCGCCCAGAGCCCAGCAATGACGAGAGCTATCAGAAAGACTCCACTCAAGGCATAAAACTTTCGCTTCATTTTTTCTCCTTCGTTATAGATGATTGATTAAGCGCACAACGCCGGAAATCCCTTGAGGGTGTGAGAGGCGCGCTCACCACTCAACGTACTTCCGGCGGCGAATACTAAGCGTTAAAGGCTGTCTGGAAAATGGCGATGCGGGCGCAAGCAGGCTGTGGGGATCGCGTCCTTATTGGGAGCTGGAAACTGGCGCCAAATTCCCAAACAAACCCGAAAAAGAACAAGACCGCGTCTCAGCCTTCACTTGAAGCTGATAATGGAAAACCGGGTCAATCCCAGCAAACGGTAAGGAAATCAGTTTGGAACAGGAGACAACACGGGGGGCGATTTATATTTCAACATTAGTCGCTCAATGGATTTTGCACGACAGAAATTTGGAAGCTAGCGAACTTTATTTTCGCCAGTGGGATTTGTCAACGATTACGTGGAAAAATCGGGTGGATCACATCACGACCGGCGGTGGCGGTTCGAGTATCCCTCGCAGCGCGTCTTCATCCAGATAGTAGACCGAGTTGCAGAAATGGCAGGTCAGTTCCGCGCCCTTGTCTTTTTCGAGCATGTCTTCGACCTCTTCGCGTCCGAGCGCAGTGACGATGTTCAAGACGCGATCGTAAGAGCATTTGCAACGGAACTCGACCGGCCGCGTTTCGAGCGTGTGGAAGGGAAGGCCTCCGAGGGCGAGTCGCAACATCTCGACGGCGTCTGCGCCGCTGCGAATCGCTTCGGTCACGGATGGAGCGGTAGACATGGAGCGCTCGATCGCGGCGATCGCGCTCTCCTCGGCGAGGGGGAGCGCCTGAATCACATAGCCGCCAGCCGCGGTCACGCGCTCCCGCTCGGATTCGACGAAGACTCCGAGCGAGACCGCCGAATTTATCTGTTCGGAGATCGCCAGGTAATTCGCGATGTCTTCGGAGATCTCTCCGGAGACGATCGGAGTCGAACCGTAATACGGTTCTTTCATCAAACCGATCTCGAACCCGGCTTCGCGGATGACGTGTAACATGCCGCCGCCGACGATCCCTTTCACATCGAGTTTCCCCAAAGCGTTCGGAGGCAGGTGCGCCGCCGGATTCCTGACGTAGCCGCGCGCCGCGCCGCGCGCGCTGGCTTCGGCGACGATGCCGCCGACAGGGCCGTCGCAATCGAAACGGAGGGTGATGTATTCGAGGTCTTTGTAAGCGGCGCCCAACAGCAGCGCCCCGGTCAGAGTCCGCCCGAGGGCGGCCGAAGCCGTGGGCGCGGTCTTGTGACGGTCGCATGCTTCGGCGACGAGATTGGTCGTCAACGCCGCGATCAGACGAACCGAGGCGTCCGCGGCGGTGGCTTGAATCAGATGGTCTTCTCGATAGTCCAAGGTTTTCTCCGATCAGCGTGAAAGCGCGCCGGTAGCCCTCCCTCACGGTCGGGTTACCGGCGCGCTATATTGCGCGCGCAGCAACACCCAATCGCAATCGGGCGAGCAACTGGCGTTGAACTCATGCTCCCCGATCTTCTCCACTCGCAAATTTGTGGATTTCATCAGACCGCCGCTCCATCGCTTGGGCGACATAATCAGGATGCTCTGGCTGCGTCCGGCCTCGATGAGCTGCGCGATTTCTTCGATCGACTTTACGATCACGAGTTCCGACCGGTCGTCGCGCAACGGCAATCCCGTGGCGTAAAAATTTACGCTCTGGTTATTATTAATGAGGAAGACCAACTGCTCGTAGGGGCGCGCCGCCTGGAGGGCCATCAGCGAGAGCCCCTTCAACGACTCCCGATTAGCCAGGCCCGGAAAGACCAGATGCGCGGCGACGACGACGATCACGGCCAACCCGATCGGCAGATAGAGTGTGGCGGATCTGCCGCTTTTGAACAACAGCAATCCCATATGGACGGCGGCCACCAGAACGGCGACCGATCCCAACAACCACGCGTCGCGCGCGCCTACGCCCAGTTCACGCTGAAGAAGAGCGACGGCGCCGATTCCGGCCGCAGCCGTCAACGCCGCCGTCAAAAACTGCGGCGTCCTCGGAGGCTGCGATTCATCGCTCCACCAGCGCTCCAGTTCCCTGCCTATAATCAACGCGACCGCCGGAAAGATCGGCAGGATGTAACCCGGCAGCTTCGACCCCGAAAACGAGAAGAAGACGATCGGAGCGGCGAACCACAAGAGCAGAAATAGACGAAGCCGGTCGTCCGGCGTACTTTCCGATGAAGCCTGGCGGCGCCGGCTCAATGAAGCCCAGAAATCCCGCTGCGCCAAAGGTGAGAGCAGATAGAACGACCATGGAAAACTGCCGGCCACCGCGACCAGCGAGAAAAAATAGATCGGCTGCGGGTGGTGGTATTTATTCGACAGATAGCGCTGTAAGTGGTGGCCGATGAAAAATTCGTCGATGAATTCGCGCCCGTTCCTCGCAACCACCGGCGCGTACCAGACGGCCGCCGTCGCAATGAAGATCAACGCGCCGAGTATAATCAGGCGCGGTCTCAGAAGAGACCTCCAGGCGCCGGTCAAAATCAGGTACGGCGCGATGATCATCATCGGCAGAGCGACTCCGATAAGTCCCTTAGCCAATGTCGACAAGCCCAGCGCGAAACAAAATACATACCAGAGCCGGTCGGCGCCGACCCGCGATTCTTTGCTCTCCCACAGAAAGAAACTGAGGAGCGCGATTTCGATTGCGACGCTCAGCGTCAGATCGCATGTTACGCCGCGCGCGAAGCCCGGCCATAATCCGCAGGTCACAAGCGCCGCAGCGCTCAAATATCCGAACCGCGCCGAACGCGCGCGACGGCCGAAAAAATAGAGCAGTAGCGCGCCGAAAGTCGCGACCACGGCCACGCCGAATCGGGCGCCGAATTCGTTTTCGCCGAACAGCGCGTAGCCCCCGGCTAGGAGCCAGTAAGTCAGCGCCGGCTTCTCGAACCATTTGATCCCGCCGAGTCGCGGAGTAATCCAGTCTCCGGTCCGGTACATCTCGCGCGCGACTTCGGCGTAGCGCGGCTCGTCGGGGCCGACGAATGGCAATCTCCCCAGCCCGTAAAAGAAGACAGCCGAGCACAGAAGGAGGAGCGCGATTAAATAGAAATGTTCCGGATTTTTACTTTCTCCGATTAAAGGAAGGCGGATGTTTTGCACAGTTGATATTTAAAATTCGATGATTCAAGTTTAAATTGCAGCCTTCAGAGTAGCATTCAAACTCGAAACTTGAAATCGCCCTTATAAAACTTATGGTCGACAAAATTAAAACCGCAGTCATCGGCGTCGGGCATCTCGGGCAGGCTCATGCGCGCGTCCACGCCTCTCTCGAACAAGTCGAACTCGTCGCTGTATGCGACGTCAACGAAACCAGGGGACGCGAGATCGCTGAACGACACGCGACGCGCTTCGTCCGTGACTACCGCGAACTGCTCGACCAGGTCGAAGCGGTCAGCGTGGCCACTCCGACCGTCAATCACTGCGAAATTTCCCGCGCCTTTCTGGAGGCCGGCGTCCACGTCCTGGTCGAAAAACCGATTGCGCGCTCGCTCGACGAAGCGGACGAGATGATTCGCGCCGCCGAATCGAAGAATCTGGTCTTACAAACCGGCCACATCGAAAGGTTCAACCCGGCGTTCGCGGCGTTGCAGCGGCGCATCGAACGCCCGAGGTTCTTCGAGGCTCACCGGATGGGCGTCTTCACGCCGCGCTCACTGGACATCGACGTGGTGATGGACTTGATGGTTCATGAGTTGGACATCATCGCCAGCCTGGTCGATAGCGAGGTCGTCAAAATCGAGGCGGTGGGAGTCCCGATACTGACTCCGAAGATTGATCTGGCCAATGCCCGGCTGGAATTCGCCGGCGGATGCGTCGCAAACATCACCGCCAGTCGCGTCGCCGGCGAACGCTTGCGCAAGCTGCGTGTCTTTCAACCCAACGAATATTACTCGCTCGATTACGCCGAACAGCAGGTGGCGGCGCTCAAACTGATCCCGCCGAAGGCGGCCGGGGCCTTGCCAGAAATCGCGGCGGAGAGTTTGCGGATCGAAAAACGAGAGCCACTGCTCGCCGAGATCGAATCTTTCATCACTGCCGTTCAATCGCAGACCGCGCCCGAGGTCGACGGAGCCGACGGCCGCCGCGCGCTGGCCCTGGCCATCGAGGTTCTGGAGAAGATCAAAGCCCATTCTGAACGCGCGGGGCTCGGACTGAATTTCGAATAGAGAATGTAGGGCGAGTTGATAGTGGATAGTGGCTTGTCATTACCCGAATTTCTGCGCAAGACGTCGACGGCATTTCCCCTGCCGCGTAGCGGCTATTGACCTTAGCCGTGTGTTTTAACGCCAATGGCGTTAAGTTAGCTAAGCGGTGCGCCCGCGTCCTCGCGGGCAGGTCTTCTGCCGAGGACTGCCCGCGAGGACGCGGGCGCACCGCTTAGCTTGCCATTTTTCCTAACTTAACCTCATTGGCGTTAAAACGCACGGCTAAAGTCAGCAGGTCGCTACGCGACCAAGGATGGCGTCCGCAAGTGAAAAGATTTTGGTAAAGACAAGAATAGTGGACAGTCTTGATCTCTTCACTATCCACTACCCATTGCCCACTATGCTAGCATTGCGCCCTATCCCGACGGTCACTCGTTTATTGATCTTGAGGGAGGGGTAAATGAAACACTTTGTTGTAGGTTTATTCGCAGCTTTATTATTAACGTTCTCCCCAGCCGTTCTTCCGGTTCGGGCGCAGGACGCGGCGACCACGCTGGGCCTTTCGGTCAAATTCCGCACGCTGAAAAACACCGAGCGGATGAGCGACGAGACACGCAAACTGGTCGAGGAGCTTGAAGCCAAAGCCAGGACCGCGACGAGCGGCCAGAAATACGGCGAGGCGCTTAAATATTACTCGCGCGCGATGGCGCTGATCCGCAATCAGCCGTGGACGCCGTCGCGCGAGTTGGGCGCGGCGTTGCAAATCAAAGTCGACCGCGCCGTTTTCGATCCCGGCGACAGGGCGCGGATCACGATCTCGCAGTTGTTCATGCTTGACGAGCCGATCGCTGGCAAACTCAGCGGCTCGATCTCGTTGATAGATTCAAAACAGGAAAAAGAGTTGAAGGAGATTACTGGCATCGAGCCTGACTTCACAAGACCGGTTTTAATAGAAGCCGCGATTCCCGACTTTCCCGACGGCAATTATCAGCTCGCTCTGACGCTCAGGCCGAAAGACGGCGAACCCATCGTCAACCAATCGCCCGTCCTCATCGCGCATGGATTGAACGCCCAGGCCACAGCGCTCAAAGCCCGCGCCGCACTGGTCTCCGCAAAATTGAAAGCGGACAAGAGGAACGACCTGTTGCTCGCCATCCCCGCGGTCGAATACGCCGCTTCGATGGTCGAAATGGCCAATTCGGGGCGGCTTTCAGTCGAGCGCGCCGATGTGAAGGGCGCGATTGTCAACGCCTCGACGACGCTCGACATTATAGAAAAAGGCGCAGACCCGCTGCGCGCCAGGCGCGGCGATATTCAATGGGCCTATCGTTCGACCGTTGACGACACGGCGCAGCCATTTCGTTTTTATATCCCGACAAATTATGACGCGAAGGAGAAATGGCCGATGGTCGTCGCCCTGCACGGTATGGGTGGTGACGAGAACAGCTTCTTCGCCGCTTATGACAACGGCGCGATCCGCCGCGTCGCCGAAGAGCGAGGCTATATCGTCGTCTGCCCGAAGGGCCGGGGGCCGTATTCGATGTACATGGCAACGGCCGAACGCGACGTGATCGATGTCATAAACGAGATGAAGCGTGACTTTTCGATTGACGAAGACCGCGTCTATCTGATGGGCCATTCGATGGGCGGTTACGGCGCATGGTCAATCGCGGTCGACAACCCTGACCTCTTCGCGGCGATCGCGCCGATTTCGGGCGGAGGAACTCCTTTCTCAAGACCAAAGCTGAAAGCGATCACTCACGTCCCCTGGATAGTCGTTCACGGCGACAAAGACCCGACCGTGCCCGTCGAAGAGTCCCGTAAGATGGTCAATGCCGGCAAAGAGCTTGGCATCGAGATCAAATACATCGAAGTCCACGGCGGCAATCACGGCGACGTGGTAGTTCCGGCGTATAAAGTCATCTTCGACTGGTTCGACGCGCACAAACGCCGCCCCAAAGCCACTGCGGCCCAATAGGTGGGTAATGGATAGTAGGCGAGCTATCGGCGCGCCGATACGACGATGGGCGCCGGCGCGCCGCAAAGCTCACAAATGGCCCGTTCCGTTAACTTATGCGCAGTTCCCGATTATGCGCAGCGCGACTTTCCCGTCTTTACAAAACCTCTTCCATCAACCATCTCCGAATTTCATTCGGCCGCTGAACCTCACATAATCCGGTCTCAGCGTGTCATATCTAACACCGCCGCATACACCCCTTCAACTGCCTGCCCCATCCGCCGATAATCTAATCTCTCCGCCGTGTCATCTGGCGTATGATAATTCGCATTACGATAAAAGGCCGTATCCGTGATCATCACCGCCGGATACCCTTCTCGCCAGTAGCTAAAATGATCCGAAAGATCCACTCCGGTGATCAGCCGAGGGGCGTTGATCGAGTAGACTGGCAGGGTGGTCGCCCCGGTCATCGCTTTTTTGATCCTGCGGACGAGCATTCCATCACCTATCTTGCCAATCACCGAGATGAAGTTTCCTTCTGTCGGATAGAAGAGCGAAAGAGCCGAAATCGGAAAATGCTGGCTATCACGAGCATCGCTGAAGTATCCAATCATCTCAAGGCTAAACATTACCCGCACGACCGCGCCCTCTCGC
>Ga0126377_10001907_pt1 | contig 14007 bp, 11 predicted proteins | sample PanSoiMetPlot_22_FD_92647 | JGI IMG/M metagenome (GOLD analysis project Ga0126377, IMG submission 92647) | Tropical forest soil microbial communities from Panama - MetaG Plot_22 | ecosystem: Environmental > Terrestrial > Soil > Tropical forest > Bulk soil | place: Panama | collected 2016-02-17
GGCATGTCGGGGCTCGATGTCCTGAACGCGCTCGCGAGCGCGAACCAGCTGCCGCCGACGATCATCCTGACGACGTTCGACGACGATCAGCTGGTCCTCGCGGGCCTCAAGGCCGGCGCGCGCGGCTATCTCCTGAAGGACGTCTCGCTGGACCAGCTCGTCGACGCCGTGAAGACCGTCGCGGCCGGCGGCTCGCTGGTCGCGCCGGTCGTCACGCAACGGCTCCTGTCGGGCCTGGAGCGCATGCAGAACGAGTTCGTGAGCCTGGACCGGCCTGATCCTTTGACCGATCGCGAGACCGAGATCCTGCGCCTCATGGCCGGCGGCTACAGCAACAAGGAAATCGCGAACTCCCTCGGCGTCGCCGAGGGAACCGTGAAGAATCATGTCTCGAACATCCTGTCCAAGCTCGGCGTGCGCGACCGGACGCGCGCGGTCCTGAAGGCGTTCGAGCTCGGCATCGTCTAGGAATCCCCTCGTACACGCCCCGCGGGCCCCGGCGTAGCCACGGCGCCCGGGCTCAAGTACCATTCCGCGCCCGGACCCGAGTGTCGCGACATGCGCCTGCCGGCCATGTCCCCGAGGGGCTCGGCGGCCGCGTTGGCGCAGGACGCCGGTGATCCCCGAGTTCCTGGAGAGAAGCCCCTTATATGACCCGTATTCTCGAACTCCTGGTTTCGCTCGTCATCGTCTTCGTGCTGGTCGTCATCGTGGGCGTGCTGCTGCCCGCGCACGGCCACCTCGAGAAATCGGTGGAAGTGTCGAGCCCGCTGCGCCAGATCTACGATTCGGTCGACTCGTTCCGCCGTTTCCCGGAATGGTCCGCGCAGCGCAAGCTGGACCCGGCGACGCACTTCAATCTCGAAGGCGCACCGGAAGGCGAGGGTGCCAAGGTCACGTGGACGAGCGCCTCGCAGCTCGTCGGCAACGGCGGGCTGACGATCGCCAAGTCCGAGCAGGACTCGAAGGTCGTCATGGATCTCGACAACGCGTGGAGCGGCGAGAACAAGCAGTACACGATCACGCTCGTCCCCGCGCAGAACGGCAAGACCGTCACGATCAACTGGGCGTACGACGCCGACTACGGCTGGAATCTCGTCTGGCGCTACGCCGGCCTCTACATCCACGGCGATCCGGCCTCGCAGATCCAGATGAACCTCTCGAACATCGCGGCGATGCTCGCGTCGTTCCCGAACGTCGACTACAAGGACGTCAAGATCGACGTCGCCGACGTCACCGCGCATCCGGTGCTCATCGTCGCGACCAAGGCCAAGCGCACGCTCGACGACGTCGCCGAGGCGACCGACACGGCGGTCAAGGAGATCGAGGCGGTCATGAAGAAGGCGGGCCTCAACCAGGCCGGTCCGCGCATGACGATCACGACGAACTGGGGCGAGGAAGACTACGCGTTCTCGGTCGCGATCCCGGTCGACCAGACGACGTTCACGCTCGACAAGCAGCAGTACACGATCGAGACGCCGACGCCGAAGCCGAGCTCGACCGGCGACGAGGACGAGAACCAGGCGTTCAAGGCCGGCGACAAGGACAACGACGGCATGCTCGTGCTCGACGAGAAGGTGCGCGCGGCGCTCTGGTACCAGGGCAAGGCGCTCGTCACCGAGTACACCGGCAGCCCCGCGCAGCTCCCGCTGCTGCGCCTGATGCTGAAGGCCTACGCCGAATCGCACGGCTATCCGTACGCCGAGATGGCCGAAGGCCGCTTCTGGGACGAGCTGACCTCGGCGCCCGACGCAGCCGAAGACCAGCAGACGTTCAAGGTCTACCTGCCGATCCAGACCCAGTAAGCGAGTCGGCACGGACACGAAAACGGACGGCACCTCGCCGTCCGTTTTTTTATGGCTCGGCGAACGTGCCCGAGTAGCTGACACCGACGACGACGAAGCGCGTCGCCCCGCCGGGAAGCTCCGCGACGAACTCGTCGTCCGCACGTGCGCGCAGCGCCGCGCGCGCGAGCGGCGAGTCGATGCTGATCCAGCCGCGCGCGGCGTCGGTTTCGTCGGGGCCGACGATGCGGTAGTCGTGGAGCGCGCCATCGTCGGACTCGAGGCGCATCCACGCGCCGAAGTAGACGGCGTTCGGATCGGACGGCGGCGCGTCGACGACGCGCAGGTCCTGCAGGCGCTTCGTCAGATAGCGCACGCGGCGGTCGATCTCGCCGAGCTGCTTCTTGCGGTAGATGTACTCGGCATTCTCGGAGCGGTCGCCTTCGGCGGCGGCGTCGGCGAGCGCGCGCACGACCTCGGGACGGCGCACGCGCCAGAGCTCGTCGAGCTCGTCCTTGAGGCGACGGTGGCCGTCGGCGGTGATGATCGCGGTGGACGGCGCGGCGGCGGATCGCCAGCGGCTCATGCGGTCAGGCGCGCGCAGGCGGCGTCGCGACCTTGCCGAGGAACGCGCGATACGCCGCGATGTCGCCCGCGAGCGGATCGTTCGGGAAGCGCTCGAGCGTCTGGTCGAGCAGCCGGCGCGCGACGTCGTCCTTGCCCATGCGCTCGCCGAGAACCTTGGCGGCGATGAGTGCGTTGCGAGGCACGTCGCGATGGCGCGGATTCGACTTGAGATACGTCGAGACGAGCTTCAGCGCGACCTGCGTCGCGCCGGTGTCGACGGCTTTCTGCGCGACGCGGGCGACGTCGTCGGGACTGCCGAGCTCGAACGCGGGATCGATCTCGAGGCATTCGCGCGCGACTTCGACGGCGCGCTTGTCCTTGTTCTGCCCGACCAGGATCGTGATCCAGTCGCGGCCGTGCGCGACGAGCGCTTCGCGGCGCTCGAGCAGCGCGAGCAGCCGGCGGTACTGCGTGTGCATCGCTTCCGAGCCGCCGCGGCCGCGGATCGTGATCGCGAGGATCTCGGCCGCTGCGTCGGGCTTGCCGTCGTCCTCGAGCCGATCCGCTTCGTCGAGCAGCGACTGATCGGGATCGGGCCCGCGCGACAGCGCCTGCTGCGGCACCGGCGCGTAGCCGACTTCCTCGTGGTACTGGTAGATCAGATAGCCCATCAGATGGAACGTCGCGACGATGACGTACTGCGCGATGAAGTAGAAGACGATCTCGGTGACGAACCCCGGCAGGATCGGCACGGCGAGCCCCTGCGCGAAGCGCTCGCTCACGCCGAACACGAAATAGAACCCGGCGACGGCGAGGTACGGCCAGCCGATGCGCATGAAGATCGCGAGCCATGTCGCCGGATTGAGCGCAATGACGAGGTTCTCGTCCATCGCGAGCGACATGATCGCGCCGGGGAGCCCCAGGGCGAGCACGATCGACACGATCGCGCCGCCGACCGGACCGAGCACGACGTAGGCGAGCATGTTGAGCCCGAGGAACACGATCTGCAGCACGATCTGCAGCCAGCCGAGCGAGTCCTCGACGTGCACGGCGATCTCGGGCGGCTCCATGCGGCCGTCGGCCGTCGCGCGCAGGCACTCGAACGCGTACTTGTAGAGCGCGACCCAGACGAAGAGGTCGAGCACGAAGCCGAGCGGGAGACCGGATACGAGATGGCACACCGCCAGCACGGCGATCGTCGTCAGCGCGGCGGGATGCGCGGGATAGCGCGCGATCTCGGGCAGGCGCTCCCAGAACGGGACGATGACCGCGGGTCGTGCGGCGTGCGCCGATTCGTTCTGCATGGTCACCTCTTGGACATCGAGCCGAGCACGCCGCGCAGGATAGAGCGGCCGAGCTGGCCGCCGGCGTTGCGCGCGACCGATTTCGCCATCGTTTCGAGCATGCCCTGGCGGCGGCTCGTGCCGAAGATCATGTCCTTCGCCATGTCGGTCCAGCCGCCGCCCTGCTGCGGCTGTTGCGTGTTGCCGCGCGCCGGCGGCGCATCGGGCGCAGGCGCGGCTTGCGCGCGCCGGCTCAACGTTTCGAACGCCGATTCGCGATCGATCGTCGTGTCGTACTTGCCGCCGACCGGCGAACGCATGCGCACCTGGTTGCGCTCGTCGGGCGTGATCGCGCCGATGCGGCAGCCGGGCGAGGTGATCAGCGCGCGCTCGACCGGCATCGGCACGCCGCCTTCCTGCAGCGTCGACACCAGCGCCTCGCCGACGCCGAGCTGCGTGATCGCCTCGGCGACGTTGATCTTCGGATTCGGAGCGAACGTTTCGGCGGCGGCCTTGACCGCCTTCTGATCGCGCGGCGTGAACGCGCGCAGCGCATGCTGCACGCGATTGCCCATCTGGCCGAGGATGACATCGGGCACGTCGTCGGGATTCTGCGAGCAGAAGTACACGCCGACGCCCTTCGAGCGGATCAGCCGCACGACCTGCTCGACGCGCTGGCGCAGCGCAGCCGGCGCGTCGTCGAAGAGGAGATGCGCCTCATCGAAGAAGAACACGAGCTTGGGCTGATCGAGATCGCCGACCTCGGGGAGTTTTTCGAAAAGCTCCGACAGCATCCACAGCAGGAACGTCGTGTAGAGCTTCGGCTTCAGGATCAGCTGGTCGGCGGCGAGGATGTTGACGATGCCGCGGCCGGACAGATCCTGGCGCATGAAATCGGCGAGATCGAGCGCGGGCTCGCCGAAGAACTGATCGGCGCCCGCCTGCTCGAGCGAGAGCAGCGCGCGCTGGATCGCTGCGATCGACGCCGGCGCTACGAGGCCGTAGTGCTGCGAGATGTCCTTCGCGTTGTCGACGGCCCAGCCGAGCAGCGCGCGGAGATCCTTGATGTCGAGGAGGAGAAGCCCGTTGTCGTCGGCGGCCTTGAACACGATCTCGAGCACGCCCTGCTGCGTGTCGTTGAGCTCCATGAGCCGGCCGAGCAGCGTCGGCCCCATCTCGGACACGGTCGTGCGCACCGGATGCCCGGACTTGCCGTAGATGTCCCAGAACACGACCGGGTCGGCGCTGCCGCTCCACTCGATGCCGAGCTTGTCGATGCGCGCCTTGAGCTTGTCGTTCATCGCGCCGGCTTGCGAGAGGCCGGCGAGATCCCCTTTGACGTCGGCGAGGAACACCGGCACGCCGAGCTTGGAGAAGCCTTCGGCGAGCACCATCAGCGACACCGATTTGCCGGTGCCGGTCGCGCCCGCGATCATGCCGTGGCGGTTGGCGTACTTGGCGAGCAGATAGATGGGCTTGTCGCCCTTGCCGATCAGGATCTGGCTCATGCGCGCATGCTCGCAGCGAAGGACGTCACGATTGTATCGATCCGTTCACGGCAACGGGTTGCCGGAGCCCCGTCCAGACGGTAATTTGCGGTGACGCTCACCGGATCCGTTCGATGCCGATCGTTCATCGCCTTGCCGCCGCCGCCGTCCTCGCAGCGCTCGCCGCCTGCGCCGCGACACCCGCACAGAAAGCCCCGCCCGCGGCGCCGAAGGTCGACGACGCCGGCATCAACGCGCTGTACTCGCGGCTCGATGCCGATTCGACGCGCTACGAGAACGGCCTCGCGCTCGCGCGCGAGGGCAAGAGCGATCAGGCCGAGGCCGAGGTGACCGCCGCGCTCGACGACCTTCGCGCGGCGGCCACGCGCTGCGCCGATCTCGACGGCTGCGACCAGCAGCGCTTCGTCGCCGCGTTCGATCGCCTGCTGCGCCTTTCGACCGGCAGCGAGGCGAACAAGGAATCCGAAGAGTCCACCGCCGGCGCGACGCCCGAGGCCGCGCAGGAAGCCGGCGAGACGTCGCCGGTCGTCGCCGCGGTGCCCGAGCTCGGCCGCTCGGTGACGCTGCTGAAGGGCCGCGAGCTAGGCGAGATCATCGCGCTGAACGGTCCGGTCAAGGCCGCGCTCGAGGAATGGCTGACGCAATACCGGCCGAATCTCGTCGCCGCCTACGTCAACTACGAGTACATGCGCTACCTGATGTGGCCGGAGTACGAGAAGGCCGGCCTGCCCGAAGCGCTCCTGTTCGGCATGCTGGCGAAGGAATCGGGCGGCAAGGTGCACGCGGTGTCGCGCTCGGGCGCCTCGGGGCCGCTGCAGTTCATGTACGCGACGGGCCTGCGCTTCGGGCTCGGCACGGTCGACGGCTTCGACCAGCGCTTCGATCCGAAGCTCTCGGCGCGCGCGAACGCGGCCTATATCAACGAGCAGCTCGCGATCTTCAACAACCAGCTCGAGCTCGTGATCGGCGCCTACAACGGCGGCGAGGGCGCGATGCAGCGGCTCGCCGGCCGCGGTGGCGGGCAGAATTTCTGGGATCCGAAGATCTACTACGCGGTCTCGCAGGAAACGCGCGAATACGTGCCGATGGTGCTCGCCGCGGCGTGGCTCTTCATGCATCCCGAGCGCTACAACCTCGAATTCCCGAAAGTCGCCGCGCAGCCCGGCACGATCACGCTGGCGCGGCCGGCGTCGATCGCCGAGCTCACGATCTGCCTCGGCAACGACGCCGATTCGGAAGGCGGCTGGTTCCGCACGCTGCGCAACCTCAATCCGCAGCTCGATCCGCAGCAGCAGGAGCCGGCCGGCGCGAAGATCTCGGTGCCGGTGCAGCTCGAAGCGGTCTACGCGCGCGACTGCGCCGACGGGAAATGGCCGACGCTCGCCGCCGAGCTCCACTCGGCCGTCGTGCCGTCACCGCCGCCCGGAAGCCTCGTGCATGCGCAGGAGGTCAAGCCGCGCGGCTACGTCGTGCGCAAGGGCGACACGCTGTCGTCGATCGCGAAGAAGGTCGGCTGCGGCGGCGTGCGCGAGATCGCGGCGGCGAACAACCTGCGCGCGCCGGCGTACGCCCTCAAGCCGGGCAAGACGCTCCGTATTCCGGAGTGTGCGAAACGCTAGGGAGTCGAAGGGGCCGGCCGTTTTTCCGCGACCGGTCATCCGAAGGCGCGAGCTGCCGTCGGATGCCGGTCAGGCCGCTTGCGCCTCATTGTTCGCGGCGAACCACTGGCTCAGCTCAGCCGCCGGAATGGAGTCCTTGAGCGCGCGGATCGCACGCATGACCTGACGGTGCAGCTCCTGCTGCTCGGGGAACTGCGAATCCTTCGTCTCGTGGTAGGCGACCGTGAGCCACAGCGCGACACCGCGCAGGCGGACCTGCAGGCTGTCCGAGCGCATGCGCTCGAGGCCGATGTCGGTGCCGCTGCCCCACGGGCGGTACTTCTGGTCGGGCGGGGTCGCGTAGAGGTGCGGGAATTCGCTCTTCGACGCGTTCTGGAACTCGCGCATCGCGATCGCGGCGAGCTGGCGTCGCGCATTCGGCTGCAGCTCGACCAGGGCTTTCTCGATGCCACGGAACTGGCGGCGCAGCTGCATTGCACGGCTCAACGCGATCAGACGAGTAACGAGCTGCATGAGATTCCCCTGGATTGAGACCGGCACGGCGGTTGATTTGCCGGTGCACGGAAATCTAACGGGTGCGGCGTGAACGGACTGTCCAATTAGTCACACTTCGCCATATGGCGTCACATTTTGACGCGATCCCGGGTGGGGCTCAATGTCCCGCTCGCTGCGCGAGGCTGCCTATTTTTTGACCAACCCGGACCGCCTGCTCGGGCGCGAGCTGCGCCGAAATCCGCCCGAGCCGGGCCGGCAGCAGCACGATCACGGTCGAGCCCATCTCGAAACGGCCGAGCTCGGCGCCGCGCTTGAGCCAGACGCCGCGCCCGCGCCAGTCGCGCCGCACGATGCGGTCGGCATACGGCGGGATCGCGACACCGTCCCAGACCGTCGCGACGCCCGACACCAGCATCGCGCCGACCATGACGACCGTGAACGGCCCGAGCGCGTGCTCGAAGTGGCAGACGAGCCGCTCGTTGCGCGCGAAGAGCCGCGGAATGCCGTCGACCGCCGCCGGCGCGACGCTGAAGATGCGTCCCGGCACGTGCACGGTTTCGACGAGCTCGCCCGCGAGCGGCATGTGCACGCGGTGGTAGTCGCGCGGCGACAGGTACACCGTCACGAAGCTGCCGTCGTGGTACGGCGCCGCGCGCGCGTCGTCGGCGAGGAGCTCGCCGGTGCCGAAGTCGAAGCCCTTGGCCTGGAACACGCGGCCCGATTCGATCGGCCCCGCGTGGCTGACGCGACCGTCGGCGGGGCAGAGCACGGCGTCGGGATCGGGATCGAGCGGCCGCGCGCCGGCTTTCAGCGCGCGTGTGAAGAACGCATTGAAGTTCGCGTACGCGGCGAGATCGGTCGTCTCGGCTTCGTCGAGATCGACGCGATAGCGCTTGACGATCTCGCGGATCAGGAAGTTCTTCCACGGCCGGAACGTCCAGCGCGTCCCCCAGCGAACGAAGCGCGAGAGCAGCCGGTGGGGAAGGAGATATTGCGCGGCGACCGCGGCGCGCATCAGCCGGCGCCTGCCAGCTGCTTGAGGTCTCTGGCCATCGCGTCGGCGTCGAACGGCGGGCGGAAGAGACCTACCTCGCGCCCGTTCGGATCGATGATGACGGCCGAGGCGCTGTGGTCGACCGCGTAGTCGCCGTTGCCGGTCTCTTCGCGCGAGTAGATGAGCCCGAGCCCGCGCGTGAGCCTGGTCAGTTCCTCGTCGGTGCCGGTCGCGGCGACGAAGTCCTTGCTGAAATAGCCGACGTAGCGCGACAGCACGTCCGGCACGTCGCGCGCGGGATCGACCGAGATGAAATCGAAGCGCACGCGATCGGCGATGTCGTCCTTGCGCAGCTTCGCGTGCGCCTGCTTGAACGCGGCGAGCGTCGTCGGGCAGACGTCGGGACAGTTCGTGTAGCCGAAGAACGCGACGGTCCAGCGGCCCTTCCAGTCCGCTTGCGTGAGCGGCCTCCCGTCGGCGCGCGTCAGCTGGAAATCGGGCACCGGACGCGGCTCGGGATAGAGCACGGCCGCGGCGAGCTTCGGCGGCGCGGGCAGGAACGCGCGGCTGCCGAGCCAGAGCCCGAGCGCCGCGGCGAGCGCCGCGATGAGGATGAGAGTGTTGGCCGAAACGCGGCCGGCACGACGCGAGCGATGCATGCCGCGATTATAGCGGCGGGCCCGGCAGCGGGCCGATCCCGCCGCGTTTGCACCTATACTCTGCGGCCCTTTCCCGACGAAGCCCGCGCGTGACCGAGGAGCTCGCCACGATCATCGATTTCATCCGTTACGGCGCGAGCCGTTTCGGCGCGGCGGGGCTCGTCTTCGGGCACAGCTACGACAACGCGATCGACGAGGCGACGCATCTCGTGCTGCATGCGCTGCACCTGCCGCACGATCTGTCGCCGGCCTACGGCGGGGCGAAGCTCACGGCCGAAGAGCGCCGGCGCGTGCAGGACCTCATCGACCGCCGCGTCGACGAGCACAAGCCGGTCGCATACCTCACCGGCACCGCGTGGTTCGCGGGGCTCAAGTTCAAGTCCGACGGACGCGCGCTGGTGCCGCGCTCGCCGATCGCCGAGCTGATCCAGGGCGGCTTCTCGCCGTGGCTCGACGACCGCGACGTCGAGCGCGCGCTCGATCTGTGCACCGGCTCGGGCTGCATCGGCATCGCGATGGCCGTGCACAGTCCCGAGTGGCAGGTGGACCTCGCCGACATCAGCGAGGAAGCGCTGTCGCTCGCGCGCGAGAACATCGAATACCAGGACGTCGCCGACCGCGTCGAGGCCGTGCGCTCCGATCTCTTCGCGGGGCTCGAGGGCCGCCAGTACGATCTCATCGTCAGCAACCCGCCGTACGTGACCGAGCAGGAATATGCCGCGCTGCCGCCCGAATACGGCCACGAACCCGCGCTAGGCTTGCGTGCGGGCGACGACGGGCTCGACTTCGCGCTGCGCATCCTCGCCGATGCGCCGGCGCATCTGTCCGACGAAGGCGTGCTCATCGTCGAGGTCGGCGAGAGCGAGAAGGCGCTCGCGAGCCTGCTGCCGGAGGTGCCGTTCAACTGGATCGAGTTCAACGTCGGGCAGATGGGCGTGTTTCTGCTCGACCGGGATGATCTCGTCGAGCACGCGCAAGCAATCGGGAAGGCCGCGAGCGCGCGCACGCGATAACTTTCCGCGGGATGTCGAGGACGCAACGAGTCGTCGTGTCGAGCAATTCGTTCGGAAAACTCTTCACCGTCACGACCTTCGGCGAAAGCCACGGTCCCGCGATCGGCTGCGTCGTCGATGGCTGTCCGCCGGGCCTCGCGATCGCGGCCGAGGAATTCCGCCGCGACCTCGACCGCCGCGCGACCGGCAGGAGCCGCTACACCTCGCAGCGCCACGAGGCCGACGACGTCGAGATCCTGTCCGGCGTGTTCGAAGGCCGCACGACCGGCACGCCGATTGCGCTGCTGATCCGCAACACCGACGCGCGCTCGAAGGACTACAACGACCTCGTCGACACGTTCCGCCCGGGCCACGCGGACTACACGTATCTGCAGAAGTACGGTCTGCGCGATCATCGCGGCGGCGGCCGTTCGTCCGCGCGCGAGACGACGATGCGCATCGCGGCCGCGGTCATCGCGAAGAAATGGCTCGCCGAAAGATTCGGCGTGCGCGTGCGCGGCCATCTCGCGCAGATCGGCGACGTCGTCCCGCGCGCGTTCGACTGGGACGCGGTCGAAGGCAATCCGTTCTTCTGGCCCGACGCGTCGATGGTCGAGGAGCTCGAGGCGTACATCACTGCGCTGCGCAAGTCCGGCGATTCGGTCGGCGCGCGCGTCACGGTCGTCGCCGACGGCGTGCCGCCGGGCTGGGGCGAGCCGATCTACGGCAAGCTCGACGGCGATCTCGCGGCTGCGCTGATGTCGATCAACGCGGTCAAGGGCGTCGAGATCGGCGCAGGTTTCGCGTCGGTCGCGCAGAAAGGCAGCGAGCATCGTGACGAGATGACGCCACAGGGTTTCCTGTCGAACAATGCGGGCGGCATTCTCGGCGGCATCTCGAGCGGCCAGCCGGTCGTCGCATCGATCGCGCTGAAGCCGACGTCGAGCATCCTGATTCCCGGCAGGAGCGTGAACCTCGACGGCGCGCCGGTCGAAGTCGTCACGAAAGGCCGCCACGATCCCTGCGTCGGCATCCGCGCGACGCCGATCGCCGAGGCCATGGTGGCGCTCGTGCTGACGGACCATGCGTTGCGGCATCGGGCACAGTGCGCGGATGTCGGCGACGTGAAGCCGCGGATTGCGGGGAACGTGAGCCGTGAGCGGTGAGCGGTGAGCGGGACAAGCGCTGTGCTTTTCCGCTCACCGTTCACCGCTGACCGCTCACCCGAAGAAAGAACACGATCAATGTCCACAAACAGAACCTTCAACATCGCCATCGCCGGCGCCACCGGCGCCGTCGGCGAGACGCTGCTCTCGATCCTCAAGGAACGCCATTTCCCCGTCGGCGATCTCGTGCCGCTTGCGAGCGAGCGCTCGGCCGGCAGCAAGGTCGACTTCGGCAATCGCAAGATCACGGTGAGGAATCTCGCCGACTTCGATTTCAAAGGCATCGACATCGCGTTCTTCTCGGCCGGCGGCTCGGTCTCGCGCGTGCACGTGCCGCGCGCGGCGGCGGCCGGCGCGGTCGTGATCGACAACACGTCGGAGTTCCGCTACCAGCCCGACGTTCCGCTCGTCATCAGCGAAGTCAATCCGCACGCGATCGCGCAGCACAGGAAGCGCGGCATCATCGCCAACCCGAACTGCTCGACGATGCAGCTGCTCGTCGCACTCGCGCCGATCCATCACGCGGTCGGCATCGAGCGCATCAACGTCGCGACGTACCAGTCGGTGTCGGGCACCGGGCATCGTGCGCTCGAGGAGCTCGGCAAGCAGACCGCGGCGCTCCTCAACTTCCAGGACGTGAAGCCCGAGGTCTACCCGGTGCAGATCGCCTTCAACGTGATCCCGCACGGCGGCGACTTCACCGAAAACGGCTACACGATGGAGGAGATGAAGATCGTCTGGGAGACGCGCAAGATCCTCGAGGACGATTCGATCCAGGTGAATCCGACGTCCGTGCGCGTGCCGGTGTTCTACGGGCACTCGGAAGCCGTGCACATCGAGACGAAGAAGAAGATCACCGCGGCCGAAGCGCGCGCATTGCTGGGCATGGCGCCGGGTCTCGTCGTCGTCGACGAGCACAAGGCCGGCGGCTATCCGACGCCGATCACGCACGCGGCCGGCAAGGACCCGGTTTTCGTCGGGCGCATCCGCGAGGACATCTCGCATCCGCGCGGCCTCAATCTCTGGATCGTCGCCGACAACATCCGCAAGGGCGCGGCCCTCAACGCGGTCCAGATCGCGGAAATCCTTGCAAGGAACGGGTAACGTGCGCGCCGCAGCCGCACCCCGCAGGGGCTTGGTGCGGCCGTTCGGGACGGGCAGGACCCACCCCAAACCCCGGCGTGACCGGTCTTGGAAGGTCCTTTTTCGTTTCTTGCGAAATCGTATCTGTAATCTATAGTTACGATTGTGTTATAAGCCCGTTTCGAGATAATTCACCAAAGCTTCGCCGGCCGCCGGAAACGGTCCCGCGGCCGGTCAGTAGACGCCTGTTGGGGGGCCTAACGAGATGAAACGACCGCTTAAGTTGCCGCTCGCGATCGCGCTTGCGTTGAGCGGGACGGACGCCCTCGCGCTGGGCCTGGGCACGATTCACGTCAATTCCAAGCTCAATCAGCCGCTGGACGCCGAGATTCCGGTGCTCCAGGGCACGCAGGGCGAAGCCGAGGGTCTCCTCGTGCAGCTCGCCGCCGCCGAGGATTTCGATCGCGTCGGCCTCAACCGCTCGCGCCTTTCGGTGCCGCTCGAGTTCTCGCTGGTCAAGGGCAGCCACGGCGACATGGTGATCAAGGTCACCAGCAAGGAGGCCGTCAAGGAGCCGTTCCTCGATTTCCTCGTCGAGGCGAACTGGCCGAAGGGCCGACTGCTGCGCGAATACACGGTGCTGCTCGATCCGCCGGTGATGGCGCCCGCGACCGGCACGAGCGCCGTCGCGACCGCGGCGAAGCCCGCCGAGCGCGCGCCGACGCAGCCGCTCCCCGAATCGAAGCCGAAAGCCGCGCCGTCGAAGCCGAAGTCCGCGCCGGTCGCCGCCGCGCCGCGCCCCGAGCCCGCGCCGAGCAAGCCCGCGCCCGCCGCTCCGGCACCCAAGCACGCCGGCGCCGGGGAGTACACGGTCGAAGCCGGCGACACGCTGTCCGGCATCGCGCGCGACGTGCGCCCGGACGAGTCGACCAACATCAACCAGCTCATGCTGGCGATGCTGAAAGAGAACCCGAACGCGTTCTTCAAGGACAACATCAACTCGCTGAAGCGCGGCGCGATCCTGCGCATTCCGTCGGCCGACCAGATCAAGTCGGTCGGCTCGGCGAGCGAAGCCGCGGCGCAGGTGCACGCGCAGATCGAAGACTGGCGCGGCGGTGCCGCGACGAAGCCGACGCTGGTCGCCGACACCGGCGCCGCGCCGGCCGCGAAGACCACGCCGCCGGCCGCGAAGCCGGCGACCGGCGCGTCGACCACGTCCACGACGTCCACGTCGAAGACGCCGAGCGAGCGCCTCGAGCTCGTCCCGCCGAAGGCCGGCAAGGATCAGGTCGCGGTCAACGACCGTCCGGGCAGCGGTTCCTCGGGCGCCGGCTCCACCGAGCTCAAGGCCGAGCTCGCGCGCACGAAGGAGGCGCTGGCGAGCCGTGAGCAGGAAACCGGCGAGCTGAAGTCGCGCGTCAAGGAGCTCGAGGACACCAAGGGCAAGTCCGATCGCCTGCTCACGCTGAAGGATTCGGAGATCGCCGATCTCCAGAAGAAGCTCAAGGACCTGCAGGACCAGAGCAAGTCGGGCGCGAAGACCGCGAGCACGACGCCTGCGACGACGACGCCGGCACCGACGACCCCGACGCCGCCCGCGACGGCCACGAGCTCGACGACGACGCCGTCGACGGCCACCGCGCCGAAGAGCGACAAGGTCTCGAAGGAAGACATCTGGGGCACGACCGGCACGACGCCGGAAGCGAAGACGCCGTCGACGACCGGCACGACGACGCCTTCCACGACGACGCCTTCGACGTCGACGGGCACGACGGCCTCCACGACGCCGTCGACGACCACGCCGTCGACGACGACGCCGTCCTCGACAACGCCGTCCTCGACAACGCCGTCCTCGAC
>Ga0126377_10001908_pt1 | contig 14006 bp, 7 predicted proteins | sample PanSoiMetPlot_22_FD_92647 | JGI IMG/M metagenome (GOLD analysis project Ga0126377, IMG submission 92647) | Tropical forest soil microbial communities from Panama - MetaG Plot_22 | ecosystem: Environmental > Terrestrial > Soil > Tropical forest > Bulk soil | place: Panama | collected 2016-02-17
GCGCCCAGGTTGTAAATCTCATCGGGCGACGTCTGGCGGATGATCGTATTGAGTGAACTTGAATCGTTGAGGTCGCCATGAATCAAACGCAGCCGCGTTCCCCCTTCATGCGGGTCGCGATAGAGATGATCAATGCGTTCGGTATTGAATGATGAAGAGCGACGGATGATGCCGAAGACCTCGTATCCCTTTTCTAGCAGTAGTTCAGTTAAGTACGAGCCGTCCTGACCGGTGATTCCAGTGATAAGTGCGCGTTTTGTCATCTATGCTGGTGTATCTGATTGGATGGCAGGATTTCCAGAGCGGCATAAACCTAGCCGAAATCGCAGGTTGTTAGCAACAGGTAATTAGATGAGGGCAGCTGTGGTAGGTGTAAACGCGTACCAATGACTAAATCACGGGTAGTCACGCCGCCTGGCGAAGTTAGCCTCGGTATCGTCTCGCCGATGGCCAACGAAAGCGAAACCGCAGTGGCGTTTGTTAAGGAGGTGCTGGCGCAGTGTGACTCGGCCGGCTTTAAATCGATTAAGTTTTTTATCGTGTTAGACCAGGTGAGCAAGGACAACACCTTGCAGCTCCTGCAGTCACTGGCGCAGGAACGCCCGGAACTGCGAGTTATCTGGGCGCCCGAGAATCGAAACATCGTGGATGCCTATGTCCGGGGTTATCGTGAAGCACTGGCCGCCGCTTGCGACTGGATACTGGAGATTGATGCCGGGTATAGCCATCAGCCTGCTGAGATTCCGCAATTTTTTGCCAGGATGAGTGAAGGGTATGACTGTGTTTTTGGTAGCCGGTTCTGCGAGGCAGGCAGCTTTGAGCCAGGACCCCGGCAACGATACCTGGTCAGTCGCGGCGGCACTCTCCTCGCCAACATCTTTTTGGGAACAAAGCTTAAAGACATGACGAGCGGGTTCGAGTTGTTTACGCGCCCTGTGCTGGAAGGCGTCTTAGCCAGGGGCATCCGTTCTCGTGGTCCATTCTTCCAAACCGAAATCAAGACCTACTGCCGCAAACTGCGCACTATTGAGGTGCCGATTCATTACCGTTCGCCCAGCCACAACCTTAGCAACTCAACGATCCAGGATGCCTTTGCTAACCTGGGGCGTCTTTTTTGTCTGCGAGTGGCTGGCCGCTTGTAATTGCGCTTATGAAAACTGCCGTCGTTGTTACATCAATATCTGCGCCCAGCAACACCCTGCGAGCCCTGGCGAACGGTTGTCGTGAACGTGGCTACAACTTTTTTCTCATCGGCGACGTTGCCAGTCCGCCCGACTTCCATCTGGATGGTTGCGCTTTTTTTGATCTCAGGAAACAAGCAGAGACCGGTTTCAAGTTGGCCACGATGGTCCCACAAAGACATTACGCGCGCAAAAACCTTGGTTACTTGATTGCGGCGCGAGCCGGTGCAGAAGTAATTAAGGAAACTGACGACGATAACATTCCTTACGACGAGTTTTGGCAAACGGCAGAGTTGCGGCAATCGGTGGCTACCTTGGTAAGGAGTGGCTGGGTCAATGTCTACCGTTACTTTTCTGAAACTGGTCTGTGGCCCCGAGGCTTTCCGCTTGATCGGATCAAGGATGAGCCAGCGCCATTTTCCGAGTTACCGGTTAGGGAATTGGCCTGTCCTATCCAGCAAGGGTTGACGGACAACGATCCGGACGTGGATGCAATTTATCGCTTGATCGCTGAGTTGCCGCAAACATTCCGTAAGGATCGGCGGTTGGGGTTGAGTGAGAATTCGTGGTGTCCATTCAACAGTCAAAACACCACCTGGTGGCGGATCGCGTTGCCGTTGATGTATCTGCCGGCGTACTGCTCCTTTCGGATGACCGACATCTGGCGGAGTTTTGTAGCGCAACGGATTGCCTGGGCCAACGATTGGAGCATCCTTTTTCACGCGCCAACTGCCAGGCAAGAACGCAATGTCCATGATTTACTGCGGGATTTCAAAGATGAGATTCCGGGTTACCTGCACAATGCGGCGATCTGCGAAGCACTCGAAAGCCTAACTCTGAGACCTGGGGTGGACATGCTTGGCGACAACCTTGGCGTCTGTTACGAAAAATTGGTGAGCCTGGAGGTGGTCGCCCGCGAGGAACTGAAATTACTCGACGCCTGGTTAGCTGATATCGCGGCGCTAGGGTAACCGCCTGCGGTCCCAGTGTTTTGCCCCCAACTAGCCATCCTGTAAAGTTTCCGCGTAAGCACAAACAAGGTACAAAGCAGCTAAATGCTCCGCGACAAATCGATAATCTGCTTCGGTGGTGAAGACTGGTGGTATCACCATCCCCATTCGAAAGCACATTTGATGCGGCGATTTGCGCGAGCGGGCAACAAGGTCATCTTCGTGAATTCGATTTCCATGGGCCTCCCCGGTCTGGCGCACAAAGACCTTGTCCCGCGAATTGCACGCAAATTACGCAGCTACTCGAAGCTGGCGCGGCAAACTGAAGAAGGAATCACCGTGGTGTCGCCGCCGAGTTTGCCCTTTTTTGGCAGTGCTGCGGCGCGCGCATTCAACCGGCGCCTGCTGGGCACTCAGATTCGCAAGCTTGCCAAAAGTAGAGGGTTGACGAAGCCAATACTATGGATTGCTATTCCCACCGCCGCGGAAATGATCGGCGAGCTGGGGGAAGCCCTGGTGGTCTATCAAGTATCAGACAAGTACGAAGCGAACACGATGGACCATGCGACGGATCCTGATCAGATAAGCCGGTTGCATCGACACGCGATTGCTAAAGCTGACATTGTGTTCTATTCCGGTCGCAAACTTTTTCACGAGGCGACTGATGGTCGCGATCACTCCTATTTACTCGAACAAGGAGTGGATTATGAGCACTGGTCTAAGGTCGGCAATGGCCATCTGAATGTAGCCAACGCAGTGGCCCAAATTCCGCGGCCGCGACTGGGCTACTTCGGCGCTATTGAACCGTGGCTAGTCGACCAGGAACTAATCAAGCGAGCGGCGCGCGAGCGACCTGATTGGCAATGGATCTTTATCGGTAACCGTTCGCGCGGCCTGGAAATTGAAAGCTTGCCCAACACCCACTTCTTGCCTCCTGTGCCATATGCCGACCTGCCAGGTTATGCCGCCGGATTCGACGTTTGCGTGTTACCGTGGGAAACTGCAACTTCCTTTACCAGCTACGGATCGGCGATCAAGGTCCGCGAATACCTGGCGACTGGAAAGCCAGTGGTGATATCACCGCTACCAGAATATGATCCAATGAAGGACGTGTTGCGTATCGCCGCAACGCGCGATCAATTCATAGCCCTCGTTGACGACGCTCTGCGGGAAAGTGATGCCGCCGCCGGCGCCAGGCGCCAGGCATCGGTGGCACAGGGAACCTGGGATGCTCGCGCTGAGTGGGTCAGTGAATTGCTCGAGTCGGCCCTGTTGAAGAAAAAGCACGCATGAAGCAGGTTCTACAAAATCGCAAAACCGGGAAACCGTTCGTTGGCGAAGTACCAGTGCCCGCTTTGCAACGAGGTCGTGTACTCGTACGCACGGTTGCATCCCTGATCAGTGCGGGCACCGAGCGCGCCGCAGTCGAGTTGGTTAGCAAAGGGTTGGTCCAGGAAGCACGACAGCGTCCCGACCTGGTGAAGGCGGTAGTAGCCAGGGCCAGAACCCAGGGACTACTGAGCACGATCAGTGCTGTCCGCGACAAGATGGCGGCTTCACAGTCGCTGGGTTACAGCGCCGCGGGAATCGTGATCGAATTGACGGAGGACGTTACCGAATTTCAGATCGGAGATCGGGTCGCCTGTGCGGGCGTGGGATTCGCGTCACACGCAGAAGTTCTGTCGGTGCCGAAGAACCTCTGCGTGCAACTTCCCGAGCCACTCAGCTTTGCAGCCGGGTCATTCGGTACGTTGGGAGCCATAGCTTTGCAGGGAGTGCGATTGGCCCAACCAACCCTGGGCGAATCGATGGTGGTTATTGGTCTTGGTTTGGTGGGCCAACTGACGGTGCAATTGCTAAAGGCAAACGGCTGCCGCGTTTTTGGTCTCGATCTTGATCCAACCCGAATCGCCCTGGCCCGGGAACTTGGAGCAGACGACGCTGCCATCTCAAATGATGAAGCGGCGAAAGTGATAGACACTTGGACGCGTGGCCGGGGCGCCGATGCGGTGCTGATCACTACGGCGACTGATTCCAACCAGCCGGTTGAATTGGCCGCTAAGATTTCGCGTTTGAAAGGTCGCGTCGTAGTAGTGGGAATGGCCGGTATGGACGTACCGCGCGCGCCGTTTTTCTCGCGCGAGCTCTCCTTGACTGTCTCCATGTCGTATGGACCAGGACGTTACGATCCCTCTTACGAAGAGCGCGGCCATGACTATCCGCTTGCTTACGTGCGTTGGACCGAGAATAGAAATATCCAAGCGTTCCTGGACCTGGTTGCCGAAAAACAAGTAAACGTCGAGCGCTTGATCAGTCACCGGTTTGCCATTGAAGACGCTGAAAGCGCTTACCAATTGATCTCCGGCGAGGCGAATGAACCTTATCTGGCGATTGTGTTGAACTACGATCCTGAGACGGAGGTCAAGCGCACAGTTCAGCTTAGTCCGGCCGCGTCGCGAAGTGGTGAGAAAGCCATCAGGTTGGGAGTGATCGGCGCTGGTGGGTATGTGCCGGCCATGTTACTACCCCATTTCAAAAGCAGCGGTGTCGGTTTTCAGTCGATCACCACAGCTTCCGGTGTTTCGGCGCACGACGTGGGCAAACGATTCGGTTTCAAACAGGCGCTCTCCAGTGCAGCTGAGGTGCTCGATGACAGCGAAGTAAACCTGGTTGTGATTGGAACGCCGAATGGACTTCATGCATCACTTGCGGCAGCTGCGTTGTTGAAGGACAAGAACGTCTTTGTGGAAAAGCCACTGGCCTTGACTGATACCCAACTGGACAGCGTGCTCGCCGCCGCTAGCAACTCCAACGCGCAATTGATGGTCGGGTTCAACCGGAGGTTTTCGCCGTTGGCGAACCAGGCCAGGGATTTCTTTGCCGCCCGGACTGCACCATTGTCGATGCTTTATCGCATCAACGCCGGCCGGTTGCCAAAAGATCACTGGACCTATGATAGCCAGGACGGTGGCGGCAGGATCATCGGAGAGGTTTGTCACTTTGTTGACCTGATGCAATTTTTCGCGGGAGCACCTCCGGTCTCAGTATTTGCCATGAAGGTAGCAGGCAAGACAGATCAGATAATCGATGCTGACTCGGTGATGATTACGCTCAAGTTTGCTGACGGGTCAAACGGTTGTATCGCCTACTTGAGTGAAGGCGACCGAAGTTTGGCGAAAGAGCGCGTGGAAATTTTCGGTGCGGGCAAAAGCTTTGTGATCGACGATTTCCGGCGCGGCAGCAAGTACAAGGACGGTCGCGAGGAGCAGGTCACGTTGAAGGAACAAGACAAAGGTCAACAGCAACAAGTGAAAGCAGTGTGCGCGTCATTACTTGGGGGGACACCATTCCCGATTAGTTTAGCGGAGCTTGTCGCTACCACTCGGGCGACGTTTCGCATCGTGGATTCTTTACGCGAGCAACAAGTGTTTGCGATTGCCGATTGCCAATTGCCGATTGGTGATTAGCGTAACCACGCAGTGCAGCGAGCAGCTTGTAAATCGGCAATCTCCTTATGTGCGGTATCGCCGGCATAGTTAGTCGAGATCCTGAAAAGCACATTGACCCCATGCTCCAAGCGATTGAGCATCGGGGTCGTGACGATCAGGGCGTCTGGATATCCGATCCAATTGATGGTGCAAGGCGGAAGGTCTGTTTTGGTCACAGACGTCTCGCGATCATCGACACCAGCTTAGCTGGTCACGAACCGATGTTCTCACCCGATGGGCGTTATGTATTGACCTTCAACGGGGAGATTTACAACTACCGCGAGTTGCGGGAACAGCTGAAGACACTAGGTCATCAGTTTCGCACCAACTCTGATGCGGAAGTCTTGCTGGCAGCTTTTGCGCAGTGGAATAGCGAATGTCTCACGCGGCTCAACGGGATGTTTGCCTTCGCTATCTGGGATAACCAGGAACGCGAGCTAACTCTAGTTCGTGATCATGTTGGCATTAAACCACACTATTACGCCTACTTACCGCCAACCTCCGACGGTCCGGGCTCGTTTATTTTCGCTTCCGAAATCAAGGCGATTCTCGCCAGCAAACTGATTGCGCCGGCGATTGATCCGGAAGCCCTCCATCAGTTTCTTACGTTCCTGTGGGCGCCCGACCCGAACACGTTGTTCTCCGGTATCAAGACAGTACCGCCCGGACATTTGTTACGTCTTCAGCAGACCCGGGTAAAAGTAGCAGAGTGGTGGGACATTTCCTTCAACGAAATTGAGGAGGGGAAGAGCGACGAATGGTGGCAAGAGCGGGTACTGGAAACGTTGGACCACGTTGTGAAGCTGGAGATGGTGGCCGACGTGCCATTGGGTTCCTTTCTTTCCGGCGGGATTGATTCTTCCGGCATCGTGGCACTGATGAAGCGTCACAGCAACGGGCGCCAGGTCAGCACTTACACAGTCGGGATCGAGAGTGAAGACCTACGCTTTGACATCATTCCCGACGATGTGAAGTGGGCCCGGCGGGTTAATGAAGAACTGCAAACTGATTATCACGAGATCATGTTGCAGCCTTCGGTGGCCGAACTGTTGCCGCGGTTGGTCTACCAGATGGAAGAGCCGCCGATCGACATGGCGATACCCAGCTACCTGATTTCTCGCGCTGCTCGTGAGACGTTGCGCGTCATGCTCTCGGGCATGGGAGGCGACGAAGTGTTTGCCGGGTACCCACGACAAATGGCCATGAAGCTGGCTTCAAGTTTTGATCCGGTCCCGGAAATGCTTCGGCGGCCATTGCTGAAAACTGTAGCCGAAGTCCTCCCCGGTGGATGGCCGGGAAAGTTCACCGCGCCGCTGCGAAATGCCAAGAAGTTTGCCCGCAGTGCCGCACTCGACTTCGAAAATCGCTATCTCGGGTACGGCACCTACTTTTCAGACCAGGCCAAACAGGATCTGTACACTGACGAATGGCGGGCGCGTACTCAAGGGTACGACGCTTACATTGCTCACCGCGGTTACTTCGCTCGGGTGCAGGAGGCAGCGCCGTTAAATCGGCTTTTATACGTTGACCTCAAGACCTTCCTGCCGTGCTTGAACCTGATGACGACGGATAAAACTTCAATGGCGGCGAATCTCGAGGTCCGCGTACCGTTCTTGAACCGCGAAATGCTCGAATTGGCGTCGCGCATGCCTGACGGTCTCAAGTTGCGAGGGTTGAAGCGGAAGTATGTGCTCAAACGAGCGTTGGAGGGCGTTTTGCCGAAAGAGGTTATCTGGCGCAAGAAAGCCGGCTTTGGCGCGCCGATCAGGTCGTGGCTACGAGGACCGTTGCGGCCGTTGGTAAACGACCTGTTGTCTGCGGAAACGGTTAAGCGGCGGGGCCTGTTTCGTCCGGAGGAGGTGAAGCGTGTCATTGACGCCAATTTCTCCGGCCGCGAAGACTTCAATTTGCAAGTCTTTTTGTTGCTGGGACTGGAAATGTGGCAGCAAACGTTCCTGGACAAGCGTCTAGCGGAGGCCCCGCAGTACAGCGCGCGATAGGGATCTGTTCACCTCCGCGGTCATACCCTCTCATTTAATAGCAGATTGAAGCAGGAATATTCTGATTGAAGCAGGAATAGCAGATTGAAGCCGGTAGTCTTCTCCCCGCCTCAACGTCGCCTCACATCCGGCGGCGAAGCCGAAACCATCGTCTTACTGTTGGCTTGGGTTCTGTTGTGCCAGGACTCGGCGGTGCTAGCATCGGCTTGCATCTCTCGGCAGCAGAGACCAGGGAGTCTGGCTTTGTTCCTACCCGCCGATGCCCGGAGATTGGGCTTTGTTCCTATCCGCCAATTCCTGCCTTCTTCTGCATCGCGCGCAACGTTTCCGGAATGAATGAAGTGATCACGTGCGTTTCTTCGCGACCGTCGGCGAATGTTTGATAGAGATTGAAATCAGGCAATGACAGGCAACTCAACGGCGACGCAAAGTTGTAACCAGTGTCTAGGCCGATCGCGCTATGTGAAATATAGATTCCATGGCGCCCGAGTCGGCCACGTAACGGTAACAGAGGCGTTGGGGTGTGACCGAAGACGCAGGGCTTGCCGCGATAGTTTTTGTAAAAATCCATATCGCGCATCCATAACAACGACTGCTTGGAACTTTCCCTCGGGTGCTTGCCATCATCGAGACCCGCGTGCACGTAGATCGCGAATTCGTCCTCGTGGTAGAAAGGCGTTTGGTGAAAAAAATCGAGATGCTCGGACGGGATCGCATTTTCAAAGAGCTGTCTCATCTCGTCCAGATCCTTATGACTGTCCACGGTGACAGGTTTGCCTGTGTATTGCTCGAACGTTCGCTCACCGCCAGTCACAGGCGTCAGCCAGATATTGTTCCAACCCTCAACAAAGTCCAGCAACATCTGTTCGTGATTTCCGCGCAAACAAATTACACGTTCAGGGTTGGCGCGTTGCATTTTCACGACGTGGTCCACACAGCCCGGCGCATCCGCCCCGCGGTCGACTAAATCACCAAGAAAAACAAGGGTGTCGACGTCTTCGTCGCGCGGCAGCATGTCCAACAGGTTCAGCAGCTGAGCGCAGCGACCATGAACGTCGCCGATCACGAATGTTCTCATTCAGTCTTTTCCTCTTGTCTCTCGTGTTTGTCGATGCCCTTGATTATCTCCTGGAACCGCGGATCTGCATGCATGTCTGCCCAGTTAGGGTCTGCTTCAAACCAGCGGTAGTTCTCGTTACCCAGGCGAATCGCTGTTTCCAGCCACCTCAAGGCTTCCACTTGCCGGCCCTGCAAAAGATAGGCCGACGCGAGCCAGTAAGATATATCGTAGTCAGCCTCGGCTACTAGCCTAACCTTATGCGTGAGTTGCTCGTTAGCCTTAGTGTGCTGGCCCTGGGCGCTAAGACAAATGGCCAGGACCGGCCGCATGCCGTCCATTTGCGGATGCTGTTGCAAAACCTGTTGGAGAATCCTGGTCGCGGCATCTACCTCACCGCGGTAGTACAAGACTCGAGCCCGGAAGATTTTGATCATCGGATGTTCCGGTTCGACCGCTGCACCCTCATCCAACTCGTGTGCTGCTTCTTCGTACTTGGCCTGGTACGTGAAAATACGCGCGCGGTTGTAACTGGCCACGACTCGCTCGCTGGGGTTCAATCGAGCCATGCGATCAAAACTGCGCAACGCCCGATCGTAGTCTCCGTCCAGGCGGGCGACCACGCCGCGCACAAACTGGACTCCAGGATCATTTGGATACTCCTCGCGCAGTAATTCAACCTCGGTACGCGCTTTTCGTTTCTGCCCGCCCGTAAGGTAGATGAACACCATCTGCATGCGCGCTTCCAACAACTTCGGATCGAGCGCCAACGACTTGCCAAAGGCTATCTTTGCCTTTTCGTGATCACCCGCCTGGCCCAAACCTTTTAACACGCGATTCACGTAGCAACTGCCCAGTGCGGAATAGGCCAGGGCAAACTTGTTGTCGATCTCAATGGCCCGCCGGAAATGTTCAATGGCCGAGTCGAGCTGCTCACGTTCAATCGTGTGGTAAATAAAGGTGGCCAGGCAATCTCGGCCGCGCAAGTATTCGTCCGAGGCCGCCGCATCAGTCGTTGCTCCTTTCGCGAGTTGCACCTGTTCGGCCGGACTCAACTCCAAACTCAAACCTTCCACAATTCGTTTGACGATCGTGTCCTGCACCCCAATGATGTCGCTGGCGTCGGCGTCAATGCGTTCACTCCAGAGGATGCTGCTGGAACGGACGTCAAGCAGTTGGGCGGTAACGCGTAGTCGATCGCCTGCGCGCAGAAAGGTGGCCGTCAGGATCGCACTCACACCCAGTTCGCGACCGGCTGCGGCCGCATCCACCTGCCGGTTCTGGTATTTCACGATCACGGACGAAGGCCTAACTACGAGTGAACGCAGGCGCGCCAGTTCGGTAATTACCGCATCGGCGAGTGAGAACTCGTAGAAGTCGACTTCATGGTCGTTACCGACATTCTTAAACGGCAGGATCGCCACACTCTTGCGCTCACCATCTCCGACACTGGTCAGCGGAGATTCTTCGGTGTCCACTGATGAACCATCCTTAGCCTTGCGCGCTCCGCTGGGAACTGAACTGTCGCCCGTCTTTCCTTTTAACCAACGGAAGGCACGTGAGACTGGATTGCTTCCGCCCAAATGCCTGGGCGCGACCGGGACAGCGCTGTTGTCCAACATGGAACTACCGATCTCCTGCATCACGCTGCTTAGATCGTCGCGAAACTGCGAAATCTTTTGATAGCGGTTGCGTGGATCCTTGGCGAGAGCCTTGTCGAGAATTTGCTGCAAGCGTGGTGGTACGTAGCCAGGCCTCACCTTCGCGATAGGTATTGGCTCATCGTGCAGTACTGCGTGACGCACTTCAACGGCGGTTTGGCCACGAAAAGGCCAGGTGCCGGTCAAGGTTTCATAGAGGAGTACACCCAGCGAGAAAATATCGGCGCGCGCATCCACGCGATCGCCGCGGGCCTGTTCTGGCGCGGCGTAAGTAGCGGTGCCATAGGGGACGCCGACTTCCGTTAGTTCGGTATGATGGATACCTGAAGTGCGGGCTGCTTCCTCGTCGAGAAGTTTAGCCAAGCCGAAATCCAGTACTTTAACCTGGCCGCTTGGCGTGACCATCACATTGCCGGCTTTGATGTCGCGATGAATGATGCCTCGCTGGTGGGCGGCGGCCAGGGCGTCGGCAGCCTGCAAGGTGATCGACAACGCACTCTCCAGGGAAAGCGGCCGGCCGTTCACTAACTGGCGCACATTCCGTCCTTCGATGTACTGCATCACGATAAAATTGAGGCCGTTGATTTCGTTGAGATCGAAAATGGTGCAGATGTTGGGATGGTCCAGCGCCGAGGCCAGGCGCGCTTCTCGTTCAAATCTCTTGAGATTTGCTTCCTTGGCGGTGAGTTCCGGAGGTAAGACCTTGATCACAACCGTGCGACCCAACTTTGAGTCGACCGCTTTATAGACCGTTCCTTGACCGCCCTCACCGAGCTTCTCAAGAATTTTGTAGTTCCCCAGCGTAGAGCCGATCATCAATTCTCTCCAGCAGAGCCAATCGACAACGAGGTTGACCCAACGAACGTCGCGGGGCTCGGCTGGGGGCCTCTGCCAGACCTCTTAACCGCTTAGCACGGAGTGGGCTTAGTTGATTGGCGGTATATTTAACTCCCAAGTTTGACTGTGCCGCAACCCATCGGAGAATCCGTTGTATGATGTTGACCCACTTTGGCATCGGCTTTTCAAAACAACTCGAGGAGTGTGCTCATGGTTGAATGTCGGCGGATGAGACTGTTTTGCTTGCGCTTCATGGTTGTGACCGGGATCGTCGTTGGCGGTTGGGTAGTGGCACAGCGGCTTCCTGCGGTCAACGTCGTTGCTCCCGTAGTGAGGGCCGAGCAAACCTATGATCCAAGTCTGTATTCGGGTTTGCGTTGGCGGATGATCGGGCCTTTTCGTGCCGGGCGAGTTAATGCTGTTTGCGGCGTGATTAGTCAGCCAGACACGTTCTATTTTGGCTCGGTTGGTGGCGGTGTTTGGAAAACCGTGAACGCTGGCCGAACGTGGGCTCCGATTTTTGACTCACAGCCGGTAGCTTCAATTGGTGGTATCAGTGTGGCGCCTTCAGACCCTAACGTGATCTACGTGGGCACGGGCGAAGCCGACTTGCGCGATTCAATCTCGTTCGGGAATGGCATGTATAAGTCCAACGATGCCGGCAAGACATGGAAGCACCTGGGATTGGAAAAGACGCGCCAGTTGAGCCGCATCCTGGTCGACCCAAAGAACGCTGACATAGTGTTCGTTGCCGCGTTGGGCAACGTCTACGGTCCAAGCCCTGATCGCGGCGTTTATCGCTCCACTGATGGTGGTGCGACCTGGAAGCAGGTTCTGTTCAAAGACAACGATGTAGGCGCCATCGACCTCGCTTTTGATCCCGCTGACTCGAAAATAGTTTACGCCTCGATGTGGAATGTGCGCCGTCCACCGTGGTTCATCTATGCACCGGCAAACGGACCAGGCAGCGGCATCTACAAGTCAACCGACGGCGGCAATACCTGGCAGCCGATAATCAACGGCCTTCCTACCGAAGGTGTCGGTCGCATCGGACTGGCAGTCTCGCCAGCCAATCGCAAGCGGATCTATGCCATCGTGGATGCAAAGCAAGGCGGTCTGTTTGTCTCGAATGACGCCGGCGCAAACTGGGCCAAGGTGTCGGCGGACGCGCGAGTCTGGGGGCGTGGCTGGTACTTCAATAAGGTGACCGCCGATCCAAAAGACGCCGACACTGTCTACGTGCAGAACACTTCCGTCTATAAGTCGACGAATGGAGGACAGAATTGGACCGCGATCAAAGGGGCGCCGGGCGGCGACGATTACCATCAACTTTGGATTCACCCCCTGGATCCGAAACGAATGATACTGGCCAGTGACCAGGGCACAATTGTGAGTGTTGACGGCGCCGCCACCTGGAGTTCCTGGTACAACCAACCAACGGCCCAGCTCTATCACGTGGCGGCCGACAATCGTTTTCCTTACTGGGTTACGGGGGCGCAACAAGACAGTGGCGCGGTGGGTGTGCCGACGCGTAGCAATCACGCGGAGATTTCCAATCACGATTGGACCGGAGTCTGTGCGGGAGGCGAAGCTGGCTACACGGCTCCCGACCCGCTGCATCCGGAGATACTGTTTGGGGGCACGGTTGAGCGTTGCAACGTGGTCACCGGAGCGTCGAAGAATGTTTCACCGGAACGCGGCGGCACCGGTTTTCGTCATGCCTGGACGCAACCACTTGTCTTCTCCCAGGCCGATCCACGCGCGCTCTACTTTGCTAACCAGTTTCTTTACAAGACGACTAACGGCGGTGAGAGCTGGAGCCAAATTAGTCAGGACCTGACGCGGGAGGATCCCGGTGTACCGTCGAACATGAATGAAGCCGCCGCTGCGGATGCCCCCACTGACAAGCGGCGTGGTGTCATTTACACCATTGCCCCTTCGCCTTTGCGAGCGGGAACTGTCTGGATCGGAACCGATGATGGCTATTTCCATTTGACCAATGATGACGGCAAGACCTGGCAGAACGTCACGCCGCCGGCAGTAACCTCGTGGAGTAAAGTGGTGATGATGGATGCGTCGTACTTCGATGTTAATGCAGCGTACGCCGCCGTTGACCGTCATCAGCTCCAGGACTATGAGCCGTACATCTATCGCACCAGGGACGCTGGTAAGACGTGGCAGCAAATCACTACCGGCTTGCCGGCGGGCGTCTATGTGCAAACGGTCCAGGTTGATCCGGAGCGACGCGGACTACTGTTTGCCGGCACGGAATTGGGGGTCTACATATCTTTTGACGATGGCGATCACTGGCAGTCGCTGCAACTTAATTTGCCACACTGTTCAGCGCGTGACCTGGCGATTCATGGTAACGACCTGATTGTTGCCACTCACGGTCGAGGTTTTTGGGTATTGGATGACATCACAGCGCTGAGGCAGATCGACGAGAAGGTGAAGGCTGCGAATGCCTATCTCTTTAAACCGGCAGTGACGATCAATGTGATCCCCGGTAGCGACAACGGTACGCCGCAGCCGCGAGACGAAGCGTTAGCGGAAAATCCACCCAATGGCGCGATGATTGACTACTATCTCAAGGACAATGCCTCGGGTCCGGTGCTCCTGGAAATACTTGATCCAGCCGGGGAGAGCATTCGTCGTTACTCGAGTGCAGACCGGCCCCAACCGGTTAACCCCGATACCTTGAACATACCTACCTTCTGGCGCCCGACGCCCGAACCCTTATCTGCCGCGGCCGGTATGCATCGCTGGATTTGGGATTTACGACCGACTCCACCGGCACGCACCGGGCCTCCAGGTGGAGGTGGTGGCGGTGGA
>Ga0126377_10001910_pt1 | contig 13993 bp, 9 predicted proteins | sample PanSoiMetPlot_22_FD_92647 | JGI IMG/M metagenome (GOLD analysis project Ga0126377, IMG submission 92647) | Tropical forest soil microbial communities from Panama - MetaG Plot_22 | ecosystem: Environmental > Terrestrial > Soil > Tropical forest > Bulk soil | place: Panama | collected 2016-02-17
GGACCGCCGCCGGCGCGCCCGTCCGAGCCGCCGCTCCACGACCCGGAGGACCTGCTCGGCATCGCCTCGGCCGACGTCCGCGTGCCGTTCGGCTCGCGCGAGGTGATCGCCCGCATCGCCGACGGCTCGCGCTTCTCCGACTTCAAGCCGCTCTACGGCCCCACGCTGGTGTGCGGGTGGGCCCACGTGCACGGCTACCCGGTCGGCATCCTGGCCAACGACGGCGCGCTGTTCTCCGAGTCGGCGGCCAAGGGGGCCCAGTTCATCCAGCTGTGCAACCAGATCGACGTGCCGCTCCTGTTCCTGCAGAACATCACCGGCTTCATGGTCGGGCGCGCGGTCGAGCAGGAGGGCATCATCAAGCACGGCGCCAAGCTCATCAACGCGGTGGCCAACAGCACCGTCCCGGCCATCACCATCATGACCGGCGCCAGCTACGGGGCCGGCAACTACGCCATGAACGGGCGCGCCTACCGCCCGCGCTTCCTGTTCACCTGGCCCAACCACCGCATCGCGGTGATGGGCGGCGTCCAGCTGGGCGGCGTGCTCGAGATCATCCAGCGCCAGGCCGCGCGCGCGCGCGGCGAGGAGGTCGACGAGCAGCGCCTCGCGGTCGGCAAGGCGATGCTCGAGAAGCAGATCGACACCGAGTCGGACCCGCTGTTCGCCACCGCCCGCGTGTGGGACGACGGCATCATCGACCCGCGCCAGACCCGCACCGTGGTCGGCATCGCGCTGTCCGCCGCCCACTCGGCGCCGGTCCGCGGCACCACCTCGTGGGGCGTGTTCCGCCACTAGGCAGAGGCCCGCCATGGCCCGCACCGAGACGCGCACGATACGCCGCATGCTGATCGCCAACCGGGGCGAGATCGCGTGCCGCATCGCGCGCACCTGCCGCGACATGGGCATCGCCACCGTCGCGGTCTTCTCCGACGCCGACGAGGACGCGCCGCACGTGCGGGCCTGCGACCAGGCGGTGCGCATCGGCCCGGCGCCCAGCCGCTCGTCCTACCTGGCCATCGATCGACTGATCGAGGCGGCCCGCGCGGCCGGCGCCGACGCGGTCCACCCGGGCTACGGCTTCCTGGCCGAGAACGCCGGGTTCGCCGCCGCCTGCGAGGGCGCGGGGCTGGTCTTCGTCGGCCCGCCGCCCGACGTGATCGCCGCGCTCGGATCGAAGGAGCGCGCGCGCGAGCTGGCCGCGCGCGCCGGCGTGCCGGTGGTGCCGAGCTTCCCGCTGGGCGCGGCGCCGGCCGACATGACCTACCCGGTCCTCATCAAGGCCTCGGCCGGCGGCGGCGGCAAGGGCATGCGCATCGTGCGCGCGCCGTCGGAGCTGGCGCCGGCGATCGAGTCGGCCCGGCGCGAGGCGCTGGCCGCCTTCGGCGACGACGCGCTCCTGGTCGAGCGCTACCTCGAGGGCGCGCGCCACGTCGAGATCCAGATCCTGGGCGACCGGCACGGCGCGCTCGTCCACCTGTTCGAGCGCGAGTGCTCGATCCAGCGCCGCCACCAGAAGATCGTCGAGGAGAGCCCGTCGCCGGCGGTGACCCCGGCCCTGCGCGAGGCGATGGGCCGGGCCGCGCTCGCGCTGGCCCGCGAGGTCGGCTATCACAACGCCGGCACCGTCGAGCTGCTCCTGGCCGAGGACGGCAGCTTCTACTTCCTCGAGGTCAACACGCGCCTCCAGGTCGAGCACCCGGTCACCGAGCTGGTGACCGGGCTGGATCTCGTGCGCGAGCAGATCCGCGTGGCCGAGGGCGAGCCGCTCGGCCTGTCGGACGCCGACCTGCGCCAGACCGGCCACGCCATCGAGTGCCGGCTCTACGCCGAGGACCCGGAGGAGGGCTTCCTGCCCGCCGGCGGGCGCCTGCTGGCCTGGCGTGTGCCCGGCGACGTGGCGGGGCTGCGCGTCGACGCCGGGGTCGAGGCCGGCAGCCAGGTCCCCACTCATTATGATCCGCTGCTGGCGAAGGTCATCGCGCACGCCCCGACCCGCGGCGAGGCGGCCCGGCGGCTGGCGGGCGCGCTCGAGCGCCTGGTCGCCCAGGGCGTGACCACCAACCGCGAGCTCCTGGTCGCGGTCCTGCGCCACCCCGAGTTCCTGGCCGGCCGCATCGACACGCACTTCCTCGACCACCATCGGGCCGAGCTTTTCGGGCGCGCGCCGGAGGCCGGCGAGCTGGCCCGGGCCGCGCTGGCGGCCGCGCTGGCCGAGGTCGAGGAGCGGCGCGCCGGCCGCGCCGTCCTGCCGGACATCGACCCGGGCTGGCGCAGCCACCACCCGAGCGAGGCGGCGGTCCAGTATCGCTGGCGCGGCCGCGCGGTCGAGGTCGGCTACCGCCCGCTGGGCCGGGACCGGTTCGCCTGCCGGGCCGACGGCGAGACGTGCGCCCTGCGACGGGCCGGCGGCGGCGCCGGCGAGGTGGCGCTCGAGGACGAGGCCGGCGTCGTGCGCCGCTTCGCCGTGGCCCGGAGCGGGCTCGTCCATCACGTGAGCGCCGGCGGACGCGACTTCACCTTCACGGAGGAGCCTCGCTTCCCCGAGCGGCGCGCGCTCCAGGCCGAGGGCGGGCTGTCGGCGCCCATGCCCGGCCGGGTGGTGCGCGTCCTGGTCGCGGAAGGTGATCCGTGCGCGGCGGGCCAGGCGCTGGTCATACTGGAGGCGATGAAGATGGAGCACGCCGTCAAGACCGCGCGCGCGGGCCGGGTCGTCAAGCTCATGGTCCGCGAGGGCGACCCGGTCGAGGCCGGCGCCGTCCTGGTCGCGCTCGATCCGCTGGACGCCCACGGCGCCGCGCACGATGCCGTGTCGGGTCCGGGCGGAGACCGCTCGGGCGGGGAGGCTGCATGATACGTCGGTCTCGATCGTGGCTCGCCGCCGCGCTGGCCGCGCTCGCCGCGCTGGCCGCGCTCGCCGCGGGCTCCTGCCGCGGCGTCGCGCCGGGCCGGTCGCCGGAGCTGGCGCCCGCCGAGCCGTCCGCGGCCGCGTCCGCGCCGGCGCCGGCAGCCCCGGCATCGCCAGGCTCGGCCGGGGCGGCGAGCGCGGTGCGCGCCGAGTCGCGCCCGCCCACGCTGCGCCTGCCCCCGAACGCGGCGCCGCGCCGGCAGGCGATCGATCTCACGATCATCCCGGAGCAGCCCACCTTCACCGGCGAGGTGGAGATCGACATCGACGTGCGCGAGCCGACCTCGGTCCTCTGGCTCAACGCCAAGGAGATCGAGGTGCGCGAGGCATCGATCGAGGCCGGCGGCGCGCGCCAGGTCGCCACGCGGGTGCCGGCCCGGCAAGGCGAGTTCCTCGGCCTGTCGGTGCCGCGCCCGATCGCCCCGGGTCCCGCGGTCGTGCGCATCTCCTACCGCGGCCGGCTGGTCGACGACGACTACACCGGGCTCTTCCGCCAGCGCGAGAACGGCGCGGCCTACGTGTTCTCGCAGTTCGAGATAGGCGACGCGCGACGCGCGTTCCCCTGCTTCGACGAGCCGGCCTACCGCATCCCGTGGCAGCTCACCCTGCGGGTCGCGCGGGAGAACGCGGCGCTGGCCAACACGCCGGTCGCGCGCGAGAGCGCCGGCCCCGGCCCCGGCATGAAGACCGTCGAGTTCCGCCCCACGCCGCCTCTGTCCAGCTACCTGGTCGCCCTCGCGGTCGGCCCGCTCGAGCTGGTGTCGGTCGGCAAGGTGGGCGCCCGGCAGGTGCCGCTGGGCATCGCGGTGCCGCGCGGGCGCACCGGCGAGACGCGCGCGGCCCGGCGCTCCACCCGCGAGTACCTGCTCGCGCTCGAGCGCTACTTCGGGATGCCCTACCCGTTCGACAAGCTCGACAGCGTGGCGGTGCCCCACCTGTTCGGCGCCATGGAGAACGCCGGGCTCATCACGTACACCGCCGACGTCCTGCTGGCGCGGCCGGGCGAGGACCGCCGGCCCGACTTCCTGTCCCACCATCGCGAGGACGTGGCCCACGAGACCGCGCACCAGTGGTTCGGCGATCTGGTGACCATGACCTGGTGGGACGACCTGTGGCTCAACGAGTCGTTCGCCACCTGGCTGGAGCGCAAGCTGACCAGCGGCACCCACAGCGACGCCGAGCTGGGCGACGGCGTGAGCGACCGCGAGGGCGCGATGCGCGCCGACGCGCGGCCCAGCACGCGCGCCATCCACGGCCCGGTGGACCACCGCGACGACTTCCTGTTCCTGTTCGATCCGATCAACTACGGCAAGGGGGCCGCGGTCATCGCGATGTTCGAGCGCTGGGTGGGCGAGGACGCCTTCCAGAAGGGCGTGCGCAGCTACCTCCGCAGGTACCAGTGGAAGAACGCCACCTCGGCCGATTTCCTGGCCGAGCTGGACGCGGCCGCGCCGGGGCGCGACGTGGCCGCCGCGTTCACCAGCTTCCTCGACCAGCCCGGCGTGCCGCTGGTCTCGATGGAGCTCCACTGCGGAGCCGGACAGCCGCCCGCGCTCGAGCTGCGCCAGGAGCGGCTGCGTGCCGCCGGCGCGCGGGGCAGGAGCGCGGCGCCGCAGAGGTGGAAAATCCCCGTCTGCATCGAGTTCGGGACCGGCAAGCGCGCCGCATCGCAGTGCACGCTCCTCGACAAGGCGAGCGAGCTGCTGCCGCTCGAGGGCGCGGGCTCGAGATGCCCGACCTGGGTGAACGGCAACGCCGACGCGATCGGCTACTACCGGGTGTCGTACGGCGGCGAACTGCTGGCGCGAGTGCTGGACGGGCGCGCGCCGGTCAGCGCGCGCGAGCGCATCTCGGCGCTGGAGGACGCGATCGCGCTGGCCGACGCCGGCCACCTCTCGTATGGCGTCTTGATGGCGTCCTTGCCCGCCCTGGCCCGCGTGCGGAACTTCTCGGTCCTGCGGCGCGCGATCCGGCTGGCCGGCGCCATCGAGGACCTGGTCCCGCCCGAGCGGCAGGGCGAGTACGCCGCCCTGGTGAGCTCGCTGTTCGGCGCCCGGGCGCGCGCGCTGGGCTGGAAGCCGCGCGCCGGCGAGCCGGTCGGGGCGCGGCTGGTGCGGCCCGCGCTGCTCGGGCTGGTCGCCGTCGAGGGCAAGGACGCGGCGCTGGCGGGCGAGGCCGAGCGCCTGGGCCGGGCCTGGCTGCGCGATCCGTCGACCCTGCCGCTCGACGTGGCCGCGGCGGTGCTGGGCACGGCGGCGGCGGCGCGCGGCGGCGCCGAGCTGTACGACGCCTGCATCGCCCGCCTGCGCCGGGAGAAGGCGCTCGAGCGGCGCGAGCCGATCCTCGGCGCGCTGGCCCGCTTCCGCGACCCATCGCTGGTGGCGCGCACCGTGGAGCTGGCGGCGTCGGCCGAGATCCAGTTCAACGAGATGAGCGAGCTGCTGTCGGGCGGCGAGATGGACCCGGCGCTGGCCGAGAAGGTGTACGACGAGGCGGTGCGGCGGTTCGCCGCGCTGGTGCACAAGCTCGGGGCCGACCGGCGCATCGAGCTCCTGCAGATCGGCGGCGCGCTGTGCAGCTCGCGGCGGCGCGATCAGGCGGATCGCTTCTTCGCCGACAAGCTGGCCGGGGCTCCCGGCATCGCGATGGCGCGCGGCAAGATGCGCGAGCAGATCGACCTGTGCGCGGCGCGGCGGGCGGCGCAGTCGGCCGAGGTCGCGCACGCGCTCGAGGGCGGCTGAGCGCACGTGCCGGTACGTCCCGGTCGTGGCGGTATTGCGGCGCGCCGGAATTCGCCTTGCCGGGCCGGCGTCCCACCTCGTATGACAGGGGCAGGCAGAGGAGAGCCAGCATGATGTCCACGTGGCGCATCACGCGTCGCGGCGCGCTGCTCGTCGGGCTGGTGGCGGTCGCCTGCGGCGGCGACAAGAAGGACCGGGAGGACGCCGCGGCTCCGGCCCTGCCGCATCCCGACAGGCCGCGGCCGACGGTGGACACCGCGCCGCTCACGCTCGGTGTCGCCCACCCGGCCGATCTGGCCTACGAGTGGGGCAAGGCGGCCCGCCCGTTCGGCGAGGCCGCCGCCGCGCACCGCCGGCGCGACTGGAAGGCGGTCCGCAGCGCCTGCGAGGAGGCGCTGCAGGCCGATCCGGGCCACCTCGAGGCGCACCGCCTGCTCGCCTCCGCGCTCGCGCAGGAGGGCGAGTACGAGAAGGCGATCGCGGAGCTTCGCATCGCGCTGGCCGGCGACTGGATCCGCTGGGGCGCCTCGGTGGAGCGCGACGCCGAGCTGGAGCCGCTGACCGCGTCCCCGCTGCGCGGCGCGCTCACCGAGATGGTGGCCGCCTACCGCGAGCAGTTCGCGCGCAGCGCGCGCGGCGGGCTCCTGCTGGTGGCGCGGCGCGCGCCGTTCAAGGAGCCGGCGCGGCCGAAGAAGCCGGGCACCGCCGCGCGACTGGCCAGCCGCGCCGAGGTGTTCGCGTACGTCAAGGAGACGCAGCGCTACCTGCGCATCACGCAGACCGACTTCCAGGTGCTCGGCTTCCTCGCGTCGCCGTCGGGCGACGAGATCGCCTACGTCGCCGCCACCCACGCGACCCTGGCCGATCCGCCGACCGCGGCGCCGCCCGTGCTGGCCGCCGCGCAGGTCGGGACGGTCAGCCTGGCCAGCCCCGAGGTCGCGCACCCCGCGGCGCAGATCAAGAACGCGCGCACCCTCGCGGTCGAGTACCAGGCGGGCGACGAGCTCGTGGTCACCGCCTACGACCCGTCGGGCTGGTGGGGGCTCGGCCCGGCCCGACCGTTCAGCATCGACCGCACCGACGGCAGGGCCAAGCCGGCCAGGCCGCCGGCGGGCGCGGGCGGCGGCGCACCGGCCCCGGGCGCGGGCGGCGGCGCGCCGGCCGAGGCGGGCGCGGGCGGCGGCGCACCGGCCCCGGGCCGCCGCCTGCTGGTCCGCTACGAGAGCGCGGAGCTGGACGGCGGCGGGGACGTCGAGGGCGTCGCGGCCGACTGGAACCCGGAGACGGGCGCGGCCGAGGAGTTCGTGATCGAGTCGAGCCAGAAGCGCGTGCAGCTGCCCGCCGGCGACGCGGCCGCACGCTCGAGCCTGGCCTGGTCGCCGGACAGGAGCCGGCTCGCGTTCGCCACCGCCGGCGATCCGTGCGCGGCCCAGGAGGTCGACCGCCAGTCGTCGCTCTACCTGGTCGACGCCGAGAGCGGCCGGCTCAGGCACGTCTTCAAGGGGGCGACTCGCTTCCATCCCCGCTTCCTCGACGCGGCCACGCTCGCCTTCGAGGACGACAGGGGCGGCGTTCGCCTGTACGACGCGGCGGTCGCGCGCGAGGTCGGCCGCCTCGAGGCGCGCGGCGGCCTGTCCTTCACCGGCCTGGGCGCGCTGCCGGAGCCGGTCTGCAAGCGCGATCCGGGGGCGGCCGCGCCCGCCCCGGCGCCGGCCCCCGCGCCCGCGCCCGCCCCGGCCCCCGCGCCGTCGGCCGGCGCCGCGCCCACCGCGCCCGCCGCGCCCGCCGCCGGCGCGGGCCAGGCGCCGGTTCGACCGTAGCTCTCGAACCCTCGATGGCCACGTCGCCCGCGCGCAGCGCGGCGGCCGAACGAGACTCTTGGTCCTACACTCGGATCATGAAGCCGATCGATCGACACCGATGGGAACACGGCGAGCCGTGCCTCGAGCCGGCGCGCGTGCTGGCCCGCATGGTGCGCGAGCGGCAGATCAGCGCCGTCGAGCTGCTCGAGGCCCACCTGGCCCGCATCGCGCGGCACAATGACGCCCTCCGCGCGGTGGTCTCGCTCGACGCCGACCGCGCCCGCCAGCGCGCCGCTGCCGCCGACGCGGCCCTCGCGCGCGGCGAGACCTGGGGACCGCTGCACGGCGTCCCCATGACCCTGAAGGACGCGCACGACGTCGCCGGCCAGCGCACCACGGTCGGCACCGAGGAGCTCGACCGCGTGGCCCAGGTGGACGGGACGGTGGCGGCCCGGCTGCGCGCGGCCGGCGCCATCCTGATCGGCCACACCAACGTGGCGGCGTGGCTGGGCGACCCGCTGCAGAGCGCCAACCCGCTCTTCGGCCGCACCGGCAATCCCTGGGACGCGAGCCGCACACCAGGCGGCTCCAGCGGAGGCGCGGCCGCCGCGCTGGCGGCGGGGATGACGCCGCTCGAGGTCGGCTCCGACCTGGCCGGCTCGATCCGGCTGCCCGCTCACTTCTGCGGCGTCCACGGCATGAAGACGACCGAGCACCGCGTGCCCTTCACCGGCTTCTTCGCCCCGCCCGGCCGCGCGCCGCGCGCGATCCGCATCATGTCCTGTCTCGGCCCCATGGCGCGCGACCTCGTCGATCTGCGCATGGCGCTCGAGATCATCGCCGGCCCCGACGGACAGGACAGCGATGTCCCGCCGGTGCCGCTCGCCGCGCCGGGGCCGCGCGCGCTCGGCCATCTGCGCCTCGCGGTGGTGGCGTCGATGCCCGGCCCCCGCGTCGCCACCGCGATCCGGCGAGCGCTGGAGCGGGTCGCGGCCGAGGCCGAGCGCGCGGGCGCGCGCGTCGACGATCGCCTGCCCGACGTCGACTGGGGCGAGCTCTTCGAGCTGGCGGTGGATCTCGTGTCGACCATCACGAGCCTGTCCTCCCCCGGCGGCGGCGCCGAGCTCCGCGACGAGCAGCGCACGCTGGCCTGGTACTTCACGGCGCTCGAGCGCCGCGACCGCCTCATCGCCGCCTGGCAGCGCTACTTCGACGACGTGGACGCCCTGCTGCTCCCGGCCGCCACGACCACGGCGTTCACCCACCGCGAGGCCGGCGCGCCGGTCGAGGTCGACGGCGAGGAGACCAGCTACTGGCAGGTGGCGGGCGCGCTCCTGGTCGCGAACCTGACCGGCCAGCCGGCGCTCGCGCTCCCCGCCGGTCGCGACCAGAGCGGCCTCCCCATCGGCGTCCAGATGGTCGGGCCGCTGTGGTCGGAGCCGCGCCTGCTCGACATCGCGGGCGCGCTGGAGGAGGCCGGCGTCCTGCCCGGCTTCACCCCGCCGCCGGCGATATAGCCCGCCCGGTCCGCTCGTGCGCGTATCATCCGGGCGTCCAGAGGAGGACCACCCATGTCGCTCGCCAGGGCCAGCATCGTCGCCGTCGGATTGCTCCTGCCTGCCTGCTTCGGCCCGTCCGTCAAGGGCTCGGGACACACCGTGCAGCAGCCGCGCGGGGCTGCCCAGTTCCGGCGCATCGACGTCAGAGGATCGACCGACGTCGTCGCTCGCGTCGGGCCCGCCACCTCCGTCACGGTGTCGGGCGACGACAACATCGTGCCGCACGTCCGCACCGAGGTGCGGGGCGACACGCTGGTGGTGGAGATGGACAGCGGCAGCTACACGCCCAGCGCACGGCTCCTGGTCACCGTCTCCACTCCCGCGCTGGACGCCATCGAGATCAGCGGCAGCTCGGACGTGTCTGCCCAGGGCATCGCGGCCGAGCGCTTCGACGCGCACATCTCCGGCTCCGGAAACCTGACCCTGCACGGCAACGCGCGCCAGCTCGACGCCTCGATCAGCGGCTCGGGAGACATGCGCCTCTACGGCCTGTCGGCCCGCCGCGCGGTGGTCGAGGTGTCCGGCAGCGGCGACGTCGAGCTCAGCGCGGTCGAGGCGCTCGACGTCGAGGTCAGCGGCAGCGGTGACGTGCACTACCGCGGCAAGCCGGCCCGCACGGTGAGGGTCAGCGGATCGGGCAGCGTCGAGCCGGGCTGATCGTCCGCCGCGTCCGCTCGGTTCGCCGCGTCCGCTCCGTTCGCCGCGTCCGCTCGCCCTCCCCGCCTGCTCGCCCGTCCGCCATGTCAGAGAATCCGCCCCCGCCTCCCCATCCGCTGCACGTGCGCGGCGCGCGGTTCCTGTTCGTGGCCGCCTGCCTGGTCATCACCATGGCGGGACTGCGCGCCGGGCAGGCGTTCTTCGTGCCCCTCCTGATGGCGGGGTTCCTGACCATCCTGTGCCTCCCGCCGCTCTCGTGGATGCGCCGGCTCGGCCTGCCGGAGTGGGCCGCGGCCGCTCTGGTCATCGCCGGCGCGGTCCTCGCCGTGCTCGCGGTCGCGGTCGTGATCGGCGGCACGATCCAGAGCTTCTACCAGGAGCTCCCGACCTACCGGGCCCGGCTCGACGGCATCGTGCAGTCCGGCCTGTCGTGGCTGCAGTCGCTCGGCATCGACATCTCCGCCGACGACCTGAGCGCCAGGATCGACACCGGCGCGATCCTCGATCTCACCGGCGCCACGGCGGCCAGCATGGTGTCCGCCTTCTCCAACCTCGTCCTCGTGCTCCTGCTCATGTCGTTCATGCTGTTCGAGCTGTGCGGGTTGCCGCGCAAGCTGCGCCGGGCCCTCGGCGACCCGGGAGCGGACCTCGGCTATCTCGCGCGCGGGGCCGCGGAGGTGCAGCGCTACCTGGCGATCAAGACCGCGATGAGTCTGCTCAACGCCGTCGTCGCGATCGGCGTGTGCATGGCGCTCGACGTCGACTTCCCGCTCCTCTGGGGTCTCTTCGCATTCCTCTTCAACTACGTCCCCACCATCGGTTCGATCCTGGCCGCCATCCCGCCGGTCCTGCTCGCGCTGGTCGAGCACGGGCCGGGCCGAGCCGCGCTGGTCGCCGCGCTCTACCTCCTGCTCGATGCGTGCTGCGGCAACATCCTCGAGCCGAGAGTGATGGGCCGTCGCCTCCACCTGTCGCCGCTGGTGGTCATGCTGTCCCTGGTCTTCTGGGGCTGGATGTGGGGTCCGGTCGGCATGCTGCTCAGTGTCCCGCTGACGTCGATGGCCAGGATCATGCTCGAGCACACCGAAGATCTGCGCTGGCTCGGCGTGATGCTCGGCTCCGACGACGGCGCGGAGCCTGACGCGCCGGCCGGTGATACCATGCCCTCCGCGTGAGCTCCCTCCACCTCATCCGCCACGGGCAGGCCTCGTTCGGCGCCGAGGACTACGACGTGCTCTCGCCGCGCGGCATCGAGCAGTCGCGCGCGCTCGGCCGCTACCTGGCCGAGCGGCCGGTGCGCGTCGACGCGATCTACTCCGGCCCGCGCCGGCGCCAGCTCGACACCGCGCGCCACCTGGCCGCCGCCGCCGCCGAGCGGGGCTGCGCGCTGCCCGAGGTCGCGCTCGTGCCCGAGCTGGACGAGTTCCCGGCCATCGAGATCTTCCGCCGCTGGCTGCCCCAGCTGGCCGCCGACAACCCGGAGCTGGCCCGCCTGGTCGCCGCCATGGCCGGCGGAGAGGCCGTGCAGCCCGCCGCCTTCCAGGCCGCGTTCGAGCACGTCACGCACCGCTGGGCCCGCGGCGAGCTCGACACCGACGACCTCGAGACCTTCGCCCACTTCTGCGAGCGCGTCGGCCGCGGCATCGACCGGGTGATGGCGGGCGAGGGTCGCGGCCGCAGCGTCGCGGTCGTCACCTCGGGCGGCCCGATCTCGGTCGCGGTGCGGAGGTGCCTCGGCCTGGCCGACGAGCGCACCATGCGCCTGGCCTGGGTCATCGCCAACGCCTCGGTCACCGAGCTGCGCTGGCGCGGCGACGAGCTCAGCCTGTTCGGCTTCAACGCGGTCCACCACCTCGACGACGGCCTGGTCACCTATCGCTGACTGACGGGAGCGACCCATGGACTTCGACATTCCCCAGCCCACCGCCGCGCTGCTCGAGCGCGTGCGCGACTTCATCGACCGGCGCGTCATCCCGTCGGAGCCGGAGATCCTGCCCCACGGGGTGAGCGGCGAGGAGCCGCTGCTCGCCGCCCTGCGCGACGAGGTGCGCGCCGCCGGCCTGTGGGGGCCGCAGATCCCGCGCGAGCTGGGCGGCCTGGGCCTCTCGCTGGTCGACCACGGGCTGGTCAGCCAGGAGCTGGGCCGCTCGCCCATCGGCCACTTCGTGTTCGGCGCGCAGGCGCCCGACGCCGGCAACATCGAGATCCTCCACCTCCACGGCACGCCGGAGCAGAAGCGGCGCTGGCTGGAGCCGCTCGCCGCCGGCCGCATGCGCAGCTGCTTCTCCATGACCGAGCCGGAGAACTCCGGCTCCAACCCGACCGAGCTGTCGACCGTGGCCCGCTCCGACGGAGACGACTACGTCATCGACGGGCACAAGTGGTTCACCAGCTCGGGCGACGGCGCCGCGGTGGCGGTCGTCATGGCGGTGACCAACCCCGAGGCGCCGAAGCACCTGCGCGCCAGCCAGATCCTGGTGCCGACCGACACGCCGGGCTTCGAGCGCGTGCGCAACATCCCGGTCATGGGCCACGCCGGCCGCGGCTGGGGCAGCCACGCCGAGATCCGCTATCGCGGGTGCCGGGTGCCCAAGTCGAACCGCCTGGGCGCCGAGGGCTCGGGCTTCCTCATCGCGCAGGAGCGGCTCGGCCCCGGCCGCATCCACCACTGCATGAGGTGGATCGGCATCTGCGAGCGCTCGTTCGACCTCCTGTGCCGGCGCGCGGCCAGCCGCTACATCGCGCCCGACAAGACCCTGGCCAGCCGCCAGATCGTGCAGGCCTGGATCGCGGAGAGCCGCGCGTCGATCAACGCGGCGCGCCTGATGGTGCTCGACGCGGCCTGCAAGATCGACCGGCACGGCTTCGCGTCGGCGCGCGAGGAGGTCTCGCTCATCAAGTTCTTCGTCGCCGATGTGATGATGAAGGTGGTCGACCGCGCGGTCCAGGTCCACGGCGCGCTCGGCGTCACCAGCGACACGGTGCTGTCCTACTTCTACGCCCACGAGCGCGGCGCGCGCATCTACGACGGGCCGGACGAGGTGCACAAGATGGTGGTGGCCCGGCGCATCGTGCAGCGCTACACCGAGGCCAAGGAGCGCGGTGAGTGACCGAGGCGGCGGGAGACACCCGGCCGCCGCGGCCCGGTGAGGAGCTGGACGAGCGCCGGCTGGCCGACTATCTGGCCGCCCACCTGCCCGACGCGGCGGGCTCGGGCGAGCCGCTCGCGCTCGAGGTGCAGCAGTTCCCCGGCGGACACTCGAACCTGACCTACCTCGTGCGCCTGGCCGGCGGGCGCGAGCTGGTGCTGCGCCGCCCGCCGGTCGGCTCCAAGGTCAAGGCGGCCCACGACATGGGGCGCGAGTTCCGCGTGCTCTCGCACCTGGCGCCGGCCTGGAGCAAGGCGCCGCGCCCGCTCCTCATGGTCGAGGACGAGTCGGTGCTCGGCTGCCGCTTCTATCTCATGGAGCGGGTGCAGGGGGTCATCCTCCGGCGCGAGCCGCCGCCCGGCGTCGTCATCGATCGGGCGACCGCGCGCAGCCTGTGCCGCTCGCTCATCGGCGGCATGGCCGAGCTCCACGCCATCGACTACGGCGCCATCGGGCTGGGCGATCTGGGCAAGCCGGAGGGCTACGTCGAGCGCCAGGTGCGCGGCTGGACCGAGCGCTACGCCGGCTCGCAGACCGACGACATCCCGTCGGTGACCAGGGTGGCGGAGTGGCTGGCCGGCCACATGCCGCCGTCGGGGCCGCCCGCGCTCATCCACAACGACTACAAGTTCGACAACACCGTCCTCGACGCGGGCGAGATCACGCGCGTGGTCGGCGTGCTGGACTGGGAGATGTCCACCGTCGGCGATCCGCTGATGGACCTCGGCACCTCGCTCGCCTACTGGGTGGAGCCGGGCGACCCGGAGCCGTTCAAGAGCATGCGCTTCGGGCCGACCGTCATCGACGGCATGATGTCGCGGACCGAGGTGGCCGCGACCTACGCCGAGCTGAGCCGGCGGCCGGTCGACCACATCTACTTCTACTTCGCGTTCGGCCTGTTCAAGACCGCCGTCGTGGTGCAGCAGATCTATTACCGCTGGAAGCAGGGCCTCACCAAGGACGCGCGCTTCGCCGGGATGATCCAGGCGGTCGGCCTCCTGTGCGAGCGCGCCGCCGCGGCCATCGAGCAGCAGTCGATCTGACACGCGCCGCCCGACACGCGCCGCGGCCCCGCGGCGCGTGCCTCACTCCCTCGCGGGCTCGCTCACTGCCCGTCGAACACGTACTCGTGCTGCGCGTCGCGCGTGATGAGCGAGGGCTTCGCGCCGGTGCCGAC
>Ga0126377_10001913_pt1 | contig 13991 bp, 11 predicted proteins | sample PanSoiMetPlot_22_FD_92647 | JGI IMG/M metagenome (GOLD analysis project Ga0126377, IMG submission 92647) | Tropical forest soil microbial communities from Panama - MetaG Plot_22 | ecosystem: Environmental > Terrestrial > Soil > Tropical forest > Bulk soil | place: Panama | collected 2016-02-17
ACGGTGGAACGGTGGAACGGTGGAACGGTGGAACGGTGGAACGGTGGAACGGTGGAACGGTGGAACGGTGGAACGGTGGAACGGTGGAACGGTGGAACGGTGGAACGGTGGAACGGTGGAACGCCGACTGCGGGCGATCCAGACTGCGGCGAATGCCAAACCGCGTACGTCAGGCAACCCTAAACCCCAAACCCTGGCCCTAACCCTTAAACCCTCGACCCTCGACCCTCGACCCTAGCGTCTTTTTCCGCGCATCCGTCGAGCGGCCTCCCAAGCATTCGCCACCAACAACCCGGCCAGAAGAAAGTACACCCAGCCGAGTAGTTGGAACACCGCGAAGGCGACGACGGCTGTCAACGCACCGAACACGAGCTGCTGGCGCTGCTTTGGCGGCGACGTGGGCGGGTCGGTCACCATGAAGAACGCGAAGAACAACGCGGCGTGCAAATCTGGCGGGCGATAGAGCGCAGCGACGTGTCCGGGATTGCCGACGTACGCAACAGCCGTAAATAAGAGAAAATAGACGCCCAAAAAGGCGAGGACGGCCGGCATCTTCTTGACGCGATCGGTGATGAAGATCCCGACGGCGAACAGCAAGAGGAGCCAATTCGACGACAGGTCGGGCAGCGCGCCCCACCAGCTCTGGCCCGTGTGATACACATAGAACGTGACGACCAGCGCGAACGCCGCGGGGTTGAACACGTTCGCATTCCGGACACGGAATACGTATTTGCTCACGATCGCGATCGCCGACGTGACGGCCGCCACGCGCCACGGCTCGTGCGGGCTCAGGATCATCGCGACGAAGAGTCCCGTGAGCAGCGCGCCGTCCGGGAATATCCATCTGCCCTCGCGCCAGCGGAGAATCACAACATCGATCGCCATTGCGGTCAAGACGGCGCCAGCAATCAGCGGCTTGACGCGCGCGACACCTTCGGCCAACGCCGCAGGCACGAGCAACACGACGAGCGCGATGATGACGAGTCCCTTCGGCGTGCGGAAAAATCGCCGAAGAAAGGCGAAAGCGGCGCGTCGAGTCACCATTGCAGCTGTGCTAGCCACGCGGGATCCCTCGCGTTTCGTGCCGGTCGAGACTTGGTGTGACGATCAGCCCCTGGACTCCGTGTCGTTCGAGAAGCGCCAGTCCGCGCTCGGGCCCTAACACGAATGCCGCGGTGCCGAGTCCGTCGGCAACCATCGCGACGGGAGCGACGACGGTCACACTCGCGGCCTGGCGCGCCGAGTGCCCGGTGTGAGGGTCCATGATGTGGTGTTCGTCGTCGAGCGTGGGTGAGGTACGCTCGTAGTCGCCGGACGTGCACACTGCTACGTTCGATACGCGCAACGTGTCGAGCAAGGCAGTCTTGTCGCGCGGGTGCCGAATGCCGACGGACCACTCATCGCCGTCGGCACTGCGGCCGGAGAGAAACAAATCGCCCCCGGCATCGATTGCAAAATTCTCAAACGGCTCAAGCTCGCGTGCGGCCATGTCGACGGCGAGCCCTTTTGCGACGGCGCCGAGGTCGAGCATCAACGGCCGGTCGAGTGTGATGGTGCGTCGGTCGACGTCGAGATGAACGTCGTGATATGACGCATCATCTGGCGCGTCGATGTCGGTGTGAACGACGGCGCCGGTGCGATACTCGCGATCGAACCCGCGCGCTTCCATACGACGCCCCACCGTGGGATCGAACGAACCATCGCTCTCCTCGGCCAATGCGATCGCGAAATGCACGGTCTGAAAGAGTGTCTCGCTCACGTGCATCGGTGCGCCGGCACATCGCGCGAGCCGACTCACTTCGCTGCGTGCGTCGAAACGGCTGCAGTGTTCTTCGACGTGGCGGAACCAATCGACAGCTCGGTCCACCGCGGCGACGCGGTCGGAGCGCTGCGACGCGGTTGCGTCATGCCCGACGACCTGAAACGTCACGACGGTTCCCATGAGCGAAACGCCGTGGACGTAGACTCGGCTCACTTCGCCTTGTGGAGTGCCTGCACCACGGCGTAGTAGAACGCGTTGGTGCTCTGGGTCGCGCCGGAGACGAAGTCGACTTCTGGACTTTGGCGCTTGACGACTTGGCCGGGGAGGGAATCGATCCACGAGCAGGAGTACTGCGTCGCGCAGATGCTGATCCACGCGGAGATGATGCGGCCTGCCTTGATCTCGACGGTGGCTTGGATGTCGCCGTGGCGCGAGCCGCCCCATCCGGTGAAGGTGCCGTCCTTCCACCGACTTGAGTGTTGTCTGATTTGGCGGCGGTGTCGGTGGGTGTGGACGCGGGCGCTTGTGTCGCCGGCTGAGGTGCGGTGGCGGTGGTGTCCGCGCGAGCGGTCGTGGTGTCGGCTGCCGGCTTGCTCGGCTTTGACTCAGCCGGAGCGGCCGATTGTTTCGCGGTCTTCGCGGCGTTTGTCTTCGGTGCAATCGGCGCTGGCGTTGCCTCCAACACGAGCTGCGGTGTTGGAATCGTCGGCGCGACTTCGGGCGCAATCGCGACTGCGGCCGCGGGGATTGCGGCATGTCGCTGACGGTCTTCTCCCTCGAAGCGTTGCGCTGCCTCGCGCGTGCGAGCGTAACCGGCCGAGTAGACCGCGAGCACGGCGGCGGATCCAAGGCCGACGAGGTTGCCTTTGATCCACTGACTCGGGTTACGTGGGGCGTCGTCTCGAGGAGGGGTCACGCGGAATTGTCGAGTGAGGTTAGGAGAATATACTGGTGGGGCATTAGTAGCGGGCGGGCTGCCTGGGCCGCGTGTGTGCCCCCAAGCGTTTACCGCATCCGGCACCGGAACCGAGAGTCGCGCGCCGAGTGTCGAGCTCTTCATGACGACTGGTATAGGACGAGGCGCCAGTCGACGTGGATTGCCGGAGCATGTTTGCGCAACAGCAGATATGTTGCAGAAATCGAACGATGACGTGGAATCGAGGGTGGGAGGTTACGATGTCCGACATGGGAACATTCCGCACGACCATCAAAATCGAGAACCCGCTAAAGCGCGGTGAGCTGCGAGAACTTCCGGATACTCTCGTAGACACTGGCGCCGAGCTGACTTGGGCTCCACGCGCAGTTCTCGAAGAACTCGGCATCACGCGGCAGAAGCAGCTCGGGTTTCGAACAGCCGATGGGCGAGCGATCTATCGCGACATCGGGTACGCGATCGTTCACGCGGGTGGCACCGAAACGAACGATGACGTGGTCTTTGCCGAGCCAGGCGACATGGTCTTGCTTGGCGCCCGGTCGCTCGAGGGTCTCAACCTCCGCGTCGATCCATGCAGCAAGCAACTCGTCGATGCAGGCCCGATCGTAGCAGCCGTCGTATGAGCAGTCGCAGAAAGTCTCGACGGAAGAGAGCTGCACGCTCCGCCGCGCGCGCCGACGTACGCTCCAAGCCTGCTCCGCGTCCGTCCCTCGTAGTCCGTACTCGCGCGTTCATCATGGGCGTCCTGCCCGTGCTCGCCATAGTTCTCGGGACGCGCCAATTGCTCGCCGAAGCGTTTCGCATTCCGAGCGGCAGCATGGAGCCAACCCTGCTCGTCGGCGATTGGCTTTTCGTGAACAAGCTCCGGCTCGGGCCGCATGTTCCGTTCACCAGCCACTCGCTGCCAGGGTACGCCAGCCCTAAACGCGGAGACGTCGCCGTCTTTATATCGCCGCCGCAAGATGTTTCAATCCGGATCTCACCTGACGAAGTCACGCCGACGTTGGTAAAGCGCATCGTCGGAGTCGCCGGCGACACGCTGCTCATGCGGCACGGACAACTCACGGTGAACGGCACCGCCGTTCCGTCGCCCAACTCGTTCAGTCTGCCAGACGACGTCGCCGACGAGCCGCAGTCAATCTTTGCCTGGCAGCATCAGATCGAGATTCGTGGTTCTCGATTCGGTGCGCCAATCGAGACACCCAGCCTCCACGAGTGGGGACCGCTCGTCGTCCCCGCTGGTACTTTTTTCATGATGGGCGACAACCGAGACAATTCGGTGGACAGCCGGTACTACGGACCAGTCCCGCGCGCGAACTTCCGGGGCACGCCGATGTTTGTCTATTACTCATACGATCCGGAGAGTGGCGTCGACTACGTTCGCGCGGTGACGTCGATCCGGTGGCGCCGTATCGGCCATTGGATCCGCTGACCGCGTGACTGACATTGGAGTTCCGTTGCGGCCGAGAATCGCGTAACGATCCTTGTATTCACGATCATGGTCCCATGAGCATTCGAACATTCCTGACGACGTGCGCGCTTGCCACATCGCTCACCGTAACGTCCGCCGCGCAGACGACGGTCACCCTGCTCGACTACAAGACCACTGTGCCCGCCGGCTGGACGCCACGCACACCATCGTCGAACATGCGGCTGGCCGAATACACCGTCGCCGGTTCCGACGCAACGAACGGCGCGGAAGTCGTCGTGTATTTCTTCGGCAAAGGCCAGGGCGGTAACGTCGAAGCGAATCTGGCGCGATGGAAGGGACAGTTCTCGACGCCAGATGGATCGCCAGTTCCGGAAACCATCACGCGCGATTCGACCGGCGCTTTTCCGATCACCTTCGCCGAATATCGCGGAACCTATGCGCGCGGAATCGGCGCGGGCGATGCATCGCAAGCCAAAACGGGTCAAATACTACTTGCCGGCATCGCGGAAACGCCTCGCGGAACGCTCTTCATTCAACTGTTCGGTCCCGCTGCGCGTGTGGCGGCCGAGCGTGATGCGTTCATGCGGTTTGTGCGCGGACTGCGAGGCTAGGGGAGCCCGCGTCTCCGACGCATCCACCACTCCGCGCTGAGCAACAACGCAAACGGCACGATCCACCACGCCGAGCGCATCGGATGCCACGTCTCAGCGCGTGCGATGGGGTGGATAGCGGCGATGAGCGTCGACGGCAGCTCGTCGAGGCGAGACGACGACAGTGCTCGTCCTCCGCGCGATGCGACCCACGCTGCGAGAAGATCGCGATCGTCGGGCGACGGATGCCGTGCGTCGGGCGTTACAATGATCGGGGCATCACCGCGCGCGCCGTGGCCGCTGACTGCGACGCGATAGACGCCGGGCTTTTCGGGAACAGTCAATTCTCCCTCGAGCTCACCCGGCGTCCCGCTGGGCCACAGTCGAACCGGCGCAAGCGTCTCACCCGCGATCGACCGAAGCGACGCAGTGACGCTCACGCGCGACGACATTGTGATATCTCTAATAGACACACGAACCGACGTTCGGTCGCCAGGGCGCGATGCTGGGCTCGCGACGGCGACGTCGATTGGCGACGGCGACTCGCTCGCCGCGTCGGCGATCGTCGTCTGCCAGAAGCGGTCGAACGATGACGCGGCAGGGTCGCGGTAGCGCCATGAATCGAGCGCGCCGCTCACGACGAGGCGACCAGATCCGACAGGGAGACGCCAGATCGCCGCGCGACCGTTGAGCGAATCGACGCGAGCACCCGCGGTGAGCGCGACCGTCGATGCGCCGATGGGGAGACGTCGTGGAAATGCAACCTCAGTGGCGCGAAGTGCAGCCGTGTCCCCGCTCGCATGAATCGAGACGGCACGCGATCCGCCGTCCACGCTCCACGCATCCAGGTTGGTGAGGCGATCGATCGGGCCACTCGCGCGTCGATCAAAGAGGAGAACGACTGTGCCTCCGCGCCGACGCATGAACGCCCCGAGTCCCGCGACGTCGCGATCAGTGAGCGACTCGGGCGAACCGACGACGACGGCGTCGAACAACTTCAGCGGCGCGAGATCGTCGAGTCGGGCGGGTGGGCGGCCCGCGTCGGTGCTCACGCCACGCGAGGTGACGACACGACTCGCGATGAGAAAACGCGCATCACGCTCGACCGCGCGTCGCACGAATGTCGACATCCAGCTCGGGCGCGGATCAAAGAACAGGACGGACCAGCGTTGATCGCGCACGTCCACCACGACGTCAGCGAAGACGGTGTCGCGCGAGCCGCGCACCGCAGCCGAGAGCCGCAGCGGCGCGGCGCCAGCAGCCGGCGGGACGAACCCCAGTCCCGCCACGATCGTCTCGTCGTCCTTCGCAACCACTCGGCTCATTCGATCGACGACGAGCGGGCCGGCGCGCAGCGTGACGTCGAGCGTGCGACCGCGCGCTCCTGTTGCCCGTATCGATGCGTCGACCGGGACGCGCGAACCGGACGGCGCAGTGGCCGGAGCACTGACCGACTCGAGCAACGCGCGGCCATCGCGATCGGAGTTCACCGCGAGCATCGGAATGTCCGCTGGGAAGTCCTGCACGCCGCGCGGCAATCGATCACCAACTACGATCGAAGCGTCGACCGCGGACGACGGAGCGCGCGAAACGGCGAATCGCTTTGCGAGGGAGCCGGCGACGCGATCGGCAAGCGCGGAATCACTCACATCCGCCGCGACGACCGCAATGCTCGGCTTCCCGATTGTGTTCCACTTTACAGCCGGATCCAATGCACCGCCGAGCGCGATGAGAATCGCCCCGCCGCGGAGAGCGACCCGGATTCGCGCCGAATTCACGGCTTCGCCTCGCGCCGGAGCTGGTCGACGAGTGCACCGTTGAGACGATCCATGTCCGCGCCGCGAGGTTGACGCGGCGCAGGGGGAAGTTCGCCGCGAATTGCGCCAGCGATCTCCGTCGCTGCGCGGTCGAGCAGCTCACGCGCTTCGTTCGTCTTGTTCGCTGACAAGGCAGTCGTAGCCGAAGAGAGAAGGGCTGCGGCCGATTGCAGCGGCTTCGAGGATGCGTCGACGCGCAAGACGCTCTCCGCGAGACTCGACGCGCGCGAGGCGGCGTCTGGCGCAAACTTCGTCTCGCCCGCGAGCGCCGCGATGCCGGCGAGCGTCCGACGCAACGCGATGGCCCGCGTGTCCAACTCTGGTTCCGAGGCCGGCCGTGTGTCACGCGCGGCGTCGGTCAACGTTCCAGTGAGACGACGCGTCAGATCGAGCCGCTCGCGCTGCGTGAGCGCACGCAACAGAATGCGAGTTCTCGAAAAGGCGCGCTCCAGTTGTGCGAGCGCCGCCCGTTCGTGCGTCAGAGCGGTCGAGAGATCGACGTTCGTCAACGACGTCGCCGCGCGGCTCATCGAGCGGATCGCGCGCAGCAGCGCGACTCGACCCTGGTTGAGGTTGCGGCCCGCCGCGAGATCCGCCTCGCCTTCGGCCTCCTGCTCCTCGTTGAGCATGTTCGGATCTTCATTCGGGTCGGGAGCGTCGGCGAGCTCACCCCCCATCATGAACACGAACTCCGCGCGGACCTTTCGCTGCTCGGCCGCAATCTCCTGTGCGGCGTTGGCGTACGCGTCGTCGGCCATCGTGGCCTTTTGACTCGTGAGCCGTTGTGTTTTGAGAATCACCATCTGCTGACTGACGGCGTAGCGCTGCTGCTCCGGGTCGAGCGCAAACCCCGCAGCCGCCACACCGCCGGGCGCAGCGACCTCGGCGATGTACGAATCCGACTCCGACGTCGGCGCGCCTGGGCGCTGATCGCTGGCGACGGCGCGATAGACGACCATGTCGCCGGGGCCGAGCGCGAGGCTGTCGAGCTGCCAGTTGGCTCGCGCGGTCCAGGTGCGCGCATCGCGACGGGTGAGGGCGATCGGCACATCGCCTTCAGAGAATGTGAAACGTTCGCCCGAGCCCGACACTCGTGTATAGCGCAGCCGGAGCGACGCGAGACCAATGTCGTCGCTGGTCTCGATCGCAACGTCGATCGCCGAGTGGCCGTCCTTCAGATAGACATCGCGTGCCGGTGCGGTTATCCGAACGCGCGGCGGCGCGTCAGAGATCGCTGATACGCCGATGAGGCGACGCGTGCCGGTGCGGTCGCCCAACGGTTCGACCGCGATGTACCCGTCGACGTCAGCGACGAGCGTAGCGACAACGACGCCGTCGCGCGCGGTGAGCGTGTCAGTCGAGTGGAGTGTGGTAATGGCGAAGCGTGACGCGTCGCCGCGGACGGACAGCCGAATGACGCTCCCGACGAGTGCTTCGATGCGAGCAGGATCGCGAAACGCCCACTTCGGGCGGCCCGTGTATTTCGGCGGCGCAACGGTGACGTCGATTCTGTCTAGCCCTGCTGCCGCGGAGGCGCGCTGTGCTTGTGTCGCGGAAGCGGAAGGCGCTGTCGCGGTGCGCGCAATCGCGAGCGTCCAGAGTCCTGCTGCAACGCCAAGTGCGGCGAGACGATGTCGCGCGGGGAACAACGTCGCGAGGTCGAGACGCTCGACTGTCTGTGCGGCGCGCTGGTAGACGAGCGAAGCAACGTGATCGGCAACGTGAAGACTCGATAGCTCGTTCGCAGTGATGACAACATTGCGACACTGCGGCGCACGACGCTCGACTAAGGATGCGACGTTCTGACCTCGCAAGCGCGACAGAAGAAGAGCGACGCCAATGCCCGCGATCGCGAACATCGTGCCGACGACAAGCGCCGGCGTCAACGCGCCTCGACTCGGCCAGCCTGCGAGCGACAACAGAGTTGCGGCGATCAATCCCGCCGCGGCACCTCCTGCGAGCGTGATCCAGGTGAGCCGCCGTGCCGCGCGGCCGAGGAATGCGTGAACGTTCGTGCTGTCAGGCCGCGCGGTCATTCACCATCTCCACGGCGGCGACCTTCGGCGGAAGCGCGCGTCGCATCAATGTCTCGAGGCCGAGCAGTGCGAGCACGACGATCCACAGCCAGCGGCCGTCAGAATCGCTGGACTGCGACGTTGTTACAGATGACGCACGTTGCCAAGCGGCGAGCGTCTGATCGGGAAGCGTCGTCGGCTCGAGCTCAGCCAGCGGCGTCGCAATCGAGCGAGCACGATCGAGGGCGGCGATGAGCGCGACGGAGGTGGGGCTGCGCGGTTCGGTCGCCGAGAAGAATACGACGCGCGTCTGGCCGTCGATGTCGCTTTTTGCAGCCGTGACAACGGGGCGTCCCGCCGCATTGCGAGCAACGACGAGACCGATCGAATCGAGCGATGTTGCAATCGTCGCCTCTCGTGCTGCTTCGATCATGAGTGAATCCGAACGAAGGCGCGCGACGAGATCGGTCATCCACGGTTGGTCAAGTTGCGCAACTCGATGCGCGAGCTCGCCGCGTTGCGCGTACGACGGGAAGACGATCGCGACGGCGTGCGCCGTGTCCAATGGCAGACGAACCCCGACGGCTCGAGCGGCGCGCGCCGCAACGTCCGTCGGAGTCGCCGACAGTAGCAGTAGGTCGTCTCGACGCGTTTCACTGTCACGCGACGACCACTCGATATCGGTAGACGTCGGCGTTGCAGTCATTCTCGCGACGGTCGTGCCTAACATGGATCGCGCAACCACTTCGCTTGGCGCGTTGAACGCTGACGTCGGAACACGAACGAGACGAATCCCCGTAGCAGGCTGCACGGCACGCAGATCAGTCGCTGTCAACGAACCTGACTGAAAGTCCGAAAGCACCACGAGCTCGCGACGTCCACTTTGTCGGACGAGCCACGCGTCGGCGCCGCGTAGCTCCCGCGCCGGAGAGCCCGACTCGATGACGAGCGACGGCCCCGTCTCGGCGGCGAGCCGTTGAGCGTCGCGTCTCGCCGCCTCGAGTGCAGTTCCGCCGTTGGCGGCGCGCCGCATGCTGGCGCTGGTATCGACGAGAATCGCGCGAGCCAATGCGGTCGTCGTAGTGCGGGCGCGACTCGCGCGCAGGAGCGGTTGCGCAAGCGCAGCGACAGCCACAGCGAGTATGCCGAGTCGAACGAGGAGCAGCGCGACATCGTGAATGCGCGTGCGGCGCGTCGGCAGAAACTTCGAGCGCTCGAGAAAACGCAACGACGGGAACGGCTGCACGCGCGCGTGCCCGCGGCCCAGCAGATGGATCAGCGCCGGCAGCGCGAGCGTGGCGAGACCGAGCCATGCCCACGGATTCCGCCAAATCATGTCGCGACCGCGCGCGGCGTTCCGCGCGACGTGGAGGTGTGACTGCGACGCAGGAGATACTGCCGCAACGCCACCTCGGGCGGCGTGTCGGTCTGCATCAGGCCGTAGTCGATGGCGTCGCGCAGTGCGGAGGACCGGCACCGATCGAGGAAGTCGCTCATCGCCGCGTGATACTGCGGCGCGATCGAGGCGCCGTCGACGAGTCGCTGCTCACCTGACTCGAGATCCTCGAGTTTTATATGTTCAGTAAACGGCAGGGACAGTTCTTGCGGCGAGACGATTTGCACCATCGCGACGTCATGTCCTCGCTGCGCCACACGCCGCATCTCGCGTCGCGTCTCGTCTTCTGCATCATAGAAGTCTGATATGACGACGACGACACCGCGACGCTGAAGCAGCTGTGCGCTCCGCGCGACCACACGAGCCGGGTCCCACGCGTCCGTCGTCTCGAGCCGGTCTATCCGAGCGAGCAGAGAGCGAAGGTGCGGACGTCCCCCGCGAGCGGGGATGTAGGCCAGCTTGCCGTGTTGCATCGTCATCAGGCCGACCGCGTGGCCCTCCTCCGACGCGAGATATGCGAGCGCTGCGGAAACGATCTGACCATACCGAAACTTGGTCAGCCCTTGCGGCGGGAAGGCCATCGAGGCGCTCGTGTCGAGCGCGATCATCACGGAGAGATTCGTCGTCTCGCGAAACTGACGCGTGTACAGACGATCGCTGCGGGCGTAGAGCTTCCAGTCGAGGTACTTGAGGTCATCGCCGGCGCGATACGGCCGGTGTTGTCGAAACTCTGTCGTGTATCCGTGAAACGGACTCCGATGCCCGCCGGTGCGCAGTCCTTCGACGATGAGTCGAGCGGCGAGCTCGAGATCGTGGATGGCAGCGATGACTTCAGCGGAGAGGACAGACAAGGGTCGAGGGTCGAGGGTTCGTTACGGACGGATACTTGTCAGCAACTTCTTGATCACATCGTCCGGTGTCACCGCATCCGCTTCCGCCTGGAAGTTCACGAGCAAACGATGACGCAATACCGGCAGCGCGATGCGCGTGACGTCGTCAGGCTCGGGAACGGGTCGACCATCGAGCAAGGCCGACGCCTTTGCGCCGAGTAAGAGTGCTTGACCCGCGCGTGGGCCGACACCCCAGCGAACCCACTCCTTCACCGGCTGCGGGGCCGACGCATCGTTCGGACGCGTCGCGCGGATCAGACGCAGCGAGTAGTCGACGACATTCGCCGCAGCGGGAAGCTCGCGCACCAGCATGCGCGCTTCCTCGAGATCGGTGCCCGTCGCAACACGCTGCGCCGCGCGATCGGCGCTCGTCGTCGTCTCGGCGAGAATGCGTCGTTCGTCGTCGGCCGCGGGATAGTCGATGACGACATTGAACATGAAACGATCGAGCTGTGCTTCGGGCAGGGGATAAGTGCCTTCCTGCTCGATCGGGTTTTCCGTCGCGAGCACGAAAAGCGGACGATCGAGCGGATAACGCACACCGCCAACCGTCACTTGATACTCTTGCATTGCCTCGAGCAGGGCCGCTTGCGTGCGCGGCGGCGTGCGGTTGATCTCATCGGCGAGAATGATGTTCGCGAAGACAGGACCAGGCACGAAGCGGACGTGTCGCTTGCCGCCCGCCGCATCATCCTCGATCAACTCGGTGCCGAGGATATCGCTGGGCATCAGGTCGGGCGTGAATTGGATGCGGTTGAACTTCAAGCTCACTGCGTCGGCGAGCGTTTTGATGAGCAGCGTCTTGGCAAGGCCCGGAACTCCGCGCAGGAGGCAGTGGCCCCCGGCGAACAGACAGGTGAGAATCTCACGTCGCACTTGCTGCTGGCCGATGATCACGCGGCCGACTTCGTTGTCGAGGCGCGCGACAAGGGCGGCCGCTTTGTCGAAGGGCAATGTCGGTTGGGCTGCGATGGGGATGGGAAGCGTCGACGAGATTGTCACGCTTTCAAGATACGCTATTTCTCGACGACGATCCGCACCCGCGCGGTTTCGCCGCGCTTCGACGTCGCCTGGAAGACGTGCGTGCCCGGCGAGAGCGGCCAGCGCTCGCTGGCATACCCGCGTCCGTCCACGGTCCATTCTACACGCTCGGCGCCCGGGCCGTTCGCGCGGAGCGGGATGGTGGCGTATTTCGCTTCGACGCCGGGGGGAAGGGAATACTTGTCACCGTCCAACGGAGAGAGGATCTGAAATCTCTCTGGCGCGGGGCGCCCGGTCCCAGGCACCCGAATCGCGTTTGCAACGGTCGTCGCTGGCATCGGGCGCCCGGTACTGGGCGCCGGAATTTCCCCGGTCCAAGCGGCGTACTCGGCTGGAAGTTCTATGCGTCCGTCGTGCTCCCACGTGTCGGCGACGGTCGGCTGAGTGCCCGGCGCGAACCACTCCGTCATCTGCGCGCAAGCCCGCGTCGCGCGCATCCCCGAGAGTCGGCAAATCGGAACGGCGACTGCGCCTGCTTCGGCCGGCGTTGTCAGCGCACCCGGCGAAACACGTTTCGACGTCTCCATCACGATTCGGTGAAGCAGCGGGCCGGCCCCTGTCACGCCGCTCACGCCATCCATCGGACGTCCACTGAAGTTGCCTGCCCACACCGCGACCGTGAATCCGCGCGTCGTGCCGACGGCCCAGTTGTCGGTGAAGTGTCTGCTCGTTCCGGTCTTCACCGCGACAGGAAATGGAAAATCGAATGGCGTCTCGAGGCCGAAGCCTGGCATGCGCGCCGTGGGATCGTTGAGAATGTCGAGTACGATCGCACTCGACATCGGCGAGATGATGCGTCGACCCGAGGAGTTGCTCGTCGCCCGCTCCACGGGATGCCACGTCCACGGGCGCCACTCGCCACCGTTCGCCAGCGCACGGTAGGCATTGGCGAGCTCGATGAGCGTCACATCACCATTTCCCAACGCGAGACCAAGTCCGTAATACTCGGCGTCACGTTGGAGGGATGTAAAACCCGCAAGACGCAACGTCTGCAGCAGCGCGGCCGGTCCAAGTCGCGACGCCAGCTCGACGGCGGGGGCGTTGTATGAGCTTGCTAATGCCTCTCGTGCGCGCGTGGGGCCGCGGAAGCGTCGATCGTAGTTGCGCGGTTGATACGGGCCAGTCGCCGTCGCGTACGATTTCGGAATGTCGGGCAGCACGGTTGCCGCAGTGAAGCCGCGATCGAGGGCGAGCCCGTAGAGGAACGGCTTCAGCGCGGAGCCGGGTTGGCGCTCTGATACGACCATGTCGGTCTGGCCGTTGCCTTCCGCCCAGAAGTCCGGTGAGCCGACCCACGCGAGCACTTCGCCACTGCGGTTGTCGAGGACGACGGCCGCTGCGTGCATCACGCCACGATCGTGCAAGACGTCGACGGTGTGTCGCACTTCCGCTTCGACAGTTGTCTGAAGATCGAGGTCGAGCGACGTGCGGATGTGCGCGCCTTCGGTCGGACTCCGCTCGCCATCGATCCACGACAGCACGCGCGTCGTGAAGTGGGGCGCGAGAAAAGTCGCCGCGCGCATCGAGCGGTCGAGGGGTTCTTCGCGAGCCCGCGAGACGTCTTCGCGAGTGGCGAAGCCGAGCTGTTGCATGCGAGCGAGTGCTTTGTCACGCTGGGCGCGTGCACGCTTCGCCGAGACGTACGGGTTGTCTAGCGAAGGGGCGTGTGCGAGACCTGCGAGCGTTGCCGCTTGTCCGATGCTCAGCTCCGACGGCGAGGTGCCGAAGTACAATGCGCTTGCGGCGGCGACGCCCACTGTCGCCTGGCCGAGCTCGACGCGATTTAGATATTGCTCGAGGATCTGCTGCTTGGAGAGATGCGCCTCGAGTCGCAACGCCCAGAATGCTTGTGAGAGTTTTCCCGTCCAGCTTCGCGATGCAGGACGCATGAGACGCGCGAGCTGCATGGTGATCGTCGACGCGCCCGAAACGACATGACGCGAGCGGAGATTGTCCCGGACGGCGCGGCCGAGGGCGCGGACGTCGATGCCGTGGTGGTCCCAGAACCGGCGGTCCTCGACGGCGACGAACGCGTTGATGAGATCACCGTCGATCTCGGCGTATGGCACCCATCGGGCGTTGCTTCCGTCCGCAGAACGAGTCGAGCGGAGCGC
>Ga0126377_10001915_pt1 | contig 13988 bp, 16 predicted proteins | sample PanSoiMetPlot_22_FD_92647 | JGI IMG/M metagenome (GOLD analysis project Ga0126377, IMG submission 92647) | Tropical forest soil microbial communities from Panama - MetaG Plot_22 | ecosystem: Environmental > Terrestrial > Soil > Tropical forest > Bulk soil | place: Panama | collected 2016-02-17
CACGTCATGGTTCCGGCAAGCGGCGCTTCCTGCATCGGGCCGATCGCTCCGGTGAGCCGGAGAAGTTTGCCGGGAGATACGTAGACGACGCGCAGGTGCTCGAGGCCGCCACCGTCCGGCAGCCGCTCGCAGAGGCAGCCGCCCGGCTTGGCCTCGAGTGAGAGGTTGTGCGCATCGTGAGAGAACGTGTGCGCGGGATCCCACCATTTCCCGATCCCGTCCGTCAGCGCCGCATAGACCGCCGCCGGCGCAGCGTTGACGACGGCGTCATTCTTCGTGGCAAACCCGGCGGGAGAACTTTCGATGACTTCCGCCCGCGCAGAGATGCCGAGCGTCACGGTGGCAAGCCCGATCGTCGTCAGCAATCGACAGCGAACCATCCAGGGCTCCTGTGCAGCGCGGACCGGTGAAGGCCCAATTCTAACGTAGGGTCGTGGCCAGGACGTCGACTTGCATGTCGCCGGTCGATCACCCCGCTAAGTGCAGGAAACATGGCCTTTGTTGCCGGGATCCCGTCGGCCGTCGACGCGATTCCGGCAGTCGGCGGCTCTCGTTGACGTCGGATATCCGGTGACACGGAGGCGCCATGCGCAAACGGCTGACGCAGGCGGCTGTTGTCTTCGTCGTGGTCCTCGCGGCCGCTCAATTCATTCGCCCCGATCGATCGAATCCGCCGACCGACGCCAGCCGCACGATTCGCGCGCACGTGGGGACGGCAAGCGAACTCGCTGTCGTCCTGGATCGCGCCTGCCGCGACTGTCATTCGAACGAGACCGTGTGGCCGTGGTACTCCAGTGTCGCGCCCGTCTCGTGGCTCCTGACATACGGTGTGGCAAAGGGCCGAAACGCCGTCAACTTCTCAGACTGGGCAGCATATACACCCGAGCAGCAGCGCATCTTGTTGGCCGTGTCGTGCGACGACGTGACGAAGGGCAAGATGCCAGGGGCCTACACCCTGTTGCGCCCCGAGACGCGCCTCTCTGCGCGAGACATCCAGACAATCTGCGCAGCGACGCGGCAAGCCGACGCGAACGCCGGCGGCGTGTCTCGATGACGATCGGAGGTGGAGGATGCCAACGATGAAGGAAGCCGCTTCCGACTTCCTGGCTCACAAGCGAATCGCCGTGACCGGCGTGTCGCGAAACCCCGGCGACCACGGGTCCAACGCCGTGTTCAAGCGCCTCCGAGACCGCGGCTATCAGGTCTTCGCGATCAATCCCAACGCGGACAACGTTGAGGGTGCCCGCAGTTACCACGACTTGAAGAGCATCCCCGGAGGAGTCGATGCCGTCGTCATTGCCACCGCGCCCGACAAAGCCGAGGGCACCATCCGAGAGTGCGTCGAGCTCGGCATCAAGCACGTGTGGATGCATCGGTCGTACGGCCAGGGCAGCGTCAGTGCCACGGCAGCGGCCTACGGGCGGAAGCACGGCGTCACCGTGATCGACGGCGGCTGCCCGCTCATGTTCGACCCGACCGCGGACTTCGGCCACAAAGTCATGCGGGTGCTCTTGAGCGGCCGCATTCCGAAGAACGTTTGAACGTCGGGCCCAAGAGGAGGAGTCATGGGGCACCTGGAAGTGCACGCTCACCTGAAGATCCGTCCCGGTCAACTCGAGGGATTCAAGGCCCAGGCGGCCGAGATCATCCGAATCGCCCGCGAAACGGATACGCAGACGCTTCGCTACGACTGGTTCATTAAAGAAGATGGAACGGAGTGCGAGGTCCACGAGACGTATCTGAATGAACAGGGGCTCTTCGAGCACAACATGCATGTACTTGAGGCGCGGGCGGTTCTGTTCAAAGACTTCGCGTTCGACCATCGCATGACCGTATTCGGCGAAATTTCCCAGCAGCTCAGGGACCTTGCGGTCAAGCACGCTGGCGGAATCACGGTGTACTCCTTCGTGCAGGGCCTTGAAGCGGCTGCGGCCGTGTGAGGGACGCGATGACGCGAAGGCGCCGCGCTGCGCTGATTCTGATCCTCATCGTCGACGTCGGGTACATCGCGTGGGGCGCGGCTGCCGCGGCGTCGCCTGATCGTCTGCTCGGCCCGGGTGGCAAGGCCATCCTGCCGGCGGGGTACGAGGGCTACTCCGGCGGATCGTGGTCAGAACTCGTGCGCGATTCCTCGCTGAGCGCGGGATACATGACGGTGCTCTATCGGATGTACGGTGTGTACAACGTCCTGTTCGGACTATTGAGCACCGCGATCGCGGTCACGGCGTTTCGCCGCGGCGAGCGCTGGGCATGGTGGGTGTTGCTCGTCGGCAACACGATCGCGCTTGTGTCGGCCATTCGGTACGACTGGATCGTCAACGCGATCGGGCCCTTCGAGCTGACCGAATACCTTGGCCTGGTCCTGATCTGGGCGGCCCTTACGATCACGGTCCCGCGTCGAATCACGCCGCCATCTCAGCCGCGCGTGTAGACCAATTCACACTTCCGTCGTCGATCCAATATCGCCGCGTGACAGACTAGTTGATCGCTGACTCTCACACACGGTTGAGGTCAGCGGCTGCTTCTGGAACATCAGGAGGTGTTCGATGACGGTTGCGACATCGACTTTGCTCGGAAGGCCACTCTGGTACGAATTGATGACGACAGACATGAAGGCGGCCGAAGCCTTCTATCGGACGATCGTAGGTTGGGACACGAAGCCATTTGAGGGCGGGGGGCCACCCTACACGATGTTCACTCGCAATGGCGACATAACCGTCGGCGGTGTGTTGACCAGGCCGAGCGAGGTGAAGGCGCCGCCGTTCTGGTTGATGTATGTCGGCGTGCCGAAGCTCGAAGAGACGGCGGCGCGAATCAAGCAGCTCGGAGGCAAGGCGCATACAGAGGTCATCGAGGTCCCGACGGTCGGCCGTATGCAGGTGATGATGGATCCGCAGGGCGCCGCCTTCTACATCTTCGAGCCGGCACGCGAGCCGCGCCCGGAAGACGCGCCGGTGACGGGTGACGCATCGTGGCACGAGCTGATGACGACCGACGCGCCGGCGGCGATGAAGTTCTACCAGCAGGTCTTCGGCTGGCAGCCGAGCGAGACGATGGATATGGGGCCGATGGGCAAGTATCAGATGTTCAACCGCCCGCACGGGATGATCGGCGGCATGATGAACAAGCCGCCCGAAATGGCGAATGTGCCACCGAACTGGCAGATCTACTTTCTCGTTCCGGACGTACATGCCGCCGCCGAGCGAGTGAAGGCAAACGGCGGCAAGATCCTGAACGGCCCGATGGAAGTTCCTGGCGGCGATTGGGTCGTGAACGCGATGGATCCGCAGGGCGCAGCGTTCGGGCTGCACTCTAAGAAGGCCTAGCACCTCGAGAGCCGGAGTTGAGCGAAGCCGCGCAACTCCGGCTCACTTACCGCCCTGGCTTTTTTGCTTTCGTCGGCCCGACGTCGGGCCGGGAATCGGGGACGAAGCCATCACGATTCGGCATGTTCACTCTCGGAAGTGTGCTCGCGTTCATCACGGCATCCTCGGCGATGATGCCGTTGAGATTCAGGATGTACGCGACGACCGCGTAGACTTCCTCGGGCTTCAACAGGCCGGGCTGATCGAACGGCATCGCCCGGTTCACGTAGTCCCACACCGTCGTGGCGTGCGGCCAGAAGCTCCCGACTGTCTTGAGCGGACGGGCAGTGGCGAGCGTGCCTGTTCCGCCGACGAGCGCGGCGCCAACGCCGCCGCCTTCGCCGTTCGGACCGTGACAGCTGGCGCACCGGGCAGCGAAGACCGTGCGTCCTTCGGCCACGGTTCCGGAGCCCTCGGGCAATCCGCCGCCGTCCGGCGCGATCGCTGCACCGAGACCGCGAACTTCATCCGGGGTCGGCGGACGGCCGACGCCGAATCTCGGCGACTGGGCTGTCAGCGTGGCGGCAGCCGCAAACACGATCGCCGGCGCGAGCGCGCTACGCGTCCACATTGGTCACCGTCCCGTCTGCCTGGACGCGCCAGAACTTCGTCCCGTTGAAGTGATAGATGGAGTTCATGCCGCGCGCGGCGATCAGATCTTCCCGCGACGGCTGGATGTAACCGGTCTCGTCGATGGCGCGCGAGGCGATGACGGCTTCCCGGCCGTCGAAACGCCACGGCATCCGGAAGCGTGTCAGCGCGATCGGCAACCGCGGTTCCTGCAACTGCGCGGCAGTCCAGGTACGTCCGCCGTCGGTCGTGATCTCGACGCGCTCGATCTTTCCGCTTCCCGACCACGCGAGTCCCGTCAATTCGTACAAGCCGACGCCTGGCAGCGTCTGTCCTCCCGACGGGAACGTGATGACGGACTTCGCTTCCATCCGGTACGTGAAGATGCGTGCCTTGCCGTCAGGCATCAGGTCCGAGTACTTCGAGGTTTCGTCTCGCGCCATGTAAGCCTGGTTGGTCAACTTCAGACTGTGAAGCCACTTCACATTCGTATTGCCTTCCCAGCCGGGATTGATCAGGCGCAGCGGGTAGCCCTGCGACGGACGAATCATTTCGCCGTTCTGTCCGTACGCGAGGAGCGTGTTGTCCATGGCTTTCGACAGCGGAATGCTGCGCTCCATCCGGCATGCGTCCGCGCCTTCTGCAATCACCCACGATGCTCCGGCCTTGACGCCGACCTCGGCGAGCAGCGTTGCGAGTGGAACGCCGGTCCATTCGCTGCAGCTGACCAGGCCGTAGCTGCGCTGAACGTCGGGACCAGTTTTGGCTGCCCATTCACCTGCACTGTTGCCGCCGCACTCCAGCACGAGAGTCCGCGTGATGGACGGCAGCCGCTGGATCTCCGCCATCGTCAACGAGAGCGGCCGATCGACCATGCCGTGAATGACGAGTCGATGCTGAGAGGGATCGATCGTTGGAATTCCGGCGTGATGGCGTTCGTAGTGCAGCGAGGAAGGCGTGATCGTTCCCACGCTCGCCTGCAGAGGAGTGAAGCAGGAACCCGTTTCCGGCGTTTTCGAGTCCCTATGCCAGCGGACCGCCTTCTCGAACGGCGATCGTTCACCGTAGGGGCCGAGCGGAGCGCCGAGTTTCCCTGGCGTGTCCCATGCGAGCAGCTTCTGGCGCTGGGCGACGAGCCCTCCGCCGAGCGCCGCGGTCATCCGAAGAATCTGCCGCCGACTCGATCGCCGGATGTTGCTCACGTTCCACCTCGCGGAAGATTGTAAGGCTGCGCGTTACCGGGCGAGCATCCTCTTCACTTCGTCCGGCATCTGGCCGGCGAGCTCCCATCGAAGGAGCGAGATCGGCACAAGGCCCGCGGCGTTGAACTCGTCCAGGAAGCGCTTCATCGTGAACGCGTCACCGAGCTGGCGCCGGCGCTCCGTGATCAGCTTGTCGGTCTCGACCTTCCCGATGACGTAGCTGGTGCCGTACGCGGGCTGCTGCAGGTAGAGATGCTGCTCGCCGCGCACGAGGGTTCCCGACATGCTCAGCCAGCCGCGCGGCGTGTTGTCGGACGCAAACTGTGATGCCTGTTCCAGCGTGAACTCGTTGCTGTGCATGTGCAGATCGCCGAGCGCCCGTGCGGCGCGTTCCGCGACGAGGATGTACACGAGCTCGCGCGAGCGCGGCCGCGCATCGAACATGCCGGCCTGAAGCATCAGCTCCTCGAACGCCGTCGCGAAGCCCTCGGTGCGCGTATTGAAGATGTTGTACAGCTGCGGCACTTTGCGGATCGGACTCGGATGGCCGACGTGTGCCATCCAGCCCTTGTCGAACCAGTGATAGCCGTGGGTGCGCATGATTTCCGGATCGCGCGCGTCGACCTCGCCGAAGAATTCGCGCGGGCCCGGCGAGAACGTGCCGAGATGCGCGCGCAGCCCGGGTTCCATGTCCGGCCGGATTGTGAGGATGTCGTGGTCCTTGAGAAACGCCATGTACTCCGTCACTGCCGCGCCGAACCGCTGATCGTGCTCGGCGGCGCTCGCGACGGGTACCTGCAGGGGCAGTTTCGCGTGCTTCTGCTCCTCGAGCGCCAGCGATGCTGACGAGCGCGCGAGCTCGCGGTCCATCAACGCGACCTCGTCCTGCCAGGTGTACGGCACGAGCTGCACGTTCTTGAGATACCAGTTGTAGTTCTCGACGCCGATACCCGCAGACGCCGTCTTGCCGGCCGCCTGACTTTCGAGCCAGGCCGCGAGCGCGTCGGTTGCAGCCCTGGCTCGATCGATGGCGTCCTTCAGATCCGGCTGCGCGTCGCCAACTTTCCCGGCGAACGCCGTCAGTTCGGCTCCTTGGGCCTTGATCGCTTTCGTACCGTAGGTCCAGAGATCTTTCTGGTCACCCGTCAGGTTGGTCTGTGCCTGTTCGAGCAGCTTCGGGATCGGTTGCAGGCCGGTCCTGATCAACGCCGCATCCGCCGGCGACAGCGGCAACTCGTATTTCCACAGGTCCACGCCACCGATCGCGAGCGGGCCCTCACGCGCCGGCTGGTCGCTTTCGTCGCCGAAGACCGTCACGTAGAACGCCGGGTTGTTCATCCAGGGCTTCAGCACGCGATGATCGAAATCGAGGCCGTTCATCTCGGCGCGGACGATGTAGTAGTCGACCTGCTGCGGGATCGGCCAGCTCGTTGGATCGATCGCAGCCAGGCGGCTGCCAAATCCGGCCAGATCGCGCGCCTGCGCTGCCATCGCCGCGGCCGAATAATCGGGCGCGCCATCCGCTCGTTTCGGCTGCTGGAAGCTTCGCCATTCACCGAAGAACGTCTTCAGATCCTCGAAGCGCGTGCTCTTCGCATCCGCGGGCGTGGCTGCGGGCGGCGCGGCGCAGCTGACGACGACTGCGATGAACGCGAAGCCGACGGCGTGAATCGGCAACTGACGGAGGAAGCGCATCCGCGCACTATACTCCGGCCCATGTCGTTGAATGCCGGACAGCCACCATCCGTTCCCGGGAGAAGTCGGTTCTCCATCCCCGTCAGCACGCTGGCGAGCGGCTTCGACCTGTCGGTGCCGGTGCTGACGATCACCGGCGCCAGGCCCGGACCGCGCATCGGCGTATCCGCGATGATCCACGGCGACGAGATCGACGGGCTGCTGATCGCGCGGGAGCTGTGGCGAACGCTCGATCCGGACGCCCTCTCCGGGTCGCTCTGGCTGATGTCGGTCGCCAACCCGCTCGCGATGGAAGCCGTCTCGCGAAACACGCCCATCGACATGCTCGACATGAACCGGCTCTTTCCGGGCACACCCGACGGTTGGCTGAGCGAGCAGCAGGCCCATGCCATTACGACCGGCTTCATCAACCACGTGGATTGCCTCATCGACATCCACGCCGGCGGGACATTCCCGTGGGTGGACTACTGCTACGTGCTGAACGACGAAGCGCTGTCGCGCGCATTCTTGTCGGCGCTGCTCTACAAGCCCTCGTCGATGTATCCCGCGACGACGGCGTCGGTCGCGCTGGCGCGAAACATCCCGATCACGGTCGTCGAAATCGGCGGCGGGTATCACGACCAGGATCAGCACGTGAAGAACGGGGTCCGCGGGGTGCTGAACATGATGCGCCACGTCGGCGTGCTCGCAGGTGAAATGGAGCGGCGGCCCCGGCAGCTCCTCTTGAACGAAATCAAGGTGATGCGGCCGCGCCATGGCGGCCTCTGCGTCCCCGCGCGGCCGCTGTTGCCGGCAACGTGGATCGACGGCGGCGAAAAGCTCGCCGACATCGTCAGTCCGCGCTCGTTCGAAACGCTCGAGACGCTGACCGCGCCGTTCGAGCGCAGCGTTGTCGTGTTGACGCGCAACTACGCGACGCGGATCAATCCCGGCGATTACGCGTTCATGATGGGCAACGGCGCCACGGCCGTCTGGTACGACTGAGTGCCGCGCACCTTCGCGGCGGCCGGCCTCGCGATAGCGGGCGCCCTCCTCTTGGTTCGAGGTGGCTCGGCTGCCGACGCGCCCTTTCCGTCGCACGACGTCCGGGTCCACGTCAGCGTTGGGGAAGATGGACGAGCGACGGTAAACGAGGAGTACACGCTCACCGCGGCGATCGCCCGGACGCCATTTCAGTTTCTGAGTGATCCCTGCGCAGTCGTCGGACCGGTGTCAGGCGCGATCGGCGAGCGCGCGATCGATTTCGTGACGGCCGCCGGATCTCACACGCCCTGGACATTTCTCGACGGCGATTTCGGCGGCGCATTCGACGCAGCCGCCGGCGCGCTGAAGGTGCGATACGAGGTGCACACGCGCGGCGCGGAGGTTGTCGTGCCGCTCGTGATGCCGGCAACGGCCCTCGCGCTGGCTGACGGCGCCCGCGGTGCGCGGGTGAACATCACGGTCGTGTGGACAGGCCCGGCGGGCGCCGCCCGCGTCGCCTTGCCGCGGCTCGAACCGGCGACATCCCCGAACGAGTGGCAGGCGGATCTCCTCGCCATGCCGTCGAGCGTCCGTATCGACACCGCGCCCGTCGCCGGCAGCAGTACATGCGCTCGTTCCTCCGACGGACCGACAGGCGGCCTGCAATGGCGGTTCGTCGTGTTCGTGGGAACGATGGTGATCTGGGTTCCGACCTATCTGCTGTGGTTCGCGAGACGATGGCGCGCGACCAGCTGATTGCCTTCTGGATTGCCGTCGGCGCGTACATGGCCGCTGTCGTCGGCATCGGGCTATGGAGCTATCGGCGCACGACGAAGGAGGAAGGCTTTCTCGTCGCCGGCCGATCGCTCGGACCGATTGTCGGCGGCGCGACGCTGATGGCCAACCAGGTGAGCGCGGGCGCGACGATCGGGATCGTCGGCTTCCACTACTACTCCGGGTTCAGCTATGCCTGGAGCTGGCCGCTCACGTGGATCGGCTGGATGGTCTGCGCGCTGTTCGTGGCGCCGAAGATTCGCCGCCACGCCGGGTTCACGCTTCCCGATTTCTTCGAGGCGCGCTACGACACCCCGGCGGCGCGCGCCGTGTCGGCGCTTTTCATCCTCGTGGCGTACTCGGTGATGCTCTCGGCGCAATACCAGGCGGGCGGGCTGCTCTTTACCCTCGTCAGCGGCATTTCGTACGGTCGCGCGGTCGTGCTCGTCGCGGCGATCACGACCGTCTACACGACACTCGGCGGGATGTACAGCAACGCGTACGTCGGACTGCTGAAGGCCGCGCTGCTGCTGGCCGGATACGTGATTGCCGTTCCGTTTCTCTGGCAGCGTTTCGACGGGCTGCACGGGATCGGCGTGGCGCTGAACGCGATCGATCCGCGCCTGACCGCGAACTGGTTCGGCTGGCGGCAGCTGATCTCGATCTCGCTTGCGATCGGCCTCGGGCTCGCCGCCGCGCCGTACGAGATCTCGGCCATCTACTCGATGCAGAGCCGCCGCGCCACGCAGCTCGCGATCGGGTGGTCCTTTTTCTTTCAGACGTTCATCGGCGTCGGCGTGCTGATCTTCGGCCTGTCGATGCGCGTTGCGGTGCCGTATCTGCCGGATCCGGACCTCGGTACGCCGATGCTCGGCACGAGCATTCTGCCGTTCGGCGCGGGGCTGCTCGTTCTGCTGGCGGCCGTCGTCACGTTCACGCGGACCGGAGGCGCGATTCTCCTGACGGCGGCGTCGGCCGTCTCGCATGATCTCTACGGCAGGCTGCTCGCGCCGCACGCGAGCGAGCGCGCGAAGGTGCGCGCGGGACGCCTCGCGGTCGTGTTCTTCAGCGCGATTCCCGTCGCGCTCGCGTTCAGGCATCTGAGCCTGGTGAACTTCATCGTCATCTACGCCGCGAAGCTGATGGTCAGCTTCCTGTTCGTCCCGGTCGTCGTCGGCCTGAACTGGAAGCGCGGGACGGGACCCGGCGCGCTTGCCTCGATGCTGGGCGGGTTGACGACGTGCGTCGTCTGGAGCCTGGTCGGCCGTCCGTATTTCGTGGGTCTCGACCCGGCGGAGGCCGGCGTGCTGGTGAGCGCCATTTTGTTCGTCGTCGTCAGCGTGGCGACCCCGCCCGTCGGCGTCGAGATCGAGCGCGTGTTCTTTCCGGCTTCGTCCGACTGATTCAGCCCTGCTTCGCCGACGCGAGCAGGTCGACGATCGCCGAGGCCACGGCGTCCGGCTTTTCGTGCGGCAGGAAGTGTCCGGCGCCGTCGATGACTCTCTTGCCGACGAGCTGAGGCAGCGTCGCGCGCTCCGACGCCGTGATGTCGGTCGACGCCCGGCCGAACGCATCGTCGCCACCGTACAGCGCGATGGTCGGGACGGCGATGGGCGGCCTGGCTGCCAGCTGCCGTTCCATCTCGAGGAAACGCGATTCGCCCGCCGCGTTGAAATTCCGGTGCCGGTAGGAGTGAATCACGCAGTCGACGAAGTCTGGGTTGTCGAACGATCGCGCGGTCGTGTCGTACGTCGCGTCGGTGAAACGCCAGGTAGGCGACCACTCGCGCCACAGCGCCCGGCACAGCTCGCGCCGATTCCGCTCGAGGCTCGTGCGGCCGGCGTCCGTGTTGAAATACCACTGATACCAGAGCCTGCGCGCCGCCTCGGGCGATGCCGGCGGCCCTGGCGTCACGGTGTTCTGAATCGTGTAGCCGCCGATCAGCACAGCTGCCCGCACGCGCGCGGGATGAAGCGCTGCGGCGATGCAGGCCGCGCGGCCTCCCCAGTCGTAGCCGGCAACAGCGAATCGCGACAGCTTCAGCGCGTCGGCGAAATCGATGACGTCCTGGCCAATTGCGGCCTGCTCGGCCGTGCGCGGCCCAGCGTGATCGAGGAACCGTGTCGGTCCATAACCGCGCAGGTACACGGCGAGCGTTCTGTAGCCGGCCCTCGCGAGGATTGGCGCCACGCCGTCGTACGCGTGCGCGTCATCCGGAAATCCGTGGAGCAGGATGATCGGGAACCCGGCCGCGTTCCCCTCCTCGTGGTAGCCGATTTCGAGGAGGTCCGTCCGGACCGTTTTGATCGCCGACGCGGATGCTGAGGGTGCCTGGACTGCATCGGACGCGTGCAGGCAGATGTCCGGCCCCAGCGACCCGGCGGCCACCGCACCCGCTGTGGTTCGGATGAATTGCCTGCGCTTCATCAGCGTGTCAACGCCGTCCCGATCTCCCGAGCGTGAGGCCGAGCGGTCGATGGCCGTGATTGTGAAACGTTCGCGGCCACTAGACCGCTGCCGACGATCGCGCGGCCCCGCGCGGAGCGACGATGGCGAGCAGGGCCGCGACGATCAAGAGCGCCGGCACATCTCCGAACAGGTGGCCGCGATCGTGCGCCCCGCCCTGGATCGCCTGCGCGGCCATGATTGCGGCGTGCACGACGCTCGACCAGACCGTGAACCACACGAGCGAGAGGTTCTGCATCGGCTGGCGCGCGCCGATCAGCAGAAACACTCCGAGCGTGGCGTACACGCCGATGATCATCTGGAGGTAGTTCGATTGGCCGCCGTCATGCCACACCCAGCCCGATGGCCACAGAACGATCATCGGGTATACGCCAAAGAGGAAGATCAGGCCGACGACGGTCATTGCGATTGACAACTGCTTTTCACGCGATCGGTCGACCATGATTCCCTCCAGAGGAAACCACGCGCGTTGGTGAGAGGATGTCCTTGTGGCTGGCCCGCGGATTCTAGCACACGGGTCGATCCCGATCTGATACGGATACACTTCGAATGACAGACAGGATCGTCTGAGGAAGCCGATGAAAGACGCCGCTTTGAGGTTCAACCATATTGGCATCCCCACAACGACTCGCTTTGAAGGGGAAATCGATCTACCTCACTTGAAGGTCACCGTCAGTGACCACCAGAACAATCCCTTCGGCATCCAGTGGCAACGCTACTGGGACGATGCGCCGTACCCCGACCTGGTCAAGACGATCCCGCATGTGGCCTTCGAGGTTGACGACCTCGAGCAGGCCCTGCGGGGCCAGGACGTCATCATTCCGCCGAACAGCCCGAGTGCCGGAGTGATCGTTGCCTTCATCAAGGTCAGCGGCGCTCCGGTCGAACTACTCCAGATAGATCGAACGATCAGAAGCGATCTGTGAAGGTTACGGCGCCTCGCGAACCACCAGCGTCTTGCCGTAGAAATCAGCCGGGTTGACGTTCCTGATCGTTTGTTTCCTCCGGCCCTGCCGGCTCATGAACGTCACTTCAACGGTGACTGGCTCGAGCTTCGTGAGACCGAAGTGGAGCGGGACTGCGCTTTGACTGTTGTAGCCGCCGCCGGTCGACACCTGACGCGTCCCGAGAATCCTGCCGGACGCGTCGTAGAGGCGGACTTCTGCACCGAAGCGGGTCCAGTGTCCCTTCGAATCGAGCACCGTGACTTCCAGGCTGCGCCTCTTCACGGACTCCGGGAGCGTATTGCGGAACAGGAAATGACCGCCCTTTGTGGTGTATCCGCGGGTCACGCTCAAATCCAGGCCGCCGTCGTTGTTGTAGTCAACCCACTGCACGCCGTGGTCGGCGACGTTGATCGGGCTGTCCTTCGTCAGCACGTTGACGAAGCGTTTGCCGCCTTCGTTGCGGAATAGCGCGTTCGCTGGCTGCTGCTGGCCAACTGGGCCCTCGTACGAGATGACCGACAGATCCAGATAGCCATCGTTGTCGTAGTCGCCCCAGTCGGCGCTGACCGCGTGATTCTCGACGTCGAGGCCGAGCTGTTTCGCCACGTCGGTGAACGTGCCGTCCCCGTTGTTGCGATACAGCTGGTTGTGACCGTAGTTCGCGACGAAAAGATCGAGGCGACCATCGTTGTCGTAATCGCCAACGGCACAGCCCACGCCGCCTTCGTCCTTCGTGCGCGTCGGTCCGGTCATCCCAAGCTGCGGCGCGACGTCGACGAACGCATGTCCGTCGTTGCGGAACATGGCGTCGGCCGCGCCTGATTGATCCGCCAGGAACAGATCGAGGTCGCCGTCGCCATCCATGTCGAACCAGCAGGCGCCGACCGTTGATCGAAAGATCGTCGGCCCCCCGTCGGCGAAGACCTGCGTGAACCTGCCGCCGTCGTTCCGGAACAGCCGGTTCTTCGCCATTCGGTCGGCAGCGAACACGTCGAGATCGCCGTCGCTGTCGTAATCGACCCAACTCGTCTGGCGCGCCGACCGACCGGGAATGGTCAGCCCGAGGTCGGCCGCAACGTCCGCGAATCTCCTGCCCCCGATGTTGTGAAAGACCTTGGTCACGTGGTCGGTTGTCGTCGAGCCGCCGAGCAGGTCGATAAAGCCGTCGCCGTCGTAGTCGCCCCAGCTCAGTCCGCGCAGTTCGTAGCTGTCCCCTCCGGCCTGCGGCAGGCCCATTTCCTTTCCAACGCTGACCAGGGTGCCGTTGTCATTCCGGTACAGACGCACTTCGCCGCTGCCGAGCGACACGGCGAGATCGAGATGGCCGTCGTTGTCGAAATCGGCCCAGGCATTCGAGTACGAGTTGGGCACGCTGAACAGATCCGTCTGCACCGATTCGAACGGCAGCGCCGGCGCCTGGGCAGACGTCTTCGCGGGGCGTGTCGCGGCGAACATGGCCGCCGCCACCGCGAATACGATCGAGACGATTTCCACGCGACGAACACTGGTTACGGGCTTCGCCGATGGGTGCGTCCTGTGGTCGGTCATGTCTCGCAATCGAAAACGGTCCAATGATACGAGGATCCGGCCCGCCGGAGCGACGACAATGCCCAGCGATACAATGGCGAACGACTAGTCGGCGTTGCAATCGACGGACGTCACGTTTGGCGTGACACGGGCGTTCAGCTCCGGATCAATCGAGGCAAGATCTTGAATAGCAGTGAAACCCATACGCTCGACCAGTACCTCGCTGCGGCTCGCTCGACGCTGGTGCGGCTGAGCCCCGCAGAGGCCTACGCGGCCACCCAGATCGGTGCGCGTCTTGTCGATATCCGACCCGAGTTTCAGCGACGTCGTGATGGCGAAGTTCCGGGCTCCATTGTCGTCGAGCGAAATCATCTCGAGTGGCGACTACATCCGAACAGCGACTCCCGGATTCCAGAAGCAACCAACCCCGACGTCCACTGGATCGTGCTCTGTGAAGAAGGCTACGCGTCCTCGCTTGC
>Ga0126377_10001916_pt1 | contig 13988 bp, 9 predicted proteins | sample PanSoiMetPlot_22_FD_92647 | JGI IMG/M metagenome (GOLD analysis project Ga0126377, IMG submission 92647) | Tropical forest soil microbial communities from Panama - MetaG Plot_22 | ecosystem: Environmental > Terrestrial > Soil > Tropical forest > Bulk soil | place: Panama | collected 2016-02-17
CAACAATCGGCGCTGATCAAATCCAGAATCGAGGCGAAGCGCCCCGTGGCCCTGCCGGCGAATTGCGATGTCGCGTCCGACGCGGCTGCGCAGGCTCGCGCGGCGGCCCTCGTAGATTTTTGCCATGTGCTGTTCAACTCGAATGAGTTTGTGTACGTGAATTGAGGGCCTTGCCGAATGGTTTTACAAGATTCCATTTGAATAAACGAGTGATGGACGATAAGCGGGAGCTTCTTCGACATTTTCTGGCTGCGCTAGCCTATCGCACGCAGAAGGTCTTGCGAGATGCGCCGGCCGATTTCGGCTCTTTCAGGGCTGGGCAGGGAGTCCGAACGCCTATTCAATTGGTTCGGCACATGACAAGCGTGCTTGGGTATGCGAGGACATTTTTCGTCGGCGGTGAATATCGGGCCGATCCGCTGCCGTCGTTTGAAGACGAAATCGATCGGTTTCACAAAATGCTTCAGGATCTGGCAGGGCGCCTGGAGGCCGGTACTGCGCTGAGAGAGACGACTCCCGAGCGTCTCCTTCAAGGGCCTTTCTCGGATGCGATGTGTCATGCGGGACAACTTGCGATGCTGAGACGTCTTGCGGGAATGCCGGTTGCTCCAGAAAACTTTGTTTTTGCTCAAATCGACGCCGAACGCCTGGGACGGGATCAGGCAGAAGCTGTGAGTCCAGACGAAATCTGGGCCGAAGCGCCTGCGGGATGGGCGCCGCCATCGCGTCGAAAGTAATTCCTTTCAATGTCGGAGATTAGCTATGGATCGTCGTGATTTCATTGAACAAACAATAGCAACCACTCTAGCGACGGTTGGGATGAGCGCGAAATCTTATTCCCGCGTCATCGGCGCAAACGATCGAATCCGGCTCGGCGGCATCGGCCCAGGTGACCGAGGCTCAGGGCGCGTCGCCACGGCGCAGAAACTGGGCGCCGACATCGTCGCGCTTTGCGATGTCAACAAAGGCATGTTGGAACTGGCGCAAAAGAGACTTACCGCGCCGGTCGAAAAGACTTATGTTGATTACAACGACCTGCTCGCGCATAAGGACATTGACGGAGTGATCATCGCCACGCCCGATCACCTGCACCACGATTGCTTGATCGCGTCCGTGCAGGCGGGCAAGGACGCTTACATCGAAAAACCGCTCTGCCGCACAATCGAAGAAGGCGAGAACATGGTCGCCAAGGTCAAAGCCTCGAAACAGATCGTGCAGGTCGGCAATCAGCGTCGCAGCGGCGATCATTTCAAAAAGGCGCGAGACATAGTCGCCTCGGGCGCCATCGGCGAAATCCGTTTCGTGCGCATCTGGGATTTCCGCTATCGACCGGTCGACCCGTATATAAAGCGCAGCAAGGACCAATCGCTCTTCGCGCCAGAATTGATCGACTGGAACCGTTTCCTGGGTCGCGCTCCGAAACGGCCCTATGACGCGAAACGCGCTTCGGGCTGGCGCTGGTACTGGGATTACGCCGGGGGATTGATGACAGACATCGGACCGCATTGGCTGGACGTAGCGATGTGGATCACGGGATGTGACGGGCCGCGCAGTGTTTCCGGCAACGGCGGCAAATACCAAAACCTGGACTGGGAAACGCCTGACAACGTCCACGCCATTCTGGATTGCGGCACGTTCGCGATCGTCTTCATGGTTCAGTTCATGAACGGGCAGGAGAACGACGGCGGGGCCTTTTACGGCCTGGAAGGCAGCATCGTGCAGGAGAACAACCGCGGGATGATGGTTCGTTATGACAAGAACCGCAAAGAGGTCGAGAGCTGGAAGGTGACCGACGAGAGCGCGGCGCACATGCAAAACTTCCTCGATTGTATGCGCGACCGCAAGCAGCCGAATTCGCCCGTCGAACTGGCGAATCGCGTGCTGGTCGGCGCGCATTTGGCGAATGAATCGTTCAGATCGGGCAGGCGTGTGAACTGGGACCCGGTTAATTGGAAACGCATTCAGGCGAAGGCGGATTGAGCCGCATGCCGCCTGAATCGTAACCGGAAGAATGAGGACGTATGATTTAGCCACAGAGGCCACAGAGGGCGTTGAGAGAAGCGGACGAGGGACTCTTTCCTCGGTGTTCTCTGTGACCTCTGTGGCGAATGTTCCGCTACCTAATGAGGGATGAGTATGAGACGTGATAAGGAACCAAATTTCTCGCCCCAGGAAAATTTATTGCTCGCCCGCCGCGACTTCCTGCTGCAATCGAGCGCAGGCTTATGCTCTATCGCGCTCTCGTCAATGCTCGCGGAAGATGGTTTTGCAGCGACATTCGACGAAAAGCCGGCGATTCCCGATCCGCTCGCGCTGAAGACTCCTCACCACAAACCGCGCGCCAAATCGGTCATCTGGCTCTTTTTGGAAGGCGGCCCCAGTCATCTAGACACTTTCGATCCGAAACCGAAACTGCTCGAGCTTGCGGGCAAGCCGATGCCCGAATCGTTCGGCCGCCCGATCACCGCGATGGGCACCGCGTCGAACACGATTATGCCGACCAAGCGCGTTTTCAGGCAGTATGGCCAGAGCGGCATCCCCGTTTCAGACTGGCTTCCGCACATCGCCGAGCGCGTTGACGACATGGCCATCATCCGGTCGTGTTGGATGGACGGGTTGAATCACGTTGGGTCGGTCTGCCAGATGAACACGGGTTCGATTCTGGCTGGACGCCCGGCGCTCGGCGCGTGGACTACATTCGGGTTGGGCTCGGCCAATCGGAATTTGCCGACCTTCGTGGTGATGGCGGACGGCGCAGAGGTTTTAGGCGGCGGCAAAAACTGGAGCGCGGGTTTTCTGCCCGCGGTATATCAGGGCACGCAGTTTCGCGCCTCCGACACTCCGGTCTTCTATCTCAAACCACCCGAAACCGTCAGCGAAGAGCAGCAGCTCAACAAAATCAATTTTCTTTCGCGGATCAACCAACGTTTTTCAGCCGACAAACCGGACGACACCGAATTGCTGGCTCGATTGAATTCATACGAGCTGGCCTATCGAATGCAATCCGCCGCGCCCGAAGCCGTTGATCTGTCGAAAGAGACCGAGGCGACGAAGAAACTTTACGGCCTGGACAATCCAGTCACGGCGAAATACGGGACGATGTGTTTGCTGGCGCGGCGACTGGTCGAGCGCGACGTGCGGTTCATCCAATTGTATTCGGGTTCGGGCAGCGCCTGGGACGCGCACAACAATATAGAAGGTAACCACTCTAAGATGTGCGCCAGCTCCGATCAACCAATCGCCGGATTGCTGGCCGACTTGAAGTCGCGCGGATTGCTCGATTCGACGCTGGTCGTATGGGGCGGTGAATTCGGCCGCACGCCGTTCAACGAGAAAGGCGACGGCCGCGACCACAACCCCTGGGGTTTCACGATGTGGATGGCCGGCGGCGGCGTCAAAGGCGGACAGATCATCGGCGCCACGGATGAGATCGGGTTGCGTGCGATTGAAAAACGGGCGCACGTCCACGACATCCACGCGACGATCCTGCATCTACTCGGCCTCAATCATTTCAGCACGCTCTACGAACACAACGGACGGATGGAGCGTCCGACGATCAACGGCGGCGCCGTGATCAAGGAACTTTTTTCATAATAAGAAAGAGAATACGGAACAGACGGAAATAACGGAACGGACAGAAAAATTTGAGAGACTATTTCCGTCTGTTCCGTTATTTCCGTCTTTTCCGTATTCTCTACCGCCATCTTCAAAACGAACGAACATTGCTTGGAGGAAGTGACTATGCGTCGCCGCACCTTTCTAAACACATCGCTGCGATCTCTGGCGGGGGCCGCGCTGGGCTCATCCCTGCTCGAGGCTCTGGCCGCGCCTTTGCCGAAGATGAAGATCACGCGCGTCCGGTTTTACGAATCGCCGATCAGCCGCCCGATGTTCAACCAATCTTTCCATATCGTCACCGTCGAGACCGACGCCGGGATCACGGGCGTCGGCGAAGGCGGGTCGCGCGACACCGTTCGCGAATGCGCCGAGATGTTGATCGGCGAAGACCCGACGCGGATCGATCATTGCTGGCAGTTGATGTTTCGCGGGCGGTTTTATCCGGCCGGGCGCGAGAAGCTAGACGCCATGGGGGCGATGGACATGGCGCTGTGGGACATCAAGGGCAAGGCGCTGGGCGTCCCCGTCTGGCAACTGCTCGGCGGCAAGTCGCGCGATCATTGCGAATGCTATTCGACGGGCTACATCCGCGTTGAGGGCGGGATCAAGGAGAACGCGAAGGCCACGATTGACGCGGGTTTTCGCGCGTTCCGAGTTTCAGTCGCCGACCCGGGCGGTGACGCGCCTTTCGTTTCACAGCGGATGGTGCGCAAGACAGCCGAAAATTGCGCGGCGATCCGCGAGGCCATCGGCCCCGACGCCGACTGGTGTATTGATTACCACACGCGGCTAGATTTCCCGGACGCCGTGCGGCTTAGTACATTGCTCGAACCTCTCGAACCTTATTTTTGCGAGGACCTCGTGCGCTCTGAAAATCCCGGCGTCTACCGCGAGCTTCGCAAGCAGGTGAAAGTTCCGATCGCGGTCGGCGAACAGTTCGGAACGCGTTGGGAGTTCAACGAGCTGGTCGAGGGGCGCCTGATTGATTACAACCGCACGAGCATCCCGAACTGCGGCGGGATCACCGAGTACGTCAAACAGGCGGCGATGTGCGAGACGCATTACGTCGGATTGACACCGCACTTCACGGGGCCGGTTTCGGAGGCCGCGCTGGTTCACGTCTGCGCGGCGTTTTCAGGCCCGGTGTTGATGGAGCTTGCGGGAACTTACAAGCTAGACATCCCGTACCTGCCGCAGCATTTCGATTATAAAGACGGCAAGTTGTGGCCGAACGACCGTCCGGGATTGGGCGTGACGCTCGACACGTCGAAATTGACGCCGGCCGCCGAATTCACGACGCGCAACCAGCCGATCAAAATCTTCCGGCGGCCTGACGGGTCATTCACGAATTGGTAACATCCTGGGAGCGCGCTCATCCCTTGTCGAATAATGAAAATCAACCACGAAGAAACGAAGAACACGAAGGTTTTTTCTGATCTTCCTTCGCTCTCTTCGTTTCTTCGTGGTTGATTTTCTGAGGGTCGAAATGTGCGAGAGTCGTTGTCATGGAGCGGAGTGAGAGTAAAGTGACCAGAGATCAAATTATCGAACAGATCGAAGCCGGGCGCATCATCGCCATTCTGCGCGGCGATTTCGGCGGCCGCGAAGAGGAGATCGTCAATGCGCTGATCGAGGCCGGAATCACTGCGGTCGAAGTTACGCTCAACTCGCCCGGCGCATTCGATTCGATAAGCCGTTTGTCCCGCGCGTTCGGCTCGCGCATCGCGGTCGGGGCCGGCACGGTGTTGCGGCGGGAAGAGGTCGAGCGGGCCGGCAAGGCCGGCGCCCGTTTCATCGTCTCGCCGAATCGCAGCGCGATGGTGATCGGAGAGACGAAGAGGCTCGGTCTGGTTTCGCTGCCCGGATGTTTCACTCCTTCCGAGATCGTGGAGGCTCTGGATGCGGGCGCCGACGCGGTCAAACTTTTTCCGGCGCAATGTCTGGGGACGGATTTCATCAAGGCGATGCGCGGGCCTTTGCCGGAAGTCCGCATGGTCCCGACGGGCGGCGTCACGCCCGAAGCCGCGCGTAGTTACGTCGCGGCCGGGGCCTGGGCGCTCGGGGTCGGATCGGAGTTGATCGGCAAGGATGTGATGAATGACAAAGGCTTCGAATCATTGAGGAGGCGCGCCTTGGACTTCACTGAAGCGGCGCGAGGCGCGAGATGACGAATGCCGAGTCCAGTGAGACTTGCCTGATCTGCGTTGACGCGGGTACTACCAACACGCGGGTCTGGCTGACTGCCGGCGATCATGTTATCGCGCGGGCGCAGACCGGCGTCGGCGTTCGTGACACCGCGCGCGACGGATCGTCCGACCGTTTGCGCGGCGCTCTGCGCGAATTGATCAGTCAGGTTCGCGACGACTCGCGCAATCGTGGCTTCGCGGAGTCGCCGGAATGTATGATCGCCGCCGGGATGATTACTTCGCCACTCGGTCTGGCCGAAGTTCCACACGTCCCGGCGCCCGCAGATTTGAATGACCTGGCCGCGGCCACACGCCAATACAGTTTTCCCGAAATCACCGATCTGCCGATCCTTCTGATTCCCGGAGTTCGTTCCGGCCCACGACAATGCGAATTGGAAACGGTCGGCGCCACGGACGTGATGCGCGGCGAAGAGACTTTATGCGTTGGCCTTGCCGCGATCGGTTTGCTCAAACCGCGAGGGACATTGCTCAACCTGGGCTCGCACTGGAAAGTGATCAGATTCGATCAGGACGCGCGCATCGCTTCGAGCGCCACTTCGATGTCCGGCGAACTCATTTACGTGACGCAAACGCAGACCATACTCGCCGGTTCCGTTCCTCAGTCGCGGCCCACGTCGCTCTATCCGACATGGCTCGAAGCGGGAATGCGCGAACAGAGGCGGTCGGGATTGGCTCGCGCGCTTTTCTGCGTGAGGTTACTCGAACAGGGAAGCGACGGATCGGCTGAGCAGCGATTGTCATTTCTGATCGGCGCGTACCTGGCCTCGGATATTGACGCGATGGTTTCTCGCGGGCTGATAAATCCGGGGAGCGCTGTCGCCATCGCAGGCGGTGGGGTGATAGCTGACGCCTGGCGCGACGCGCTTGTCGCATCATCCGTGCCCGCAACAACTCTAAACGATATGGAAGTGGAGAACGCGATGCTTACCGGATTTCTGCGTGTTTTCTCAGCCCTCGGTCGATGATCATTCCTGAATGGATTTCGAAGCGGCTGCGCTTCGCCGGCGCCGCCGATTTTATTCAAAATGGCGAGACCGTGTTTACAATCCCTGATGATTGTGCGACTTTATATATTCCGAAGCGGTCTCGGCTTCCTAAATCTAAACATCCGAGATTGTGACAGTAGCGCCCGCAGATTGATACGGATGCTGCGGATTGTCATGGATGATCCGCGTTGATCCGCCGAATCTGCGAAAATCGATGGTTGCGACTGTCCCAACGCCGCCTGCTCTGATTTAGGACATATGGCTATTTGCAGTTTCGCAGCCAAGAGTTGTTTGGTGTAAGAACAAGGAGTCAGGTGAATGGAAAGGGCTCTTATCCCCGTTGTTCTGCTGCTTAACTTTCTCATCGTGTGTCCGGCGAGGGCGCAGGACACTCTGACAGGCGCTTTTCAAGGCACAGTCACCGACAATCGGACCAATCCGATTGTGGGCGCAGTGGCCAAGATCACCAACCTTCAGACCGGCATCTCCTACACCCGACGCACCGACGCTCACGGAGTCTTTTATCAGGGCCAGCTACAGGCCGGCGTCTATCGCATTGAAGTCTCAATGGCCGGCTTCGAGCCACGCGTTGCCGAGCATCGGCTCGACATTGGAACCACATCCGAAGTCGTGCCGGTGCCGGTCACTCTGGACCCCTCGGTGGTTCCTCGCCAACTGACAGTCGCCGACACAGAAGTTCCCTCGAAGATCAACCGCGCCAGCGCGACGCGCAGCCAGTCCTTTTCAGAAGATGAGGTAAGTAAGCTTCCGCTCGGCTCGCTCGCGCTCAGTCGCACTTTCGATAATCTGGCGCAACTGGCGGCAGGCGTCGCGCCGCCGCCTCAGACTCTGGGCAGCGTCGCCGGGCCGGGGCAGGGCGCTGGCGTCGGCTCGGCGGGCCAGTTCTCAGTCAATGGCCTTCGTTCACGAGCTAACAATTTCACGGTTGACGGTTCGGACAATAACGACGAGGACATCGGCGTGCGGCGCCAGGGCTTCGTCTCGCTCATCCCTCAACCGATCGAATCTATCGAATCGTTCCAGATCATCACGCTGCTCGCGCCCGCGCAGTATGGACGTAATCTCGGCGCGCAGGTCAACGCGGTGTCGAAGGCGGGGGGCAATAATGTACACGGCGATCTCTACGGCTTCTTCAATTCCAGCCAGTTGAATGCTCGGAATTTCTTCGATATCGACAAGGTTCAGGAAAACGCGCGCGTGCGTTCAGCGACCGGCCAGGACGTGATGCTCTTAAATGGCCAGACGACGCAGCCGATTATGACTCGTAACGCGGCGGGAGGCGAGGATTCATTCACACTCGGCAAGTTTGGCGCAACCCTCAGTGGGCCGATCCGGCGCGAGAAGGCATTTTATTTCCTTTCGGCTGAAGGGCAGGTTATCAACGCGACACAGGAAGAGAACTTCGCCGTGCCAACGGTGGAGCAGCGTGGGGCTTTCGGCAGCGGGGCGAGTGGGATTTCTACCAACCCCTTCAACTCTTCGCCGATTTCAGCCAGTCCAACTAGTCGCAATGGCGCTGGAATCTTCAGCCTGTTCCCCTTTCCCAATAATCAGTGGGAGAATAATCCACAGGGCGTCTACGGTCCCAACACCTTCACTCAGGTGTTGCCTGCCAACGCTCGCGGGTTAGTGATGTCGGCCAAGCTTGATCGTAATTTCAAGCTTGCCGAGCGGCGGCAGACGGCGGTCGGGCGCTATAATTACACCAACGATCGGCGAGAGATTCCAGTAACTGGCCAGGCGCTTTTCTCCAGCCTGCGACCCCGCGTGCGCACGCAAAACTTCTCTTTCTTCCTGAACAGCGATTTGAGCGTTCCGAGTTCTCCTCGCCCGGTTCTCAACCAGGTGAGGCTTTCTTACGGTCGCACCCGCCTAGACTTTCAGGAAGTGCGTGACCGCGACTTCCTTCTACCTAACTGTGCTCTGAATGATCAGGCGTTCATTAGCCAGAACCGCAATCTATGCGCTACACCGTTCCTCCTCAATGCGCCTTTCCTGCTCAACAGAACTTCGTCATCCGGTTCGAACGCTGGCAAAGTTATCTATGAACTCCCGCAAACCGGATCGACGGTCGAGGAGCGATTGGGGCCGCTTGGACAGGTTATTGTCGCGGGTTTCAGCCCCATTGGCGTGGATGTCTTCAATTTTCCGCAGCAAAGAGTTAATAACACCTACCAGTTGGCGGACAACTTCACGTGGCGCGTTGGCAGGCACAGCCTGATATTCGGCCTGGATACACGGCGCACAGAGTTGAACAGCGACCTGCCGCGAAATGCTCGCCCGCTGGTGACGTTCCACGGCGGCCCGCGTTTGATATCTCCGACCGGCGACTTAGTTTCGCCGACCGGCAATGACCGGAATCCGGTGATCAAGCCGGAAGACCTGGCCGCTATTGGAGCCGCCAGCGGTTTTTACCTGACATTACTGGCCAAGGAGGTAACCGACGCCCGGATCAACCTGCGTTATCACCAGCTAGATTTCTTTACGCAGGACGAGTGGCGGCTGCGATCCGATCTGTCGCTCTCCGCGGGGCTGCGCTACGAATACAACACGCCGCCGCGCGAGACGAGCGGGCGGATTGAACGCGCCTTTAACGACGACGCATTGCGGCTGGTCCCCAACCTGCGGGAGTTTATAAAAGATCGGCGTGAAATCTTCGAGCCGGACCGCAACAACTTCGCGCCGCGCGTCAGCCTGGCCTACTCGCCGAATCTCTTCGGGAGTGACCGCGCGACGGTGTTCCGAGGCGGCTACGGCCTGTTTTACGATCAGATTCTGGGCGCCGTCGTCAGCCAGTCGCGCAATGTATTCCCAACGTTCCTGACCTTCAACTTCGCCGGGCTTTTCGCCACTCAGCTTCCGAGGGTTTTCACTTTCGTCAATCCGAACTTGGTCCAGAACCTCCCGACAATGGATGGAAAGACGGGGCCGCTGGTCAAACCCGGCACGGTAAACACACTGAACAACATTTCTCTGGAGTCACTTTTTAAAAGTCTCCAGTTCGCCTTCCCAGACATGCTCGGGCTGACGCTGCCGAGGCCACGACTTGATACTCCGATGGCGCATCATTACGGCTTCACTTTTGAGCAGCAGTTGGGCGGGCAGGTAGTTGTTTCCGCCGCCTACGCCGGCACGCTGGGTCGGCGGCTGCTGCGTTTCACCACACCAAACCTCGGTTTGGGATTGACACTCCGACCCATCGTGTTCTCGGCATCTGGCGGCATCCCTGAGCTGAGAGGGCTGGTCAGTAGCCCGCCACGCCCATTCACCGGGGTAGGCGCGGTCAATATGTTTGAGACCACGGCCGGCTCGCGCTATGACGCGCTTCAACTTCAGGCGCGCGGCCGACTCCACCAGTCTTTGCAATATCAGGCTGCCTACACGCTATCACGGGCTATTGATGATGTGTCAGATGTCTTTGACCTGGCGGGAGCCTCGGCGCTGCCTCAAAACAGTCTGACATTTGCTGGCGAGCGTGGCCCGGCAAATTTCGACGTGCGTCAGCGCATGGTCGTCAACTTTACCTACGACTTCGCCGGTTCCCGCGGTAATCAGCGCTGGCGACGGCTTTTTGACGGGATGCGGTTGGCCGTAACAGGACAATTCCAGTCTGGCCAGCCGTTCACGGTCAACAGCATCTTCGACATCAACCAGGACGGGAACCTGACGGATCGGCTCAATACGCTGGATGGCGTTATCGTAACGGGTGACCGCCGCCAGCCATTACGTCTAAACGCTGAGAGCGAGGATAACAAGTTTGTTTTGCTCGCCCCATTTGGCCAGGACGGCGCAATCGGACGCAACACTTTCCGCGCCGGGGGGGTTTTCAATATTGATCTGGCCGTAATCAAATACTTTGTCTTCCCTGCCAATCAGCAGATCGGCCTTAGGGTTGAGTTCTTCAATCTTACTAACCGCGCCAATTTCGGTATCCCCGTACGCTGGCTGGAGGCGCCGGGGTTCGGCCATGCAGTTCAGACGGTTACGCCCGGACGACGCATTCAAATCTCATTGAGGTACGTATTCTGAGCAAAGCCACACATTACTCGAACAATAATCAGATAACCTGATCAAGGAGACGATCAATGACTGAAAAATTCCCCAAGCCAACCGAACAGCAAATATTGCTGGACAACGACGATTTTGCCACTCCCATAACGCTCAATCCGCCTGCTGGTATTGTGCAAGGCAGCAACATCGGAGCCTCGTCCCAACAAGGCGAGCCCGCGCATCGCGGCATGCCCGCCGAGAAATCGGTCTGGTACCGCTGGCAAGCTCCTCCGGGCAATAACCTCGCGATCTTTATAATCGCCAACAGCGATTTCGACAGTCGTCTGGCAGCTTACATGGAAAGTGGAACTGGAAACAATTTCAATATCCTGTGCGAAACCGGAATCTTCGCGAACTTGCCGGCCTCGAAACTTGAGATCGTGGCATTTCAAGCGGAGGGTGGCCAGGCTTATCGCCTTGCCGTGGACGGAGTGAACGGCGATTCGGGTCAATTCACATTACGATGGGCCGCGGCGCCGAATTTAGAGTCCCTTGCCAGCCTTCTAATCGAAGGCCTCGTTGGCGGAATCGTAATCAAAGACTTTCTGCCGAAGGAAAATGTCACTATGAAGGCAGGGGATGTAAACGGCATAGACCCGCGTGAAGAGCCCACAGACATTCTTGGTCTCTATTTGTTCCCGAATCTGGATCCCAATCTTCATCCATACAAAGTGACGCCGTGCCTGGTCGGACATTACTTCTGGCCAACGTCGAGAATGTATGCGTCGCCAGTTGTCTCCTTTCTGGAAAACTACGTGGCCTATTCCTCTCCGATTTTCGGCTTCAGAGGCCTAATAGAGGGCCGTGTGAGTCCGGATGCGCCGCAGCCTGATGGACAAAAAGAAGGCGCATTCGCCGTCGACTTCCCCAGCGGCAGTGGCGAAGGTCAAGTAATCGAACTCACCCTAACACGGGAAGGTGGCGGTCAATGGAGCACTAATCAGCAAAACGGCTCCATGATATTGGCCGCCGCGCCATCCGTCGACGCCGACCTGCTGAACGACGAAACCGGCGCGGTGAGCTTCCCCATTTCTGACGGGACAAGCATCGTCCTTTTCGCCTCGGACGATCCGAACAGCAGTCTCTTCACTCCAGGTTCTGAGTTCACATTGACGATCAAATTCGCCGACGAGGGGCAGCCAAAGGTGAGCATTACGATCGAAGCTTAATTCGATCTGGGGACTGAGTGATGATTTCGAGCGCCAAAAATACAAGACCACCTCAGCAGCGACTAGTTTCAATCGCCCTGCAGGCGATGACAGCCGGGTTGTTTCTTCTGATGGCGAGCGACCGGATTTCAATCATTGCACGGGTTTCTCTTGCTCAAGACAGCCACGGCGCTAAACTCGAATCCGGCGAGACCACGACCGAACAACGCGACAATCAGCCATCAACCGGCGCCGAGCGGCCAGAGTTGATCCTGCAATCCGGTCACAGCTACAAGGCGGACTCAATGGCATTCAGTCCGGATGGCCGTCTCGTGGCGACCGGTGGCGCGGATACGGCGATCAAAATCTGGGACGCCGCCACGGGCCGCGTCTTGCGCACGCTCGGCGGCCATGTCGGTGGAGTCAAAGCCGTGGCCTTCAGCCCAGACGGGAGGCGGCTGGCTTCTGGCGGTAATGATGACCGGATTAGATTTTGGGATCTCGCTTCGGGCGCCGATACAGGTGCCTTGACCGGAAATGCTAGCGCGCTGGCGTTCAGTCGCGATGGACGATGGCTGGCCGCTGGCGGAGCCGATTTCAAAGTCACGGTGTGGAAGCTTTCCACGCGCGAGTCGTGGCTATTCGATGGGCATTACAGTCTGGCGCTAGCTCTGGCTTTCAGCCCCGACGGGTATTACCTGGCTTCAGGCGCAGCCGACGGAGTGATCAACCTATGGGATCTGACGAAGCTCGAGTCAAAGGCGACGAAGAAGGACGCAAGGAAGATCGAGCCGATTGGTTCGCTGAGCCATAAGGGCGAGATTCGATCTCTCGCTTTCAGCCCCGACGGCAAGACGCTCGTTTCCTGCGGCGCGGACAAGGCGGCGCGGATGTGGAGAATACCCAAAGGCAAACTCGACAGGGCGATACTGAAACAATCCGCGCCACTGATCGCCGCCGTCTTCATCGCCGACGGGGCGCAGTTGCTCGTCTGCGCTGAAGATCGCGTGATCAAGCGATTCGATGTCGCGACAGGCGCCGAACTGCAGGCGATTCCCGCCGGAATGAGCGCGGGCGCAAACGCGGATAAGTATTATGCCGCCGCCTTCAGCGCCGACGGCCGATGGCTTGTGGCGAGCGGGGGCAAACGGGAGAGCGAGTTGCGGAAGGTCGCGCCCTACGGCGAGGAGCGGACGTTAGAGAGTCGCGTCAACGGCGTCCGGGCCGCGGCCTTTAGCCCTGACGGGCGATGGTTCGCCTCCGCCAATCTGGTTGATGAGACCGTGACGCTGTGGGACGTCGCGGCCGGGCGCGCCATCTACAAGCTCAGCGGCGGCCCAGGCAGCGTCGACGCCATTGCTTTCAGCCCCGACAGTCAATGGCTGGCGTGGGGTAATCACGCAGGTATGATAACGGTTTGGGACCTGAGCGCGGCGCGAGAGGCGCAGAAGTGGCCTGCGCATTCGGACGGAGTGGCCGCGATCGTCTTCACTCCCGACGGCAAAAAGTTGATCTCAGGCAGCGCGGATTCGACGATCAAGATCTGGGAGACCTCAGCCGGGAATGAAATCGACAGGCTCACCGAGAACAAACACGGTGTGACGTCGCTCAGCTTGAGCGCCGACGGTCGGCGGCTGATCTCCGCCGGCGCCGATCAAACCATCAGGCTGTGGGACCTGGCTTCGCGCCATTTGATACGCGCGCTCAGGGGACACAAAGGCGTCGTCTACAGCGTGGCCTCGAGCGCCGACGGTAAATGGATCGCCTCCGCCGGCGCGGACCAAAGCGTGAAGCTGTGGGATGGGGCGAGCGACAAGGCGATCTACACGCTCACTGGCCACACCGGCATCGTCTATAGCGTGATGTTCAGTCCCGACGGCAAGCGGGTCGCATCCGCAGGCGCGAACGGCGAAATCAGATTGTGGGACACGGCCTCCGGCAATCAACGGCTAAACCTG
>Ga0126377_10001917_pt1 | contig 13987 bp, 12 predicted proteins | sample PanSoiMetPlot_22_FD_92647 | JGI IMG/M metagenome (GOLD analysis project Ga0126377, IMG submission 92647) | Tropical forest soil microbial communities from Panama - MetaG Plot_22 | ecosystem: Environmental > Terrestrial > Soil > Tropical forest > Bulk soil | place: Panama | collected 2016-02-17
CGAGGTCGTCGGGGATGTAGCGCTTGGTCGCTTCGAGGTCCTTCAGGGCGCTTCGCTGCGGGCGCACGACGCGGCGGAAGTTGATGATCTCCTGCTTGACGTTCGAGATGTCGCGCACGATCTCGGACGGGCGCTCGCCCTCGAAGATGTCGTCCTCGAGGCGCTCGAGCTTGTTGCCCACCTTGCGCAGCATCGGGAACGACGCGTCGACGCAGTCGTCGACGATCTTGTACAGCAGGTAGCCGGGGCCCTTGGAGAACAGTTGCTCGCGCAAGTCCTCGCGGGTGCGGCAGCGCTCGAAGAGGTACTCGAGCGGCTGCAGCGGCTCGTTGGGGAGCGTGACGACGTAATCGGGGCCGACGAAGACGTCGAGCTCGGCGGCGCTCAGCCGGCCGACGACCTTGTTGTAGGCCGGGAAGTGCAGGACGACGAACAGGTAGTCGTCGTACTCGTCGACCTTCGGGCGCTGGTTGCGGCTGAAGACGTCCTCGTAGTCGAGCGGGTGGAAGTCGAAGTGCTCCTCGAGCCACGCGCGATCGACCGGGCGCGGGCGCTCGATGTTGATCCAGCGCAGCGCCTGGCCCTCGGCCGGCGCGTACTCGATGACCTCGACGTTCGGGCGATCAGGCTCTTGCGGACGAGTGACGACCGCGCCGCGTGTCCGCGCCGTGCGCCTGAGGCGTGGCTTGGGCAGGTTGGGCATACGGACTTCGCGGTTCGTCGGTGGTGGCCATCGTCGTCAACAAATTCGCTCTGCAACGGAGTCTACCTGCGCACCGGGCGGCGCCATGCTAAGTTCCCGAGCGACATAGCTGGACACATCCAGAGGGGTGGAGGGACTGGCCCGATGAAGCCCCGGCAACCTCCCGCTTGCGGGAACGGTGCCAATTCCTGACAGATGTGGCCGAGGCTTCCAGAGACCTCCGCCACGAGAATCCGGCGGAGGTTTTGTTTTCGAGATGGGAGCCACGAAGCTGACCTGTAGGGAGTGCGGCGCGGACTACGGCCTCGAGGCCCGCTACGTCTGCGACCGCTGCTTCGGCCCGCTGGAGGTGGGCTACGAGCACGACGTCAAGGACGTCGAGCACATGCGCCGCCGCATCATGGGCGGGCCGCAGAACATCTGGCGCTATCACGACTTCCTGCCGCTCGAGGGCCCGCATCCGCGCAACCGGACGGGGCTGCCGGCCGGATGCACGCCACTGGTGCGCGCCGATCGCCTCGCTGCTCGCTTCGGGATCCGCGAGGTGTGGGTCAAGAACGACGCGGCCAACCCGACGCACTCGTTCAAGGACCGCGTCGTGTCGGTTGCCGCCAACCGCGCGCGCGAGCTCGGCTACGACACGCTCGCCTGCGCCTCGACCGGCAACCTGGCCAACTCGGTCGCCGCGCACGGCGCCGCGCTCGGGATGGAGACCTACGTGTTCATCCCCGCCGATCTCGAGGAGCAGAAGATCCTCGCGACCGGCGTCTACGGCACGAAGCTCGTCAAGGTCAAGGGCACCTATGACGACGTCAACCGGCTATGCACCGAGCTCAGCGGCGAGCGCGATTGGGCGTTCGTCAACGTGAACATGCGGCCGTACTACTCGGAGGGCTCCAAGACGCTGGGCTACGAGATCGGCGAGCAGCTGGGCTGGGAGACGCCCGACCGCGTCGTCGCGCCGATCGCGTCCGGCTCGCTCTACACGAAGATCGCCAAGGGGTTCGAGGAGTTCCGCGATCTCGGGCTCGTGCGCGGCGACGCGCCGATCATGAACGGCGCGCAGGCGGACGGCTGCTCCCCGGTGGCGACGGCTTACGCGGAGGGCGCCGACTTCTGCAAGCCGGTGCGCCCGGACACCATCGCCAAGTCGCTGGCCATCGGCAACCCGGCGGACGGGCCGTATGCGCTCGATCTCGCCCGCCGCAGCGGCGGCGCGATCGACTCGGTCTCCGACGACGAGATCCGCGCGGGGATCAAGCTGCTCGCCGAGACCACCGGCATCTTCACCGAGACCGCCGGCGGCGTGACGACGGCGGTGTTCGCCAAGCTCGCCGAGCGCGGCGACATCGACCCCGGCGAGCGCGTCGTGCTCGTCATCACCGGCGAGGGCCTGAAGACCCTCGACGCGGTCCGCGGGACGTTCGAGTCCTACTGGATCACCCCGTCCTACGACGAATTCGTCCGCGAGGTCGAGTCCGGGGTGCGCGCCTGATGCCGACCGTCAAGCTGCCCACCCAGCTGCGCGAGGCCGCCGGCGGCGAGAGCGCGGTGAGCGTCGCCGGCGCGACGGTCGGCGAGGTGCTCTCGTCGCTGTTCGACGTCCACGGCGAGCTGCGCGACCGGCTGTCGGACGGCGACGGCGGCCTGCGCCGCTTCGTCAACGTCTACGTCGACGGCGAGGACATTCGCTTCGGCGATGGGCTCGACACGCCCGTAGCCGAGAGCCAGGAGGTCCAGATCCTCCCGGCGGTCGCGGGCGGTTGACGCCTGGCGGGCGCCTCGTCGCGCCTGGCGGCGTCCTCGGTCCTCGCCGTGCCGAGCACGCCGTCGGGCCTGCGTCCTTGCCAGGCACGACGATCCGCACGCCATCCGTCAACCGCTTCGCGGCTAAGCGAGCGCATCGCGCGCCGCGTTCGCGGCGGGGCAGGCGCCCTCGTCGCGACCGCAGGCGTGAAGGTCGCACAGCCGGCAGGTCCAGGGCGTGTCCTGCGCCTCGGCGAGCTTCGCGCGCACGACGCCGTCGAGGACCTTGCCCACGAGCCGCTCGAACGTCCGCCGCTCGTCGGGCGTCAGCGCGGAGAGCGCGTCGTCGAGCACCGCGCCGCGAGCGTCGGCGACGCGCCGCGCGGCGCGGTTGCCCGCGGCCGTGAGTGTGAGGCTTCGCGTCCGCGCGTCGCCACCGGCGCCGCGGCTGACCTGCCCGGCGGCCTCGAGGCGGTCGACCAGGCGGACGGTGCCCGAAGGCGTGAGGCCCAGCACCCGCCGCAGGCGGTCGAGCGAGCAGCCGTCGAGGAACTGGTCCAACGCGCTGAGCGCCGCGGCCGCGGTGTGCGACCGATCCGGGGCCACGGCCGCGGACATGCGGTCGGCGATGACCAGCGACAGGGCCCCGAGGACGTTGGCGTCGCGGTTCATTCGAAGTCGTAGTCGAGCTCAACCGACGCCTTCGGCCCGCGCGGCGCCGCGAAGCTCCCCGTCCCGGTGATCCCGCGCAGCTCGTCGGTGCCCGAGCGGGGGACGACCGACCACGTGCCCTTCGCCTCGCCGCCGTCGAAGGTGCCGAGGGTCTCCAGCACGAAGCTGCCCGACTTGCCGCCGAGGCGCCCGCTGAAGCGCTGCAGGCCGACGAACCGGGCCGTCCCGTCGTCGGCGTAACACATCAGCCACTCCACCGAGCCCTCGCCGTCGAGGTCGCCGGAGAACCGCTGGGCGACGCTCGCGCGGGTCAGCTTGGCGTCGCCCTCGAGCTCGAGGTAGGAGTCCTCGTTCCAGGACTCCAATTCGAAGATGCCGTTCGCATGGGTGGTCATGACCAAGATCTTCCCAATATGTGTGTGCGTCACACATCAATTCCACGCGGACGACGAGTCGTTGCACGCAGATGCGGAGGCGCGGTAGTGTCGAACCGCGGGTGGCGCGCTGAGGGGGGCCCGAAGTGCCGCACACGTCGTCGTCCACCGAGACGCCGCCACACGCGCTCGAGACCGTCGTCGAGCCCGCCCGGCTGCCCCGGCGCATGTGGCTCGTGACGCTCGTCGTCGGCGCGGCGCTGTGGCTTGCTGTCGCCGCGGCCGTCGCCGCCACGAACGACACCATCCTCGTGCCGACCCTGATCCTGCTCGGCACGTTCCTGGTCCCCGTCTCGACGGTGCTCTTCGTCCTCTCGCAACCCCGCCGCGCCTACCTGTCCGTCGAGACGATCATGGTCGGATTCCTGGCGGGCGGGACCGCCGCGCTCGTCCTCAGCGGCACCGCTGAGACCTACATCCTGCCCCACGCGTTGGCCACGAACGGCCTCGTCGGCCTCATCGAGGAGGGCGGCAAGGCGCTGGTGCTCGTCGGGATCGCCTCGCTCGTGCGGCCGCGTGTCCCGCGCGACGGCATGGTCCTCGGGGCGACCGTGGGCGCCGGCTTCGCCGCGTTCGAGAGTGCCGGGTACGCGCTGAGCGCGCTCATCGAGCACGGCGACGACCACGCGACGCTCGACATCGTGCAGACCGAGGCGTTTCGCGCCGTCCTCGCGCCGTTCGGGCACATCACGTGGACCGCGATCTTCGGCGGGGCGATCTTCGCGTCGGCCTGGTACACGGGCCACTTCCGCCTCGATCGCCGCGTGGCGGCGACGTATCTCGGCGTCGCGTGCCTGCACGCGTGCTGGGACGCCTCGTACGGCGTCGCCATCCGCGTCAGCATGGGCCTCGGCGGTGACGGCTGGCACTTCGGCTGGCCCGACACCGCGGCGTGGGTGGGCTCACCGACGGGCGCCGACCTCATCCGCTGGCAGCTCGTCTACAACGTCCTGCTCGCGATCCTCGCGACGATCGGGAGGATCTGGGCGGTGCGGCGGTGGCGCGCCTACCAGTTCGATCGCTGGCGCGCGCGCTACGGTGGCCCGGCATGGCCGATCGTCTCGCCGAGTACCGCGCCAAGCGCTCCGCCGGGCGCACGCCCGAGCCCATGGGGGACGAGCGAGCCGAGGCCGACGGCCGACGGTTCGTGATCCAGGAGCACCACGCGACGCGCCTGCATTGGGACCTGCGGCTCGAGCACGACGGCGTCGCGGTCTCGTGGGCGATCCCGAACGGGCTGCCCGAGGTGCCGAGAGACAACCGGCTCGCCGTCCGCACCGAGGACCACCCGCTCGAGTACCTCGAGTTCCACGGCGACATCCCGAAGGGCGAGTACGGCGCCGGCAGCATGCGCATCTGGGACCGCGGCACCTACGAGGAGCTCAAGTGGGAGCCGCGCAAGGTCGAGGTGCGCTTCCACGGCGAGCGGCTTCAGGCGCGCTACGCGCTGTTCCCCATCGACAAGGACGCCGAGCCGAAGAACTGGATGATCCACCGCATGGATCCGCCGGCCGACCCGGCCGCCGCGGAGCCGGTCCCCGACCGGATCGTGCCGATGATGGCGCGCCTCGGGTCGCTTCCGCGCGACGACGCGAAGTGGGGCTTCGAGATCAAGTGGGACGGCGTGCGCGCGATCTGCCATTCGGAGCCCGGGCGGCTGAAGCTGCACTCGCGCAACCTGCTCGACATCACGCCGCGCTATCCCGAGGTCGGCCGCCTGAACCGCGCGCTCAGTCACCACCGAGCCGTCCTCGACGGCGAGATCGTCGCGCTCGACGGCGAGGGGCGGCCGAACTTCGGCGCCCTGCAGCGGCGCATGCACGTCAGCTCGGAGAGCGTCGTGCGGCGGCTGGCGAAGGAGACGCCGGTCACCTACGTGATCTTCGATCTCCTGTGGCTCGACGGTCATTCGCTCATGGAGCTTGCGTACAAGGACCGCCGCGAGCTGCTGGGCGACCTCGGCCTCGGCGACGGCGAGCACTGGCGCGTGCCCGACTACGTCGCCGGCCATGGCGCCCAGCTGCTGCAGGCGACCGCGCAGCAGGGCCTCGAGGGCGTCATCGCCAAGCGCCTGGACTCGGCGTACGAGCCTGGGCGGCGCAGCGGGTCGTGGATCAAGGTCAAGAACCTCGATCGCCAGGAGGTCGTCATCGGCGGCTGGGTCCCGGGCGACGGCAAGCGCCGCGACCGCATCGGCGCGCTGCTCGCCGGGGTGCGCGAGGAGGACGGCTCGCTGCGCCACATCGGGCGCGTCGGCACCGGGTTCACCGAGTCCGAGCTCGACCGGCTCGCCGAGAAGCTCGGTCCGCTCGAGCGCGAGGACTCGCCGTTCGCGCCCGGTGGGCCCAAGATCCCGCGCAACGCGGTGTTCGTCGATCCGGAGCTCGTCGCCGAGGTCGAGTTCCGCCAATGGACCGAGGGCGGCCAGCTGCGCGCGCCCAGCTACAAGGGCCTGCGCGACGACAAGCCCTCCGAGCTGGTCGTGCGCGAGGAGGCCAACGCGGTCATCGCCGAGGTCGGCGGCCGCCAGGTCAAGCTCTCCAACCTCGACAAGGTCCTCTATCCGGAGGTCGGCTTCGCCAAGCGCGACGTCATCGACTACTTCGCCCGCATCGCCCCGACCGTCCTGCCGCACCTCGACGGCCGGGCGCTGACGCTCAAGCGCTACCCGAACGGCGTCGACGCGCCCTATTTCTACGAGAAGAACGCGCCGTCGCATCGCCCCGAGTGGGTCGGCACCGCGCGCGTCGGCAGCATCGACTACGTCGTGGTCGACAGCGAGGCGACGCTCGTCTGGCTTGCCAATCTCGCCGACCTCGAGCTGCACACCTCGCTGGCGCTCGCGTCGGACACCGGGCACCCGACGCTCATCGCCTTCGACCTCGATCCCGGCGCACCCGCGACGGTGGTCGAGTGCTGCCGGGTCGCCGAGCTGCTGCGCGGGATGTTCGAGGGGCTCGGCCTCGAGTGCTTCGCCAAGACCTCGGGCTCGAAGGGCATGCAGGTCTACGTCCCGCTCAACACCGGCGACGTGACCTTCGCGCAGACGAAGGCGTTCTCGAAGACCGTCGCGGAGCTGCTGGCGCGCGAGGAGCCGAGCCTCGTCGTCGCGCGCCAGACGAAGTCCGCGCGCGAGGGGAAGGTGCTCGTCGACTGGGGCCAGAACGACATCAACAAGACGACGATCAACGCGTACTCGCTCCGCGCGATGCCGCGCCCCACGGTGTCGGCCCCGGTCGCGTGGGACGAGGTGCGGGCGACGAAGCGCCCGGAGGACCTGACCTTCGAGGCGGCCGACGTCCTGCGCCGCGTCGACGAGCACGGCGACCTCTTCGCGCCGGTGCTCTCGCTTGTCCAACAGCTTCCGGGCGCGTAGCGTTTGCAACATGTTGCGCCGGCTCATCGCGGCGTTGCGGATCTCGCCTGAGGAGCGCCAGGCCGAGTGCGCCGAGCGCTGCCAGGAGCTGCTGTGCGATCCCGAGCGCGCGCGCGGCGTGCGGCTCGGCGAGCACGAGGAGGCCATCATCGAGGCCGAGCGGCGGCGTTGGGAGAGCCAGCAGCCGCCGCTGTCGACGCCCTAGCGATCGCTCACCAGCGGCACGAAGCGCACCTCCTCGAACAGCGCGCGTTCGAAGCCGGCCTCGGTGTGCCGCACGACCTCGAGGCGCTGAAGGGGCTCGGTCACCGGCGCCACCAGCCGCCCGCCGGGGGCGAGCTGGGCCTCGAGCTCGGCGAGCGCCGCGGCGGTGCCGGCGGCGGCGACGTTGATCGCGTCGAACGGCGCCTCCTCGGGGAGCCCGTGCGTGCCGTCGCCGACGACGAGCGTCACGTTCTCGATCTGGGCCGCCTCGAGGTTGCGCGCAGCGCGCGCCGACAGCCGCGCGTGGCGCTCGATCGACCACACGTGGTCGGCCAGCAGCGCGAGCACCGCGGCGTGATACCCCGAACCGGTCCCGACGTCGAGCACGCGGTCGGTCGGGCGCAGCTCGAGCAGCTCGCTCATCCGCGCGACCACGAGCGGCTGCGAGATCGTCTGCCCGCAGCCGATGCCGAGCGCGCGGTTCTCGTAGGCGCGCTCGCGCATCGACCACGACACGAACCGCTCGCGCGGCACCGCGGCTACAGCCTCGAGCACGCGCTCGTCGGCGACGTAGGGCCGCAACTCGGCGATCAGGGAGTCGACGTCGTGCATAGGATCACCCCGTGCCGCGACTGCCCCCAGAGACATTCCGGCTGCCGGTCTCGCGCATGCGCGAGGGCTACTACACCGATCAGTACTTCAACCTCACCCGCGAGCTGCTCGAGGCCGAGGACCGCCACCCGCGGGTGCTCATGCAGGTCTTCCAGAAGGAGGAGTCGATCCTCGGCGGCGTCGACGAGGCCATCGCGATCCTCAAGCAGTGCGCCGGGCGCCACACCGACGACGGCTGGGAGGACGGCTGGTCCGAGCTCGAGGTCCGCGCGCTGCACGAGGGCGACACGATCGACCCCCACGAGACCGTCATGACGATCGAGGGCGACTACGCGCTCTTCGCCCACCTCGAGACGGTCTACCTGGGGTGCATGGCGCGGCGCACGCTCGTGATGCGCAACGTCAGGGCGGTCGTCGAAGCCGCACATGGCAAGCCCATCCTCTTCTTTCCGGCGCGCCACGACCACTGGCTCGTCCAGACCGGCGACGGCTGGGCGGCGCACGTCGCCGGCGCGATCGGCGTCTCGACCGACGCGCAGGCGTCGTGGTGGGGCGGGCGTGGGGTCGGCACCGTGCCGCACGGCCTGATCGCAGCCTACGGTGGCGACACCGTCGCGGCCTCCCGCGCGTTCGCCGACCGCTTCTACGGCCAGACGAACATCACCGTGCTCGCCGACTTCGAGAACGACTCTGTACGCACCGCGCTCGAGGTCGCCGACGCGCTCGGCGAACGGCTGTGGGGCGTGCGGCTCGACACGAGCGAGTCGCTCGTCGACGCGGCGCTCGTCGCCGAGCCCGACGCCGAGCGCCATCGCGGGGTGACGCCGCTGCTCGCACGGCGCGTGCGCGACGCGCTCGACGCCGCCGGCCACGGCCACGTGCGCATCGTCGTGTCCGGGGGCTTCGACGCCACGAAGATCGCGCGGTTCGAGGACGAGGCTGCACCCGTGGACGCCTACGGCGTCGGCTCCTCGCTCCTGCGGGGCGCGAACGACTTCACCGCCGACGTCGTGCGCGTCGACGGGCGGCCAGGCGCGAAGGCGGGCCGGCAGGAGCGGCCGAACCCCAGGCTCGCGCTCGTGGACTGACGCGCGGCCCGCGGCGTCAGAAGCGAAGGATCGCCGCGATGTGGCCGTGCGAGGCCAGCTCCGGGCGGTCGCGCAGGACATGGACATCGGCCGATTGGGTCAGCGCACGCTCCACGGCGGTCTCGATGATGTCCTCGCGGAGCGTCGTCGCGGTGCCGTCGGCGGGGCAGGTCGACGCGTCGGCGCCGCCGAGCCATCCGCAGGTCGGGCAGACGACGCCGGGCGCCTTGAAGCCGGCCTCGACCAGGAGCACCGCGACCCGCTGCTCGTGGACGGCCGGCAGGACGCCCTCGACACCGGTCGCTGCGCGGCCGGGGCCGCCGCCGAACGCCTCGGCAAGGCGCTCGAGCGCCGCGTCCTGCCGCGCGCGGGCCGCCTCCGCGATGCGCGGTGTGGCCGCCCGGCGGACGGCCTCCGGGCTCGCGTTCTCGACGTCGATGTCGATGCGGCCCGCGAGTCGCTGGCGCAGGTAGGGGTGCAGCTCGCTCTCGAAGTGCCCGGCCAGCCCCTGGGGCGCGCCGACGAGGATGCCCACGGGCAGCTCGTCCTTCATGCGCGCGAAGACCACCTCTGCGGCGTGGCGTAGGTGGGCGGCGGCGTCCTTGTCGATCGAGCGCTGGTAGTTCGCCTGCGACCACCCGCCCTGGTCGTGACGGCGGCGGATCTCGTCCTCGACGTGCTCGATCTCCTCGAGGTCGTCGCCCGCGCCGCAGAACAGCCGGGCGGTGCGGCGGTTGACGAGCACGACGCACCAGCGCTCCGCCGCGCCGATCGCGGACAGCGGCTCGACGAATGGCGCGTCGGCGATGACGGGGTCGTGGTCGACCGGCACGGAAAGCTTGAGCACCTCGAACAGGCCGGCCGCGCTGGAGGAGAAGACCGCCAGGCCGTGCGCGCCCTTCGCGTCGAGGCCGGAGTTGTTGAACTCCGCCTGCACGCGTTCGAGGTCCGCGCGCAGCGACGCCCGCGCGGCGTGGGTCAGCGACTCGTCGTCCCGGACCATCCGCGTCGCGCGGTCGATGACCGACCGGACCTCGGTGCCGCGCGCGGGGGCGGTGGCGAACTCGCGCGGATCGAGGTTCAGGAACAGCGAGAGCACCTTCGCGTCCGCCGGGCGCGTCTCCGCCAGGCGGCGCAGGCGCTCTCGCGTGATGTCGTTGGCCTGCATGCTGTCGTCCGTACCCCGGTCCAGGGAGGGGTACGCCGGTCGGAGGGATGCAAGCACACCCTCGGCCGAACGGCCACCCGCGTATCCCCGGAACGGCGCACCTCGCTCGTCTAGGCAAAAACCGTTAGGCTCTGAACAACCGCCGTTCGGCGTCGAGAAAAAGCCGTTCGTGCAGTGTCCGGTTCCGGACTCTGGGGTGCGCGCCTCACCCGCTCCGGAAAGAAGAATCCCCAAGGCGTGCCCCTCGCGGAGGCGACGATCTCGGTTGCCTGTGATGGGGTCGCCTGGACACCACGGCGTGCGCGTCGTCGTCGCGCACCGCCATGAGCTGATCGCGGAAGCGCTCGGCCGCCTCCTCGCCGATCTCGGCGTTGTCGTGGTTGGCTCGGCGTGCGATCCGGCCGCGCTGCTCGGCCACCTCCCGCGCGCGAACGCCGACGTGCTCCTGCTCGACGCGGCCTTCGACCCCGCGACGGGGCCGCTCGTCGCGCTCGATCGCATTCGGGCCGCCGCGTCGGACGACCTGCGCATCGTCGTCCTGGCCGACTCCCTCGACGAGGTCCTGAGCGTCGCCGCGCGCGAGGGCGAGCTCGACGGCGTGGTACTGAGCACGAACGCGGGAGTCGAGATCGTGGCCGCGCTCGCCCAGGTTGTGGCCGGCCACGCGGTGTTTCCCGCCGGATGGCTGCGCCACGTGCAGGCCTCGGCGTCGTCGAACCCGCTCGTGCAGCTCAGCCCGCGCCAGCGCGAGGTGCTGCAGCTGCTGTCGCTCGGCATGGACAACGACGCGATCGGCGCGCAGCTGTTCATCTCGCGCAACACCGTGAAGTTCCACGTGCGGACGATCTACGAGCGCCTCGGCGTCCACAACCGGGTGGAGGCCGCGCGCGTGCTCGCCGGCGCGCGCAACGGCGTCCTCCCGGCCGCCTAGCGCAACCGCATGGTCGCACGGCGGCAGAGGGCCCGCCGGGGGACGGCGGGCCCTCTGCATGCTCTGGCTATGAGGCGGTGATCGTCAGCGTGTGGCGCTGACCCCCCTTCGCCTCGACCGCGACCTCCAGGCCGCGGTTGGTCACTCGCGAGTCGTAGTGCTTCAGGCGCTTGCCGTCGAGGACGACCGCCGTGGGCTTCGCGTCGCGCGGGAGCGTGTGGCCGATCATCACGTCGCGCACGGGGGCGTCGCCGGCGTCGACCTTCGTCGTGTACTGCGCCCCGTCGTGCGACGCGAACACGTCGACCGAGCCGCGCCCGAGCCGGATGTTCGTGCCCTCGACGCTCGGCTCGCCGGGCGGCACCTGCGGGACGACCTGCAGCTCGCCCTCGTTGAGGAACGGCCGCACGCCGAGCTGCTGGTGGATCACCGACCAGGCGGTGCCGTAGTTGCCCCAGGCCTGCATGAACATCGAGCGGCAGGTCCAGCAGCGGTCGATGTTCGGGGGGTTCCCGCCCGTCGCGCCGGCGGGCGGCCCCGACGGGAAGATCTCCGGCATCGCGCCGGGCTGCTCGTCGGGCGTGCCGCCGGTCGCCGGCTCGCCGAACATCGTCTCGGCGTCGGCGTCCGTGTAGCGCTTCTGCTGATCAGCGCCGAGGCGCCCGTAGTTGCCCTCGCCGACGGCCTGGATGCCGGTGCCGAGCGAGAAGATGCTGAAGTCGCCCTTCCCGTCGGCGCCACCGCCGCAGCCGGTGTGGAACAGGCCGCGGTTGCCCGGCCGGTCTCCGCTGAAGCACGAGGTCTCGCGGCCGGCCAGTCCGGTCGTCCCGTGCTCGCGCGTGGCGACGCCCGGGGTGACCGTGTCGCCGCTCGTCAGCTCGGCCTCCATCGGCACCTGGCCGATCCAGTGCTTCTGGAACGACTGGACGTTGCCGGGGTCGGTGAGCGAATCGGCGTACTGCTGGGCGCTCGCGTCCCACCACGTGCTCTCGAACTGGCGCTGGAGCTTGCGGGCCAGGTTGCTCGCCCAGGCGGCGGTGCGTCCGTCGTGCTTGGAGCGCGCCATGTCCGCGAGGTCGAGCAGCGAGCGCAGGTAGTACACGCCGTTGTCGAGCTTCTCGGGCCCCATGCCCGTGCGCTCGACGTTGCCCGATCCCTCGGGCCACCCGTCGCGATCGACGTCGAGCTTGCGATCGACGACCTGCAGGTTGCGCTTGGCGAAGTCGTACATCTCGTCACGGAACCGGTTGTCACCGGTCCAGCGCCAGATGAGCGCGACCGCGCTGGGGAACTTGACGGTTTCGTCGGTGTTGAAGTCGTTGACCCCGCTCGCGTTCTGCGAGTCGTGGCCGAACCAGATCGAGCCGTTGGTCACCGCCTCGTGGACGACGATCCCCGAGCGATCGTTGAGAACGTCGGAGATGTCGCGCAGCGCGCGCAGGTGGTCCTTGGCGACGTCGAACTGCCCGAGCGCGACGGCGGCGAAGTTCGTGTACTCGCCGTCGGTGGCGAAGAGCCACGGGTAGTCGGGGAAGCCGGCGCCGAAGAAGCGCACGTGCGGGACCGTGCCCGAGGGCGACGGGAACTGCTTGCCCTGGTTGGTCCAGCGGACCTGCAGGTTCGACGCGGTCTGCGTGAGGTCGGCCAGGTTCTGCTTGCCCCAGTCGATGGCGTCCTGGAGACGGCGATCGCCGGGCAGCGAGACCTGCGACTGCTGCGCCAGGTCGTCGCGCGAAGCGATCTTGTCGGCGAGCTGGCCGGCCGGGTCGTTCAGCGCGGCCGCGAGCTCGCTGCGCGCCTCGCTCGTGCCGTTGTCGGAGCCGGCGACCGCGATCCACAGCGTCTTGCTGCCTCCGGCCGGGACGGTCACCGCGTAGCGCAGCTCGCCGCCGGTGCCCTTGCCGAACGGGCCGTCGTCGCAGGCGCTGGGCGCGGGCGCGGGGTCTTCGGTGCCGGTGCACTGGTGGCCGGGCTGCGGCCCCCAGAAGCCGCCGCCGCCGGCAGCCGCCTCACCCGACGCCGGCTGCTGGTTCGATGCGACCACGGCGGCGTAGTGGTGCTCGGGCGCGCCGGGGAGCGCGCCGTCCTCGGTGAACTGCAGCGCGCCGTTGGCGAACGCGCCGCTGTCGGCGAGGTTGTCGCTGGCGTTGGGCGTCACGCCGGTGAAGCCCCATGGGTAGGCGCCCATGAGCTCGGAGTGCGCGTCGACCTTGACGGTGGTCGACACGTCGCTCGCGCCGGGGTTGGTCATCTTCAGGCCGAAGAGGACGGCGCGGTGGCCGTCGGGCGCGAAGTCGGTGCGCTGCAGCTGCAGGCCACCGGTGTCAGGCAGGTCGAAGCGCGTGTAGCCGTAGCCGCTGGAGAACTTCTCGGCCGGCCCGATCCAGTTGTCGCCGATGCCGAACCACACGCCGTCGACGAGCTTCAGCGGTGGGGTCCAGACACCGCCCATCTCGCCGGTGATGTGCCAGCCGTTGGCGTAGAAGCGGCCGTCTTCGAAGCCGACCGCATAGGACCGCTGGCCCGCCGCCACTTCGCGGCGATCCTGAAGTCGGTCGCTGTTGGTCAGGGACAGCTCGGGCGTCGCGGCCTGGGCCGCGGTCGCGCCGAGCAGGGCAGCGACAAATGCCGCTGCGAATGCTTGCGCAATGCGCACCGGTTCACCTCCCGGGGGGGACAGGGGGCACCTCCGATGGACTCCTTACCCCGTGTGGGGAGGGTCAACCATTACGATGCAGCGCCAAGGCGCCCGTAGCTCAGTGGATAGAGCGTCCGCCTCCGGAGCGGAAGGTCGCGCGTTCGAATCGCGCCGGGCGCGTCGCCCTTATGCCGCCGGCACCGGCACCACGACGGTGGTGCAGAAGGCGCAGCGGGTCGCGGCGACCGGGATCTGGCTCAGGCATTCGGGGCAGCCGCGGGTGGGCGTGTCGACGTCCGGCTCCGTGCGCAGCCGCGCCATCAGGTAGTTGACGGGCTTGACCACCAGGAAGAAGACGGTGGTCGCGATGAGCAGGAAGCTGATCACCGCGTTGACCAGGTCGCCGTAGGCGAAG
>Ga0126377_10001918_pt1 | contig 13974 bp, 7 predicted proteins | sample PanSoiMetPlot_22_FD_92647 | JGI IMG/M metagenome (GOLD analysis project Ga0126377, IMG submission 92647) | Tropical forest soil microbial communities from Panama - MetaG Plot_22 | ecosystem: Environmental > Terrestrial > Soil > Tropical forest > Bulk soil | place: Panama | collected 2016-02-17
AGACCCGGCCGACTCTTCGGTGAATACCGACAACGCGACTTCTGCTACTTCCGGCATCATCGTAGTAGATAGCGCTGGAACCGAACCGTTCTTCGCTGAGTATGCTGCCGAGAACAATGACAACTTCTGCGCCGACGGATTCACAGGAAGCCCAAGCTTCAACTGGCCTTGCATGAACGATTTTGTTGACGCGGGGACTACGTTCAACGGGCACGGGCGCGGGATGTGCCAGTGGGGGACGCAGCGGTGGGCAGTCAATCAGGCCAGGGATTGGACTTGGATCGTCAATCACTATTACAACGACAATGGCAATCCCAGTGGCTCGCGGTCAGGCGTCTTGCAGACACCGGCGCCGGATTTCTCTGTTTCGGCCACTCCGTCTTCGCAAACCGTGGCGCCGGGAGCGAGCGCGGGCTACACTGTCACGGTTGTTCCCACTAACGGATTCACCGGAATTGTTGATTTCACCGTGAGCGGGTCGCCGAGCGGCGCGTCGGTGAGCTTCAGTCCGCCGTCGGTAAACACCTCCGGCTCATCTACGATGACCGTAACTACGAGCGCCTCCACACCGACGGGCGCTTACCCATTGATCATCACAGGCGCGAGCGGCAGCCTGCAACGGACGACCTCAGTTACGCTGGTGGTGGCCAATCCGAGCGCCGATTTCTCGCTTTCGGCCACGCCGCCTTCGCGCAGCGTGAGGCGTAATCAAAGCACGACTTACACCGTGACAGTCACGCCATTGAATGGATTCACTGGCGCGGTCACCTTCAGCGTCACAGGATTGCCGGGCGGCGCGAGCGCAAGCTTCAACCCGACTACGGTTACGGGATCGGGGACAACCACAATGACGGTGACCGCCGGCAATCCCAGGGGCGCATTTACGCTGACCATCGCCGGGACCAGCGGCGGCTTGCAACATAACACCGCTGTAACGCTGATGGTTACGAAGTAGTCAATTCGGGTTGAAAGTTCTTTTTTGAAAGGAAGGAAGATGGCAAAGAGCATGACTCGACGAAATTTTCTCGGGACCGTCGCGGCGGCGGGAATAGCCACAGGCTCATCCACAAGATCGTCCGGCAACTCGTCCGGCGCGTGGGCTTCAGATAAAAAGCCTGCGCTGCTTGGCGGGCCGGCCGTGCGGACGGATCCTTTTCCCTCCTGGCCGAAGTTCGACAGCAGCGAAGAGCAGGCGTTGCTTGACACGCTGCGCGGCGGCAAGTGGTTCCGCGGCGCCGGGCAGCGCGTTAATAGCTTCGAGCAGGCTTACAGTCAGTTGATGGGCGCGAAACATTGTCTGGCCACGGCCAATGGAACCAGCGCGCTTTTGACTTCATTGGCCGCGCTGGATGTCGGGCCGGGCGATGAAGTGATCGTCCCGCCTTATACTTTTGTCGCCACTGTCAATGTGGTTCTGGCGCGATATGCGCTGCCTGTCTTCGTGGACACCGACCCGGAGACGTTCCAGATAGACGCCCGCCAGATCGGAGCCGCGATCACCGATCGCACAGTCGCCATTATGCCTGTGCATCTGGGCGGCGGGGCGGCGGATATGGATGCGATCCTGGCCGTCGCGCGCAAACAAAAGCTGCCGATCATTGAAGACGCCTGCCAGAGCCATCTGGCCGAATGGCGCGGCCGCCGCGTGGGAACCTTCGGCGCGACGGGTTGTTTCAGCTTTCAGGCAAGCAAGAATCTGAACTGCGGCGAAGGCGGCGCGATCCTCACCGATAATGAAGACCTGCTCGAAAGGCTCTTCTCCTTCCACAACAACAGCCGCGGCAGAAAGACGGCGGGATACGATTTTTCCTACGCGGGTTCGGGCCTCAACTTGCGCCTGACGGAATTCCAGGGGGCGTTGCTCGTTGCGCAGATGGCGCGGCTGGAAGCGCAGGCGATACTGCGCGAGCAGAACGCTCAATATCTCACCCGCCTGCTCGGCGAGATTCCCGGCGTCTTGCCCGCGCGCGCTTACGATGGCTGCACGCGCAACGCCTATCACCTTTATATGTTCCGCTACCGGAAAGAGCGTTTCGCCAACCTGCCGCGCGCCGATTTTTTGAAGGCGCTGCGGGCCGAAGGCGTCCCGGCGTCAGGCGGATATTCGCCGCTTAACAAAGAGCCGTTCCTCAAAAACACGTTTCAATCGCGCGGGTATCAAGCCGTCTATGGCAAAGAGCGGCTCGCCATGTGGCAGGAGCGCAACCTGTGCCCCGCGAACGATCGATTATGTGAAGAAGCCGTCTGGTTCACGCAGAACATGCTGCTCGGCGCGCGCGGCGAAATGGAACAGATCGCCGAGGCCGTGCGGAAGATTCAATCACACGCCGGTGAATTGGCGGCGAAAGCGAGGGAGGGATAGATGGCGCGCGTCAAACCGCCCGCTGAGTGATGCTTTCAAAAAGCAAAAGCCATGCCGTGAAACCGGTTCTCGCCTGAGCGCGCCAAAGGCGAGATCCGCGCGCCGGGCTGGGGATCAAACTACGGCAATCCTGATTCAGAGGCGCGGCGCAACAAGATGGCGCGCACGGGAAAAGAACCTGCCGAATGAACCGAACACGATAGAGAGAAGCGACCTTCGACCGCTTTCAGCGACCGCTTGTCGTAACGCCCCATCGAAGCCACCCCAACTGTTCAACAGTCTTCCACCCTACTAAACTGACTCCAAGACTCCTGATTTGCATTTATCTCCTAAGTAGCCGATCGCCTGAGCGCCCCATTGGACAAGCGGGTCTGATTGATGGGATAGGCATCACATAGGTGCAAATACGGCGCCGAAATGATAGCGCCATGGATGCCGATATGCCCCGGCTTTCTCGTAAATGTCGGGATTGCGTTAAGTCCCTTGGGTTTTGCTATATACAAAGAAATGCCCCACAGGTTCGACCCATGGGACATTTCACTTTTTGGGCGTTGGGCATGTCCCGAAACGCCCCACAGTCTTGAGTGTGGGCTATTAGTCAACCCGACCGAACGCTCTTTCGTCATTTCTGAGGCGGTGAACTCCACGTAACCATTCCCCGAGGTGATTACCTGTTGCGAGACGGCCGTCGAGGCGCAGCCATCACACCCCGCCGTTTTCTTCAGTGTTGTCCCGGTCAAAGTCGCATTCACGATTTTCGTGCAAATAACAGGCTGCGCTCCCCCACCGTCGCCGGGAGTTGAAAGTGTATTGAATGTGAAATCTGCAGAGATGTTCAGGTTCCCGGCCGCGTCACGGGAGCGGACGCGAAAGTGGTAGAGCGCATTGGCGGCAAGTCCCGTAAGTGGCGCCGCATGGTCAATGACAGGTGTGGGATTCAACGTGGTCATGCCGCCGTAGGCGATGGTGCGTCCATACTCCACTTGGCTGTCACCCAACGCGCCGGTCGTCCACATAATGACTGCGCTCGTCGAGGTGATCGACCTCGCTCTCACGTTGGAAAGCGGCGGCGTCGGATTCGGGGTTGGGGTCGGCGTCGGTGTTGGGGTTGGGGTTGGGGCCGGCCCGGCGACGCTTCCCCACTTAACGCCGTCAATTTCGTAAATCAGATTGTTCTTGATCAGAATCCGCTGCGACGGCTGGCTCGGGCCAGAATCATCAGCCCCGGCGACGTTAAAACCGCAACCGGAATTACGAAGGATGTTGTTGGTGAATGTCACGTCCGCAGCGGTAGCCCACGGAGCCACCCCCTCGCCGCGCGGCGTGAAGAGGATGGCGAAGCCGACCTGCGCATCCAGCCAGTTGTTCTCGAAGAGGTTTTGATCCACCAGCACCCGCTGAGCGTTCTTTATCTCGAAGAGGTTCTTAACTGACCAACGAGTCCCCGCATACGTAGGATGATCTAGCTTCCACGTGAGCGGTTTGTAGACATGGTTCAATCGGAACTCGATGTCGGACGCGATCGGGTTCGGGAGCGAAGGCCTGGCGCCGCCAAACATGACGTTCTCCCCGGCGACTTCCAGGTGGTTGTTGACGATCTTGAACGGCCCCGGCCCGTTCCAACCGCAAATCGCTTGCGAGTCAGCGCCGACCTCGTGAATGTCGGAGATGTACGAGTCAATGATCGCGGTGCTGGCGGAATTGATCATTACTCCCCGCCGCGCGTTACGATCAGCGGCGCCATGAATATAGCAGCGGTCGATGATCAGGTCGTGCGGCGTCTGCGCCAGAGAAGTCTGATCGCCGCCGAACGAGATAATGTTATAGATATCCGTTCCCGGCGCCACGCCGAACTCGACGCCGACGAAACGGAAGTGGTGCGCCCCGTCCGCAGTCTGCAACGCAGGGTCGGAATTGGGGCTGATGATCTTGGGCATCGACGAAGCTGAATCTGGCGTCACGCGAGTCCCCTGCGGCAACCTCGCGTCCGGCGTCGAGGTGCGGACAGTGATCCAGCCCTCTCCAGTTTTGTTCGGCAAGACGAAATTGCCGGTGAAGGTCGCGCCTGTCTGAAGCAGAATTACGTCCCGCGGTTGCGCCTGGTTGAGCGCAGATTGAAGATCGCCTCCCACGTTGACAGCGATCGTTTGTCCGGTCGGCGCAACGTAGTCCGTGTTCAGGTATACGCGCGGCGCCTCCGGATCACCAGCGCTTGATATAAGCTGTCTATTTTTCGTGAGTTATTAAGTTACTGGAGGAATTTTTTTAATGGTCTCCCGCGATCCTTCCGGTCTGGTAGATGGGGGATTTACGTGGATGTGAGGTGAGCAACGGGCGGCGCTTCGGAATTCGCCTTTCTCCACTAAGTCGCATATGTAACCGATCGCCTGGGCTCCACATCGGACGAGAGGTTCTGATTAATGGGTGTTGAGTCGACCTGATTTTATAAAACGCCCGGCGCTAGCCGGGGAGACGCGTTCGAAGATCTGGCTTTTGACCACTTCGTCCGCTAACTCCGGCGCAGGCCGGCGACTCACTGGCCGTCCGATCTCTGTTGGTTCTTTACAGGAGACGGCGACTATCTGGACGATCTGTTCGGCGGTGAAATTCGGCGGTGCGCAACTGTTTGGCTGGTCGCTTAACCCGCTTAGGATTAGGCCGCGTATATCTTCGTCACTGATCTCGGAGGAAACGACAATATGGTTTTCTGTGGTCCGCTGCCTGGCGATTTCTTTGACTATCTTTCGAGTCCTCTCTAAGGGCTCGATCTTTGGCGCAGTCTAGACCCACTCTTAAGACAATTGAGCGGCTGGTTTTTTCGGCGGCCCTGCGTTTTTTTCCTACTGTAAATTTTCCGGCGAAAGACCGAGACTTGCGCCTCGCCAAAACTCAATTCATCTGTATCTTCAACAACTGCGCGCATCATTCTCCCGCCGCTATTTTCCAGATCAAAATTCGCACCTGGCGTAGAGGGATCGTTAATAACGGCAAGTTAACAGCCAACACTTAATGCCTGTAAGTATATGAAAAGAAAGAAAGACGAACTTTTTGACAGGGACAGCTGGTGGCCGGCTATCTGCCGTCGTGCCGGACCACGCGCATATTAATGTTGTTCACCTGGCGCGCGGGTCTCGCCGCTCACGCAGCGGTTCGGCGTAGCTCTTGCCGTTCACTGTCAGCCTCACAGTGTAGGTTCCTGGCAGCGCCGCGGGGGCGCGCTGGGCGAATGGGCCCGGGCGTGGCGTGTTTCCCGCCGGCGTTAGCCGTAGGTCCCACACCCAGCGATGCATTCCTGCAGTCGCGGAAAGCGGCGCGGGCGTGGGCCGCCAGACGGGCGCGACGTTCAGCGTTTCAGGATTGACAGGCTGTGGGCGGTCTTCGCTGGAATAGCGACGAATCACCGCGCCCCCTGGGTCGAGGATTTCTATCACCACCGGCCCCGATGCGGCAGACTTCAGGTAATAATCAATCATTGCGCCGTCGGGCGGGTTGTCCAGAAGCGGCTCATCTAGCGGCAGCGGCGTGCCATACACACTGCCTGCCGGCAGGTCATAGGCGTCCGCCGGGCGAAACAGATGCGCATCCGATTGCGCTACCTGATCGTTGAGTTGCCGCAACGGCGTGATGTTGTCCAGCGCCCAGAAGCCGCGACCGTGCGTGGCCACGATCAAATCGTCGCCGTGAATGTCGAAATCGCGCATCGAGCACGGCGGCAGGTTCAGTTGCAGCGACTGCCACTGCTCGCCGTCATTGAATGAGACAAAGACGCCTAACTCCGTGCCCGCGAACAGCAACCCGCGCCGCTGCGGGTCTTCCTTGACGGTTTGCAGGTAAACGCCCGGCGTCAAGCCGCTGGTGATCTTCTGCCAGGTTTTGCCCGCGTCTCGCGTGCGGTAGATGTACGGTTCGTAGTCGGCCAGGCGATGCCGATCAATTGCTGCGTAAGCCGTGTTCACGTCGAAGTGCGACGCTTCTATCATCACTACTTTGCTCCATCCGGTGAGCGCGGGCGGCGTGGCGTTCTGCCAGGTCTTGCCGTCGTCGTCGGTCAGTTGAATGTAACCGTCGTCAGTGCCGATCCAGACTCGCTCGGCGCGCAGCGGTGAAGGCGCAATCGTGTAGATCGTCCCGCGCCGTTTATTTTCGGGCGCGTTGGCGGCGGCGGCTTCGTCCAGGTTTGACGGCACGCCGGGGTCTTCGCGCGTCAGGTCAGGGCTGATTTGCGCCCAGCTTTCGCCGCCGTTGGTCGTTTTGAACAGGAACTGATTGCCGAAATAGAGAGCGCGCGGATCGGCTTTGGAAAAGACCAGCGGCGAAGTCCAGGTGTGGCGCGCCGGTTCGGTCATCCCGCGTTCGGGCGAGACGTTTTTGGTTTCGCCGGTCAGCACGTTGCAGCGCGTGACGCGGTCGCCGAACAGAATTTCAGGACGCAGCGGATCGGGCGCGGTGTAGCCGTTCTCGTCGCCCGCGCACAGCCCCGCCCAATCGGCCAGCGTGATCTTGCCGCGACCGCTGCGGTGCGGGACGCCGATCGCGCCGCTATCCTGCTGCGCGCCCGTCACCCAATAGGGGAAGCGATAATCCGCCGCGACGTGGTAAAGCTGCGCTGTCGGCTGGTTGTACCAACTGCTCCAGGTCAAGCCATTATCCAGGCTGACAACCGCGCCTTGATCGGATCCGGTAATCATCCGCGTCGGGTCATCGGGGTCAATCCAGATTTCTTGATAATCGTCGCCGCCCGGCGCGCCTTTGATCGGAGTGAAGCTCTTGCCGCCGTCGGTCGAACGATACAGCGCGGTGTTCGGCACGTAGACGATGTCGGCGTTCTTCGTATCGACCGCGATCTTGCAGAAGTACCAGCCCCGTCCCCACAGCCGCGTGTCTTTTGAAACCTGCGCCCACGTAGCCCCCGCATCGTTTGAAACGTAAAGGCCGCCGCCTTCCTTCACGTCCACGATGGCGTAGACGCGATTGCGATTGGTCGGCGCGACGGCAATGCCGATGCGTCCAAGGTTCGCGCCCGGTTTGTCAGCCGGCAAACCTTGCGTCAGTGGGCGCCACGTCGAGCCGCCGTCCATTGATTTGTAGAGGCCGCCGCCCGGCCCGTACGAAGGCGGGTAGATGCTCCACGGCGTGCGCCGCGTGTTCCACAAGCTGGCATAGATGATCCGCGCATCTTGCGGATCGAAGGCCAGGTCCGCCGCGCCGACGTTCTCGTTTTTGAACAACACTTTCTGCCAAGTCTTGCCGCCGTCGCGCGAACGGAAGACGCCGCGATCCGGATTCGGGCCGTAGACGTGCCCGAGCGCCCCTACAAACACCACGTCGGGGTTTTTCGGATCGACAATGACGCGCCCGATCTGCCGCGTGTCGTCCAGTCCGATGTGCGCCCACGTCTTTCCGGCGTCGGTGGATTTGTACATTCCGTTCCCGTAGGAAATCTGCGAACGCACGTCGGTCTCGCCCGTGCCGACGTAGATGACGTTCGGATTTGAAGGGGCGACCGCCAGCGCGCCGATGGACGCGATGGGCTGCGAATCGAAGATCGGCGTCCACGTCCGTCCCGCATTGGTTGACTTCCACACGCCGCCGCCGACCGAGCCGAAGTAAAAAGTATTGGGCTGCCCCCGAACGCCGGTCACGCCGTTGACGCGCCCGCCGCGAAACGGCCCGATGGAACGCCAACGCAAGCCGGAGTAAAGGCTGCCGTCGTATTGCTGCTGCGCCGAAGCCGGCGTCAAAAAGCCGACAACGGCGATTGCGGCGCCGCAAAGCGCAAGCGATGCGAGCGTAATCGCTTTTTGCGAACAGAACATGTGTGAACGCTCCTTGCAGAGATTGGTGATTGAAGTCCGGCCCATTTTCCTCTGACTTTGCCAATCAGTACAGACGGTTCTGTTGCAAAAAACGGGCGGTTTGTGGTCAAGTACGAAACGATGAACATGATTCGGAAAGGGCAAATTGCGGGAATAGGCAGAGGTGAGATTCAAAGGCAGGTCAAGTTCGTGTCGAATCTCTTCGGGGTTGCCGCATAGATCGGAGCGCAGCTAGGACTTTTTACGTCTCTATTCATTTTTTGCAACACAACCTCTTTTTTGATAAACTGCGCTGGCAGGTCAAGCCGCCAGCGCGTTCTTCGCATGCGGATTTTGTTCGGACGCGTTGAAGAACGGTTTGCTATAATTTGAAGGCTTTGGATGTGTGGACTGTATTAGCTCAGCCTTTGTCTTCCGGCCCGACGTCAAAAGCCTCCATTCTGGAGTTTGAAAGTGACTTGGTTATTCGGTCAGCCATTGTCAGCGTTCAGGGCTTCCAGCCTTCGCCTTGCGCCGGACACGAATGATCTTACCGATTGACTGAACACAAATGATCGTCAACTAGTAACCACAGCTTATGTTTCGGTTCGACGACGAATGCTTTCTGCGGACACTGCGTGAATTTACGTCGTCGCGTCGCATGCGCCGATCCGGCAAGAATCGAATGATCCTCACCTTCCTCACTCGAAACACGATGCCTGTGTCGAAGGAGTGGAAGGATGCGCCCCTTACATGATTATTCGCCCGATGCGCCCGCGGCCGAGTTCGAGAAATTGAGCGAGCTGATCGAAAACGGTTTCTACGAAGAGGCGGCCGAGTTTTTAGAGCGAGCGCGGGTATCGCGCGAACAGAACGGCGCCGATACGCTGATCGAGCTGTTTAGCGTGGCGCGGCAGATCTGTCTTGCGTGCGGCCAATCACGCGCGGAAAGGGCTTGGCATCTTCGCGCCCAGGAAAACGCCGGCGAGCGGGAGAGTGAACTCAAGAATCAATTGCAGGCGCTGCTCGAAAGATTGAGCGGGGGCGATTCAGGCAAGCCTCGCCCGAAATCACAGGGCCCGGAAAAGGGCCCGAGTCCGAATTCAAAATCTTCGAACGAAACTTCGGGGACTCGCCGATTGTGGGGGATCATCCAGAGCCTGCCGGGCGCCTGGCGATTCGCCCAGTCGCCGTCCGCGCAAACAAAATCGGATCAGAGCGCCGCCGCTCAAGCCGGCGCGCGAAAAGCGCCGGTTCGAAGATCGTCCGCCGCCGCCTCCTCGAACCTCATGGCGTCGGGCGGTCATCTGGCGAAAGGATCGCTTAGGGTTTACTGCCTTGGCCCATTCCGCGTGTTTCGGGATCTCCAAATGATCGGCAATTGGCCGAGCTTGAAAGGCAGATCCGTTTTCAAATACCTCGTCGAACATCATCACACCCCCATCTCCAAAGGCGTCCTGATGGAGGTCTTCTGGCCCGACACCGATGTCGAGAACGCCCGGCGGAATTTGCATCAGGCGATCTACAGTCTGCGACAAACGCTCCGGCGGGGGCAGCCGGATTTTCGGCCCATTCTGTTCGAGAGAGATCGCTATCAAATCAACCCCGATTTGAAGCTCTGGCTCGATTTCGAAGAGTTTGAGCGATGCGTCAAAGCCGGCCGTCGTCTGGAAACGGCTGGAAAGGCCGCCGAAGCGATGGCCGAATACGGTCGCGCCCAAGATCTCTATCAAGGGGATTTCCTCGAAGAAGATTTATATGAAGACTGGACCGGCTCGTCGCGTGAGCGGATCAGAACCGAGTACCTCGACCTGGCCGACCGGTTAAGCGAGCAATACGCGCAACAGGGGGATTATCCCGCGGCGATCTCGCTCTGCCAGCAGATCCTGGCGAAAGACAACTGCCATGAAGAAACGCATCGCCGGTTAATGCGCTGTTACCAGGCGATGGGACAAACGAGCGCGGCGGCGCGGCAATATCAACGTTGCGTCGAGACCCTCAAAACGGAGCTGGACGTGGCGCCTTCCGCCGAAACGCAACGACTGTTCAAAAACATCTTCGGGGCGACCTGCTGATCGGCGCGCCGGATCCATCCTGTCTGAGCGCAAAAAAAATTGCCGAAATAAATCGGTAATTCAGTCACGCAGGCCCTTGATTGATCAAAAATTGAGTTTCAATTGAGACCTCCCAGCTATACTGCGCCCATCTTTCGACAGGTTGAACCTCCGACCTGGTTGAAAGAAGAGAACTCGGTCAATAACCCAAAAGGAGTACAAACCATGTCAGATTCAAAAGAACTTTACGTGAAACAACACGCAGGGGCGCAGTCGGACGCGCTAACCGTCAAGGCAAGCTCCCCAACTGTCGCAGTCTCTTCACCCGCCACAGCTTTGGCGAAGAAGGTGACGGCGGAGGACGTGAAGGCGAAAGTGGAAGCCCAACTGCACGTCGCGCTCGAAGAAGCCCGTAAGAGGAAGAGACCGGAGATCGCCGAACCGCTCTATTGGTGGGAGATCTATGCCTTCATAATCCAGCCTGGCGCGCAGCTGATTCCGCCAGCCAGCTTTTTCGACGGCCCGCTGCTGCCGAACAAGGTGATCCGGAAGGGCGAGAAGGCCTACATCGTGACCGTGATCATCCTGAACCCGTTCGGGCTGCCTCAAGATCCCAACATCGTTCCCTGTGACTTCCTCTCGATCTGGCGCCTGCCCTACACAGTCGAGTACCACACCTGCAACCTGACTGAATGTGAGAAGGGGCCGGCCAATCAGAATGCCAAGCACACCGGATACCTAGTCCCGGGGCAATGCTACTACGTCGACGTTCTGGAATTCACGGCCCAGGAGGAGGGTTGCATCTTTGAGACTAACATCTGCGCGCGCATCCTCTCCTGCCAGGACGTGGGTAATCCCAATCACCTACAGCCTACGCCGCCGTTCGCCGGCTTCGCGCGGACGACGATCAACCTCGACCCTGAGCTGTTCTTCCCCTCACCATTCCTGGAGTTCGATAACCCGCTTCGCTACATGGTGTACGAATAGCGCAGCGATCAACCTCAGGCGACGACGCCGGCCCGGCCACCTGAGGCAGGGCCGGCGCCGCTGACACAAAGGAGTAACCCATGCCTGTTAACCCAATGACTATGGCTCGCGCCCGGCTGGCGCTGCACGAGGCGGCCCGCGCTCATCTCTCCGATCCAAATGTCGGCCTGATCGATTTCGGCCTGCCCGAGCGCGAAGGGCGGATTGCCGAGAATGAGTTGGCGATCCGCTTTCACGTCTACCAGAAGTACTCGAGCCCCGCGCTCGAAGCGGCGGTTGAGAGCGGCGACACCAACGCCGATCTCTCACAGCCCTTCGTGGTCGGCGGATTCCGGTTCGAAACTGACGTCATCGAAGGGGCCTACCGGCCGCATCAGTGGCCCGGGTGGGGTGGCTGGCGCCGGCCGCGGCAAACCGATCCAAGGGCTATGCGCCGCGACCCGCTGAGCGGCGGCCTCAGCATCTCCGACCAATATCACGACGCCTATGGCACACTCGGCGGCTTGGTGGTTGATCGCGCGACTGACTCGCCGATGATCCTTAGCAACTGGCACGTGCTGGTAGCCGATTGGCGCGCGCGCGTTGGGCAGAGCGTCTATCAACCTGGCCGGCTCGACGGCGGCACAGGCGCGGACGTTATAGCCACGCTGACCCGGGACGCGATGTCTCTCAATCTGGATGCGGCCGTAGCCACGTTGACAGGCGACCGCCAATTGATCAATGACCAGGTCGGTCTTGGTCCGGTGAGAGGTCTGACAGAGGCGGGATTGGGAATGGAGGTGGTCAAGTCAGGACGACGAACCGGCGTGACTTACGGTCGTGTGACGGGTGTTGAGGGGATCGCTCAGCTCAACTACCGTCCGCTGGATCGCATCATCCGCCACGTCGTGACGATTGACCCCCGCGCGAATAATGAAGAGGTCAGCGGTCCGGGCGACTCAGGTTCGCTCTGGCTCGAAGCGTCAACCATGCGGGCGGTCGGTCTGCACTTCGCGGGCGGCGATACTCCGGAGCGTGCCCTGGCGCTCGACATCGAAGCGGTCTTAACCGCCTTGAACGTCGCTCTGGTGATCAGCGAATAATCGCTTTGACACTCGGGAACCGACTCCGGGCGCCGCCACCAGCGTTTCCGGCGTCAGGAAGAGAAGGAGGGGTCTACGATGCCTTCCGAAAAATCGAAATTATGGGCCATCGCGCAAGTGGCGCGGGACAAACTCGCGAAACGGCTTCTCGACCATCCCCGGGTGAGTCTCATTGACATTGGTTACGAGCCGGAAGGAGAAGGAACACCGGGGCGGATCGTCTTGCGCGTTCACTTGCGACAGCCCGCCGCCGGACAAACTCCGGAAATCCCCGAAGAGATTGACGGAATCCCGGTACGCGCGGTTTCCGGAGACTACCATCCGGATTGAACCTACACAGTAATGGAGTTTTACAGCTCGGAGGCGCGCTCTGTTGCAAAAATTCACTGGCCACACAAGATATTGTGGCAATTGCAGGTTCATTCCCACTGTAGAAGGTGGTAAAAATATTTTTTGCAACAGAGCCTCGACACCTCGCGCTGGAAGCGACGCGCGCCCATTCTTCACCGGATGTGCCGTCCGACGCCCGAACCGGCTCGCCCGGATTGGTGTTTAACAACTCAATCCGCTCTCTCCAAAGATTCTCCCCATTGGCCGAGTAACGGCTGAAACTTTGCGGGAAGCCATAGCGATGAGCCTTGAACTATTGCTCCGGTCTTTTCACCACACTACAATTCGCCCGTGTTCCGTCGGGTCAGCGGCGAAACACTCTGCGATAAGTTCAGATGAAAACCTGGCTGAAGCTCACGCCGCAATCGGTTATGTCTACATCAGATTCGCCCCATACGATTTCGCGCAGGGAGATCGTGAACTGCGGCGCTCCATCTCCAATCTCTCTCCAGGATCACTGGCCGTGCGCGCATGTATATAAAGCGCAAACGAAGTGATCAAGGCACATATCTTGCCCGAAGACATTAAGCCGGAGGTAGAACGCGTCAAGCGCCGAATGGAAGTGACTGGGGCGCCTTTTGATTGATCTTTTTCTGAGATGATTCGAGAAGTCAGGAATGCTCGGCTATCACAATAGTTCACTCGTAATCGAATAGCGACCGTGGGCGCCGGCGATAATGAAAGACGACGAAGGTGAGGGGACGAGTGAGAGAATGAAAATTGTAATTGGTTATGACGGTTCTGAGCATGCGGATGCGGCTTTGGATGATTTGCGCCGGGCGGGGCTGCCGCGCGATGCGGAAGCATTAATCGTCTCGGTAGCGGAGGGCGCGATGCCGCCGCTGTCGGTTTCCGGGATCGCCGAGAACGGGCTCGATCCCGAGCGCATAGCGTCAGCCGTCAAATACGCGTCGAACGCGATCGTACAGGCGAAAGAATTCGCGCGCCTTGGGGGCGAACGCATCAAGTCGAGTTTCCCTGAATGGGAGGTGAGCGCCGAGTATCTGGTGGGCGATCCGGCGGACGCGCTGATGGAGCGGGCGACAAATTGGGGGGCGGATTTGATCGTCGCCGGCTCGCAGGGGCGCTCAGCGCTCGGCCGGCTCATCCTTGGCAGCGTGTCACGAAAGATCGTGACCGAGGCGCGCTGCTCCGTGCGTGTGGCGCGAGCGACTGCCAAGAAAGATGATCGTTCTACGCGGATCGTTATCGGCATGGACGGATCGTCTTTCGCCAATGCGGCCGTCGACGCCGTGACGGCGCGCCGCTGGCCTGCCGGCGTCGAAGCTCGGATTGTCACCGTA
>Ga0126377_10001919_pt1 | contig 13973 bp, 14 predicted proteins | sample PanSoiMetPlot_22_FD_92647 | JGI IMG/M metagenome (GOLD analysis project Ga0126377, IMG submission 92647) | Tropical forest soil microbial communities from Panama - MetaG Plot_22 | ecosystem: Environmental > Terrestrial > Soil > Tropical forest > Bulk soil | place: Panama | collected 2016-02-17
GAAGGGTTATACGCGGCCGGAGACATTGCGCACTTCTCTTCTCCGCTGACGGGTGAGCGCCAACGGATCGAGCACTGGAGGACGGCGCTGCAACAAGGGCGCATCGCGGCGCATAATATGGCGGGTAAGGTAGTCTCATACGAATCTGTACCCTTCTTCTGGACGCGGCAGTTCGATGCCGGGCTTTCATACGTCGGCCATGTCACAAACTGGGACGAAATCATCTTCGAGGGCAGCGTGTCCAGCCAGGATTTCCTCGCTTTTTATGTAAAGGGGGACCGCATACTGGCAGTCGCCGGTATGAACCGCGACCGGGACCTAGCGGCCGTTGAAGGGTTGATGCGGGAAGATCGAATGCCCACTCCCGACCAGCTCAGAGGTATGAGGGGCGCTTCTGTGAATCTCCCGGAATTGCTCCGCAATCCAGGTTGAACGGGAGGTGAGTAGAATCAGGCAAAAAAAATGTAGGACAGAAAAATAAGAAATGGCAGCTTTTATTTCTTATTTTTCTGTCCTACATTTTTTTTGTCTGATTATCTAAGATCGCCTCATGCGCATTATGTATATCCGAGTGGGCAAAAATAGCACTTGATTCCTTCTCGAAATCGGCATATTCTCTAATCGTCTCAGCCGTGTTCTTCACGATATGCGAATGTGAATTAACCTTAACTACTAACTCCCTCCTTTGAAAATCTTCTCGGTAAAAGGTCGGAGTGATTTCTTTGTCGGTAGTCGCCATACTCAGTGAGCGCAAAAGTGTTGTGAAGCGCTAAGGAGTGGGATAATTATGAGCGGCAAAAAGCTGCCCCCCATGCAGCTGTTCAATAATCAGGATGGGTGTCGAAGTACTGAAGATCTGATAGAAGAGGGGCGTTACAAGCAATTAGCCGAGTTATTTCAACATGCCCAGGCAGCTAGCAGGCAATCCGGGAATGGATTCCTTGCCGATCTCCTGGCGGCGGCGAACCATATTTGCATAGCCTGCGAACAATCTCTAATGGAGGCCACCCGGCACCAGCAGGCATATGAAGAAGCAAGTAAAAGAGCGGGCGAGCTTAAGCAACAGCTCTATTCACTCCTCAATTTTGTAACCGAATCGGGGCCATCGGACTCAATTCCGGCAGCAGATAAACCGCAAATCATTCTCACAGCAGAAAATAGTGCATCATCTGCGACCCTTAGCGTCTATTGCCTGGGACCATTTCGTGTGTTTCGGAAAAACCGATTGATTAGCTGTTGGAGTAGTTTCAAAAGCCTGGCCCTTTTCAAGTGTCTGATCAAGCATCATCAAACACCGATAGCTAAAGAAGTGTTAATGGACCTCTTCTGGCCGGATGCCGATTCCGAGGCGGCGCGACGAAATTTGCATCAAGCGATCTATAGCTTGCGGCAAACTCTGCGACAAGGAGAATCAGATTTCTTTCCGATACAATTCGTAAATGATTGTTACTCGCTTCATCCCGACCTGAAAATCTGGATTGACTATCTAGAGTTCGAGAAGCACTGGAAGACCGGGCGGCAACTTGAGGAAGTTGGAAAACTGGTCGAGGCGGCCGCGGAATATAGCATCGCTGAAAACATTTATTGTGGTGACTTTTTGGAAGAGGATTTGTACGAAGAGTGGGCCAGCTCAACTCGCGAAAAGTACCGTAATGCTTATCTCGACCTGGCTGATCGGTTGAGCATGTACTTCCAAAACAATGGCAACTTCGCTGCAGCAATTGATCTTTGTCAAAAAATATTGGCTAAGGACAATTGTCATGAGAAGGCGCATCGCCGGCTAATGCAGTGCTATCAGAGCCAGGGTGAACAACAACGCGCCGTCCGGCAATATAAATTCTGTGTTAATGCACTCAAACAGGAGCTGGGTGTATTGCCTTCTGCAGAAACACGAACATTATTCGAGAAAATAATGGGAGCAATAAGCTGATCTTAACCGGATAATCATCCATAGAGATAGATATAAAAAAATGCCCCGAGCCAGACTGTTTGAGGGAAAATTGAGTCTCAATTGAGTCTCAATTGAGTTACTACGGCTAGATTTGCCACTGTGTTTAACTCAGCCGATCGCTTGACCTACACATAGCGGTGGTAAGCGCTCAGCCAAAATCAATGGGTATCCTATCTTTACTCGAAAGGAGTAAATATAAATGTCACAAGCACAGTCAAAAGTTAAAGAGCTGGTTGTTAGCGGGACAACCGGGTCAGCGCAAGCGCTAGTGCCGGTACCAGCAAAGGTTCCGACGGCAGCTGAAGTGAAGGCGAGAGTCGAGGCCCAGGTTAAATCCGCACTGGATGAGGCAATAGCTCGCATGCAGCAGGAAAGAGCTGAACCGGAGGGATGGTGGAATCTCTTTGCTATTGGCCCGATCCAGTTAATCGGCATTCCGAATCCACTCCTCCCACACTCAGTCGTCAAGGTCGGTGAGACAGCTTTCGTTGTGACGATTCTCTTCCTCAATCCATTCCTCATCATTCCTCCGGGAACTACTCCGGCAGACATCCTGTCGAACTTCGCTCTCCCCTACGAAGTCCAATATCAGACCGGTAACTTAACCACCTGGAGCCTCGGGCAAGCCAATATGAATGTGGTGCACAATGGCTTTAACCTGATCCCAGGCGTATTCACCTATGTCGACGTACTGGCATTTACGGCCAACACTCCAGGGTTATATGAGATGAACATCTCGGCTCGGATTCTCGGTGCGGCGCCGCCTTTTGTGAACGCTCCGCAATTCGCCGGTTTTGCGAGGGCGGTGGTCGACATCGACTCCGATCTGTTCCTCCAACCTCCCCCGGGATTGCAGTTCGAGGTCCCGATCCGGTTCCAGATCTACCCCTAGGATGAAGTGGGCGGAACGATTTACAACCTAATGCCGGCCCGGCCGTCCAATCCCGGGCCGGAGTTATTATCCCGTTGGAGGTAAAAATGAATATCGACGAAATGACTCTAGCGCGTGGCAGGTTGGCGATTGAAGAAGCTTCTCGCTCATTTCTCTTCTTTCCCAATGTCAATCTGATTGACTTTGGAGTTCCTGAGAGAGGAGGACGGGTCGCCGAAAATGAGCTGTCGATTCGCTTTCACGTGCAGCGGAAACTTTCAGGGTTCTCCCTCGAAAACGCCATTGAGTCTGGCCAGACCAGCAATTTCCCCAAATATATCAATAATTTCCCGACAGATGTGCTCGAGGGTTCATACCGCCCGCATAAATGGTCGTGGTGGAATGGCTGGCAGAAGCCAAAACTAAACTCGCGATCAACTCGATCAAGCCCGATGCGGGGTGGCATAAGCATCTCCGACGCAAATCATCAGAGCTATGGGACGCTCGGCGGCCTTGTTTTTGACCGTCTGAATAATGACCCGATGATCCTGAGCAATTGGCACGTACTGGCAGCCGACTGGGGCGCGTTACCTGGGCTGCGCATTTACCAGCCTGGCCGGCTTGATGGCGGCGGATACCCAGACACTGTCGCCACCCTCACGCGGGATGCGATGTCGGTCAACCTCGATGCTGCTGTTGCGACCCTCAATGGTGACCGGTCATTAATCAATGATCAGTATGGTCTAGGTTCTGTCCAGGGCGTAAGCCAGGCTTATATTGGGATGGAGGTCGTTAAATCCGGCAGGCGAACGAATATTACCTTCGGCCAGGTGACAGGAGTAGGAGGGATGGCATCGATGAATTATGGGTCTTTAAATCGCGTCATTCGCGAGGTCGTCACAATCGACCAACGCTCAAATTTTGAAGAGGTGAGCGCGCCAGGCGACTCCGGCTCATGGTGGCTCGACTCGACGACGCGTGAAGCGATTGGCTTGCACTTCGCCGGCAGCAATCTTCCGGAGCGAGCATTGGCGATGGATATGTCGTCAGTTCTCCATGCTCTCGACGTAATCCTCTAAATGCAGCTTAGCCATTGAAGCTAAACTGCCCCTAAATTATATCGATGGGAGTGCAAATGCCGCAGGACAATGATGAAGTAATGGCCGTGGGGAAACAAGCACGGGATAAACTGGCGGCACAGTTTACTAACCATCCAGTTGTCAGCCTCATCGATATTGGTTATGACCAGGAAAGCAGCCCGCAAATTGTGCTGCGAGTCCACATACGGCGATCCATAACTAAGGCAGCTCTCGGCATTCCCGATGAAATCGATGGCATTCCTGTGTGCTTAGTTATTGGAGACTATCATCCTGAGTGAGACTCGGTCCCCAGGGCTTTATCATTTTTCAGCCGGAGGTCTACTATGTCATCGAGACAATCGAGCAACCTGAAGACGGGTCGTAATAATAGAGGAGCAAACGGACCTGTTTCCTCACTTGTCGTCCAGGAGAGGGCTGACCTTAAAGAAGGGCCGGGGATCGATCAAATAATCACCACACGTGAACCTCGCCATCCCGTGTCGAAGAAAACGGCAACATCCTTGAAGAAGTACCACTTTGAAAAGCACTGGACGAAGGACTGGGCCGAACTCGCCAACTTTTTTGTTTCTGTTGGTTATGAAATATCTCGTAGTGGGGACAAAAAACTGCAAACAAGAGTTATCCACTATGAGGGCGAAAAAGAGGACAAATTGGATGGCGTCGCTACCACACAACTCGTGGAGTGGATGTTAAACCAGGCGAATCCGCCCCTCACACCGGCATGTAGCTCTGAGACACAGTTATCTGTCGCATCAACTTCCCCACAGTCAGTCGAAGAAGATGCAGTGCGCTTTGAGCTGTCAGACCTTGATGTTTCAGTGTCGAAGAAGCCCTCTTTATCCGAGAACGAGGAACCATCGCCTGGGGAACTTCGAATGGAGGTCCGGTTGAGCCAACCGGCTATTATGGGAGGCGAGCCGGTTCTCGATCCACTCTATTACATAGTCGATTTCCACATCGTCGATATGTCGAACAATCAATGGACAAAAGTCGCTACTCAACCAGGCCTGCTTGAGCGCAACAACCCGAGCTCGGAGATCAAACAAGACTTCCCCTTCCCGACTATCGGGCGTTACCAGTCATATGTGAGCGTGCGACTGCTGCCCTCTGGCAATATTGCTGCCTGGGCGCAAGGTCCGATTATCCGCCTGGAAACTTGATTTCTTTTGATTTAACAAAACGGATTATGAATCTCACGCCTGAGCACCAAACCGATCTGGTTAGCTAGAAACCTGCCGTTCAACGATCTATTGAAATTCTAGTTAGCAATGCCAGTTCACTGCAGAGGGACAGAGGAAGCAGAGATTTCGCAGAGAAAAGAAGAGAGAGGTTTCACACTTTCCTCTTCTTATCCTCTTCTCTCTGTTAAATCTCTGCTTCCTCTGTCTCTCTGCGGTGAGTCGGATTTATAAACGGAGTCGTGTTATTGACGCCTGCAATGCTATGATTGAATATCATGGGATTTGTTTTGATTCTATAGTAATTGCTTGTACCGTAAACGACTTACCGCTCCATAAAATGATCCGTATACGTGAAGCCCAAAAACGAGATAGCGCTGCAATAGCGAAAGTACACATTGATAGTTGGCGTACTACTTATAAAGGAATAGTTTCGGACGACTATCTTTCTGTGATGTCATATACGGAGCGTGAGCGGAGATGGCAGGAATTTTTCGAAGAAAAAGATCATTTTCAGTTTGCTTATCTGGCTGAGGAGGAAAACGGCCAAATCGTAGGATTCGCATCGGCTGGTGTGAATCGAGCTGAGATTGCAGATTATCAAGGTGAGCTCTATGCGATCTACATTCTTCGCGAGTATCAAGGCAATGGAATCGGCCGACAGCTGACGGAGGCTGTCGCCAGGCGGTTGCTTCATGAAGAAATCAGGTCAATCTCAGTATGGGTATTGGAAAAGAATCCTGCATGTAGATTTTATGAGGCACTCGGTGGAAAAAAGCTACTTGAGAAAGAAATCAATATCGGAGATACAAAGCTGATAGAAGTGGCATACGGCTGGAAAGACATCAAAATCCTAAACAAGTCTACATAACCATCATTTTTTTTGAAGCTGTAGAAACACTGAGGAGTCGTTCATGCCGCGAGCGAAGCCCGGAATGAATGAAAATCGAATTGAATCCGGGACTCAATACGATTTTCTAAGGAGGAAAGCTAATCCCTATGAACCGCAGAGACTTTGTAAAAACCGCTGCGCTCGGCGCCGCAACATTCACAATGCCACCGCTTACACTCGCCGAGGACCCCGAATTGCAACCGATATGGGCGCAAATCGAAAAACGACATGATGAGACCGTAAAAGGCCTGCAGAACTGGATCCGGCTGCCTTCGATTGCTGCTGAGAACCGCGGTATGGCTGAAGGTTGTGAGATGATGATGCAAATGCTGCGCGAGGCCGGGTTCACTCAGGTGACTAAAATACCGACCGATGGACAGCCCGGAATATTTGCCGTGCTGGACGCGGGGGCCGCGCGTACGCTGGGCCTCTACTTTATGTATGACGTGAAGCAGGTCGATCCGGCTGAGTGGTCGTCTCCACCGTTTGAAGCGGCACTGGTGAACAAGCCGGGTCTCGGCAAAGTGGTCATGGGCCGCGGCGCAGTCAATCAGAAAGGCCCGGAAGCCACCTTCCTGGCCGCGCTCCAGGCCATCCGCGGGGCAGGCAAGAAACTGCCGGTCAATCTTGTGTTTGTTGCGGAAGGCGAAGAAGAGATCGGATCACCGCATTTTTCGCAGGTGGTCGGGCGGCCTGAAGTGCTCTCCGCCTTGAAGCGCTGCAGCGGCGTCTTCATGCCTTTTGCGTCACAGGACATGGTCGGCGAAGTGACGATCAATCTGGGCGCGAAGGGAGTGATCGAACTTGAGCTGGTGGCGAGCGGTGAGCGCTGGGGGCGCGGACCCAAGCGAGATACTCATTCCAGCAATAAGGCGCGGGTGGATAGCCCCGCCTGGCATCTGGTGCAGGCGCTCAACACGCTTGTCGCGGCCGACGGGAACACTCCAGCGATTGATCATTACGCCGACAAGGCGCGCCCGCTTTCGGAAGCCGAGAAGAAAATGATTGCCGTCGCTGCGAGCCGGATCAATGAAGCGGCGACGAAGAAGCAGCTGGGCGTGGACCGCTGGATTCGAGATGTGAGCTGGCGCGAATCGCTCGAAATGCTGGTCTCACAGCCGACGGTCAATATTGAAGGACTGGTCGGCGGCTATACCGGCCCGGGAGGCAAAACCATCCTGCCTTACAGGGCGGTGGCGAAGCTCGACCTCCGGCTGGTGCCGGATATGACGGCGGCTGAAGCACTCTCGGCGCTCAAAGCGCACCTGGCGAAACGAGGCTTTGGTGATATTGAGGTGAATATGACCGGCGGATACGATCCGACCAGTACGCCAGCGGATTCAGCACTGGTGCGAGCACAGGAGGCCGTGTATCGCCGGGGTGGAATCGATCCCATAATTATGCCTCGGTTGGCCGGCTCATGGCCTGGCTATATTTTCACCGGCAATCCCCTCCGACTGCCCGCCGGCCATTTCGGTCTGGGTCACGGGGGCGGAGCGCATGCGCCGGATGAATACTACGTGATTGAATCAGCCAATCCCAAGGTGCAAGGGATAGATGGCGCGACACGTTCGTATGTCGAGTATTTGTACGAGCTGGGCCGTCAGGCATAGTTCTTTTTGCTCACCCGGATTTGATCGTGCGTTCTTTGGGAAGGAATGATTGGAGAACCACATGAGTTTGCGATTGCAATTTCATCCGGTGACATGTGAGCGGTTGCCAGATTTGGCCCTATTCTCTGAAGAGCACGGCAAATTCCGTTACTGCTCCTGCATGCGGTGGCGGCTGACGAGCACCCAGTTTAAATGTTCGACAAAGGATGGTCGCGTTGCAACACTGGAGCAGCTTGTTAAACAGGGTACTCCTGTCGGTGTTCTGGCCTACGCTGAAAATGAACCTGTGGGGTGGTGCTCGATTGCGCCACGGGAAACATACGAAGCACTGGAACGCTACCGGGCACTACCACGCGTCGACGACGCGCCTGTATGGTCAGTAGTCTGTTTCTTCATTGACCGCAATTTTCGACGCAAAGGAGCGACGCTGGGTCTATTACTTGCAGCAGTTGAGTACGGGCGGTCGATGGGGGCAAAGATTATCGAAGGATATCCGGTCGAGCCGGGAGAACGATTATACACTTATATGGGTTCACCATCGACTTTTCGCGCAGCCGGCTTTCGCGACGTCACCCCAACCGTGCAGACCAGAACCGTGATGCGTTATTACTTGTAGTGCAGAAATTTCCTTACAAAAGGCACCGATCTCACCAGATTTAGCCGCAATGACATCGAAGAAATCTATAACCTCAGGATCGAACTGGAACCATTCGCGGTTGCATGGGGCCAGGTGAAAGCTGGGCCTTTCGCGATCGATGCGCTCCCGGCGATGGCCGGCCACATATCTGGCATGAGATCGATGTGAGTAGCCAGGCTATTTCGATTTTTCATTTTCGGGGGGCTCAAGGAACCACTCGAGTTTCTCCTCGACCGAAAGCCGGGCGGGCAATCGCGGCGCCCGAGGATCGGTCTGCAGGAAGACGTCAAGCATCTTCAGGCGCATATCGTGTAAGAGCATTGTATAGCGCGAATCGTTCGCCAGATTGCGCTTTTCATCGGGATCACCGGACTGATCGTATAGTAGCTGGTATCTGCCGGGTGCGCCGCGACCGGTCGCATAGCCGAGAGCGAGGTCATGTTTTCCAGCCCCGAAGATGTATTTCCAACGCCGCGTCCTCACCATGGCAACGTTATCCTCAAGGTATTCACTGAAGACCTGTTCACGATGTCGATTGGTCTTTCCCTCGAGAAGCGGGAGGAGGGACTTTCCCTGGGCCTCCTTCATCGGTGCAACTTCCAGTGTTTCGAGGATCGTGGGAACAATATCGATTAACTCTACCAGGGCGCTCGTCGCGTGTCCTTGTTTGAAGCGCCCCGAGATGCTGATGAGCAACGGAACCCTGACCGCCTCCTCCCACATCATATGTTTCTCGAATCGCCCATGATGCCCGAGAAGATAGCCGTTGTCCCCGACATAAATCACAAGTGTAGAACCATCCAGACCCAGCCTGCTTAACTCCGTGAGCACCAGTCCGACATTCTTATCCAGAAATTCCGCCGCCGTGTAGTATGCTGCGGTTATTCCCCGCTTATCTTCATCGGAGAGTTCTTTGAAAATCTCCGGAACCCAGCGTGCGTCTTCGGCGCCGGTTTTCGGCAGCGTTATCCGGCGCGGATCGACTCTGCCGGCGTACTCGATCGGGAAATCGAATGGCGAATGGGGTTGATAGAAACTCAACCAAAGGCAGAAGCGGTTGTCCCGGTTGGATCGCAGGAACTCGATCGCCTTCTTCGCGAGATAAGTGCCCTCACTCTCTTCGTCGGATGTGCTCATCGGCAACCCGTCGGCGTTCAGCCAGATGCGCGCGGGATCGCGGAACGGCCGCCAGGGAGGCTTAACCCTCAGACCTTCGGCCGGCTTCTGCGGCAGGTGTTCAGTCAGGTGTTTTCTGTAATCCGAAATATCCACGCGGTAATCGAAGCCGTGTCTCAATTGCTCATTGACGAAATGCATCTTTCCCACAGCTCCGGTGCTGAATCCGAATTGCTGCAAATGCTCCGCAATCGTCGTCTGTTCTTCGGAGAGCGGAGTTCGCAAGAGCGTCACTCCCGCGGCATGCGGCAATTTACCTGTGATCAGAGATTGCCGCGAGGGTGTGCAGAGGGGAGAACTCACGTAGGCGTTATTGAATCTCACGCCGCGCGCTGCCAGCCGATCCAGATTCGGCGTCCGTACAATCTTATTTCCGTATGCCCCGAGCGCGTAGGCGGCGTGGTCATCTCCCATGATGAACAGCACATTTTGAACCTTTGGCGAAGCCCTCCCGACAGCGCGAATCTTTGAAGGCGCGGCCATATTCAACAGCGGAAGGACAACGAGAGCGATGATCAACAATCCAGCTTTCATCCGGACCTCATAGTTTTGTTAGTTTGGCGTGAAGTTGAAAGTCAATGTGTCCTGCACCTTGACCGGAACGCCGGAAATCTCGGTGGGCTTGAAGACCCATTGCCTGGCCGCTTCCAACGCTGCTGATCGCAGCAATCGATGGCCTCCAATGGGCACGGCATCAATCACTTTACCCTGTTCAGAGATGAGGATTTGAACTTGAACATTTCCTGAAACATCAGACTCCCTCGCCTCGACCGGGTAAGATGGCTGCACCTCTTTGAAGGCATTACCTTGTAGTACGCCACTTGAAAAATCGATCTTTTTCGCCCGGCCCGGCGAAACCGCGATCGCCGATTCCTTCCCCGAGTCAACCGGCACATTCGCAAGTGTTTTCTCGTCCGGCTCACCGGGCAAGATAGAGACAGGTTCGATAACTTCGATCATTCCATCTCTAACAACAACTTGTTTGATCTGAATGCCCTGTAGTTCAGGCGCTAAAAATGTCTCTGTGTATTCATCGCTGCTGTTCCTGGGACTATAGCGGAGGACGATTGTCTGAATCCCCAGCACTTCCTCTTCCCTATCGTAGGACGGGTTTTTCCGAAGCGCTTCTGCTGAGAACTTGCGGTGATCACGTTTGAGGTATTGTTGATACTGAGGTGGATTGGGCGTTCCGTCTTCTTTGAAATAGATTTTGACCTCCTTGGCCATACAATCAGATCGCTGATACCTGGCGTAAATCCCATGTAGCCTTTTCTCCTCGCTACCCTTTGAAGCTACGGTGTGCGTGAACACGACGGTGAATCCGGATAGGTCGGACGTTGGATTGTTCGTCTGGGCTCGCACTTCAAAAGCGTGAGGTGAGATAACTGTAACGACCAGAGCGGTCAGCAATGCGGTGAGAAATTGATTACCTGCTCTTGCGAAAAGAAAAGGTCTCATATCTACCTCCTGATTTTTGAAAAGTATGGTTGCTGTTGCCCGGCAAGATGGGATGCCGCAATGAGAAATCAATATAATAATCGATCCCCTCGCCATTCAATACAATACTTCAGTACCAATTAATATGTAAACTAATACCTCCCCGGAGCCAGAGTGGACTCCGAGAGATGCGTGATAATTATCTCTGGATGCGCGCGTTAATATGACGATTGCCCGAACTTCATCGGTGTACGGTACGTTTACGATGATAGAAATTGTTCAAACTGAACTCTCTTTAAAATATTATTCTGATGTCGGAGCAGGAGCCCCAAACAGGAGTCCATTATGACACGAGTTTCTTGCATCTCTCACTTTATGGCCGCCGTCGTTCTATTGAGCCTCCTGGGAGCGGCGCAGAACAGCGGCAAGGTGAAGTGGCCTCAGTTTCGAGGACCGAACTCCGCGGGACTGGGCGAAGGCAGCCCGCCCGTTCACTTTGGCCCGGATACAAACGTCCTCTGGAAGACTGCCGTCGGGTCCGGACTATCGTCGCCTATCATTTGGGATGGACGGATTTTCCTGACGGAATTCAATCCGTCGAACAAGCAACTCGCCACCCTGTGCATCGATCGGCGCACGGGCAAGGTCCTCTGGCGGCGCGCTGTTGCGCCTGAACAGATCGAAAAGGTCCACGAAATCAGCTCCCCAGCCGGATCCACGCCTGTCACCGACGGAGAGCGGGTTTACGTCTACTTCGGGTCTTACGGATTAGTCTGTTACGACCTGAACGGAAATCAGAAGTGGGAAAGGCGTCTATCTTTGCCGGATAACCCCTATGGAGCGGTCGCCTCACCGATCGTCGCCGGTGAATTCCTGGTGCTCAACCATCAAGGAAAAGAGGCCTACCTGCTCGCGGTTAACCGCCGCGACGGTCGGACAGTCTGGAAGACCGACCGCTCGATGTTTCAGTATGGATGGTCGACTCCCGTGCACTGGCGGCACGACGGGATCGACGAGATTGTCGTACTGGGCGGTGACTTTAAGCCGGACCAGCGTCTGATGGCATACAATCTTGCAGATGGCTCGGAGCGGTGGTGGGTAGGTGGATTGCCGCCGTGCGGGAAAAGTACGCCTGTGATCGGTGATGGTCTGCTCTTTTTCGCGGCGCCGGACATTATTTTGGAGACGCGAGCTGAAAAACAGAACCCTGAACGAGCCGCTCAGTTCTATGCGAACAACTCAGCTCGCCTGATGGCTATTCGTCCTGGCAGCAAGGGTGAAATCAGCCAGGCGAATATCGCATGGTCGGAGCGGAAAGGAGTGCCCGGTGTTCCCTCTCCCCTTTACTACAACGGACGACTCTACACTTTCCAGAACGGCGGGATAGTTTACTGTCGAGTTGCGAAAACAGGCGAGCTGTTGTACACCGCAAGGCTTGGGGCGTCTGGCTACTACTACTCCTCGCCGGTAGCCGCCGACAATAAGGTCTATATCGCATCAGAAGAGGGCGTGGTTGTTGTGCTGGATGCAGGTGAAAAGCTGAATATTTTAGCGACAAACAAGCTTGACGGCGCGATCCTGGCCACACCAGCGTTAGTCGACAGAAACATCTACGTGAGAACCGAAAGTCAATTGTACGCATTCGGCAAGTAAATTCGTGATTCTGATGCAACGTTCGAGGACCTGGAAAGCAGCTTCATAATTCTCTATCACACAATTGCATTATCAGACGCAGTTTGAGCGAAGACAGGTACATCAACAATCAGTTGTAAACATAATGAAGGCTGAAATCAAAAACTTGCACAGCCCCGATATTGATGACCTCTCTAAATATAGCCCTTATGATCCAGAAAATTTCCATTTCCTTCTGCAATTGATCGCAGGTCCTGAAGCAGAAAAAGGAGCGGAATCATTTGAGATCCTGGTTTGCACTCCAAAGTGGTTGCTCGATAATCACCGGATGGAAGATGTCATAATTGGCAGGCACTATTTAATAATGATGGAATATAACTACAAGAGAATGCTTCAAGCAATTTACACTTTCTGTAATAGGTGTGAAGGTTCGACATGGACAGAAGTAGCTGAAAAGCTCGGTAGATTAGGATACTGGGAATTTGAGGATTATCAAGAGTAGGCAGGAACTCCATAACATCAATTGTCGCTTCTGCTGCTTGACAGCAAAATATGGTTTCGCTATAAGGTTGGCTATCTCATACAAGAAACTGCACTCATCTTACGACATTGAATAGCGCTGTATTAATGAGCGCGTAAAGTATCAAGAGGCTTTATTTCATTCTCCCCAATTTAACGCCAATTCGCGGTACAGGTGAACAGGAAGGCTAAAACAACAGAAGTGACCGAGAGCGGATAAAGCTCCCGGCCTTGATCACATCCTCATTTTCTTGAATTAAACTCTGCTACCAGCTCTAAGGCTGTTCCCAGGCTGTGTGGCGTTTGCTTTTCCAGGCGTTCCTTCAAATTTAACGCTGTCTCCAACACAGCGATCGTAATCTGGTTTGACTATCAGACCAGATTAAAAAAAGAGATCAACAAGTTCTTTAGCTGCTAAGAGGTTTCGCGAGAACTGAGCGGCAGCATGAAGACCAGGTGCTTCTCGATCCTGCCCAGTTCTTCGTCGTTTTAATCAAACCGAACCTGGACTTAACACAGGAGGATCTATGCGTTTGCGATTAGTAGTGACATTACTGATGGCTGCAGGATTATTTGTGGCAACTCCGAGTCGGGCTCAAGTGACGACAGCCACCTTTTATGGAATCGTCACGGATGCATCCGGTTCTGTGCTTCACAATGCCACAGTTACCCTCACCCACAGGGGAGCGGGGACAGTGATCACCAAGGTAACCGACGATGCCGGCGAGTTTGTTTTCAATTTTCTCCCCGTCGGAGTTTATACGCTCAAGATCGAACACCAGGGCTTCAAGACTTTCGAGCTCAGCGGGATTGAGTTGCGCGCGGCGCAAAACAGCCGCCAGTCGTTCGCGCTTGAAATCGGCAACGTGACAGAAACTGTCAAAGTCACGGGAGAGGGGCCTCTAGTGAACACTGTCGCACCGGAACAGACCCAAAGCTTCTCCAGCCTCGAAGTCAAAGAGCTACC
>Ga0126377_10001920_pt1 | contig 13969 bp, 10 predicted proteins | sample PanSoiMetPlot_22_FD_92647 | JGI IMG/M metagenome (GOLD analysis project Ga0126377, IMG submission 92647) | Tropical forest soil microbial communities from Panama - MetaG Plot_22 | ecosystem: Environmental > Terrestrial > Soil > Tropical forest > Bulk soil | place: Panama | collected 2016-02-17
CCGTTCCTCGCGAGTGCCGGCGACCGCCGTCCGCTCGCGGGCAAACGCATGGTGGTGACCTCGGGGCCGACGCACGAGCCGATCGATCCCGTGCGCTACATCGCCAACCGCTCGTCGGGCAAGCAGGGCCACGCCATCGCGGCGGCGGCGGCCGCCGCCGGCGCCGACGTCACGCTGGTTTCCGGGCCGGTCAACGTGCCGGACCCGGCCGGCGTGAAGGTCGTCAGGATCGAGACCGCGCAGGACATGCTCGCCGCCGTAACCAAGGCGCTGCCCGCCGACGTCGCCGTGTTCGCGGCCGCCGTCGCCGATTGGCGCGTGGTCAAGCCGAACGCGGGCAAGATCAAGAAGCAAGCCGGCGGAACGCCGGAGCTCGGCCTGGTCGAGAACCCCGATATTCTCGCGACCGTCGCACACCGCACCAGCGGGCGTCCGCGCCTGGTCGTCGGCTTCGCCGCCGAGACCGATCACATCATCGCCCACGCCAAGGCCAAGCTCGCGCGCAAAGGCTGCGACTGGATCGTCGCCAACGACGTGTCGGCCGCGTCCGGCGTCATGGGCGGCGATCGCAACACCGTCCACTTGGTCACGGCGAACAACGTCGAATCCTGGCCGCCGCAATCGAAGGACGAGGTCGCGCGCGCGCTCGTCGAGCGCATCGCCGAATCGCTGGCGCCGTCGGCCTGACGCCTTCCCCGTCGCTGCGGGTCCTTCGCGGGAAAGGCCAAATCAAAGCTGCACTAGAATAATTGCTAGTGTGTCTTTGGCGCCGACATTCGTAAAAGTGCCTAATGAAAAACGCTACAAACGCTGACACCGGGACACGAGCAGGGGCCGAGCGATGAGCAGGATTCAAGTCCGCATGATGCGGCTGCCACACGCCGCCGACCTGCCGCTGCCGGCCTATCAGAGCGAACTCGCCGCCGGGCTCGATCTCGTTGCCGCAGTCCCGGCCGATGCGCCCATCGTGCTGGCGCCGGGCGAACGCGCAGCCATTCCAACCGGCATTTCCATTGCACTTCCGCACGGAATCGAAGGGCAGATTCGCCCGCGATCCGGGCTTGCCCTGCGACATGGCGTCACCGTGCTGAACTCCCCGGGTACCATCGATGCCGACTACCGCGGCGAAGTACATGTTATCCTTGTAAATTTTGGTAGGGATTCATTCACAGTAGAAAGGGGGGTACGCATTGCACAATTAGTACTGGCGGCTATGATGCAAGCGGTGATTTGCGAAGTTGCAAGTCTAGATGAAACAACACGCGGCGTAGGAGGGTTTGGTTCTACAGGCACGGGGCGGGAAAGGCGGTCCGACTAGACCCTGGTGTGGTAGTACTAAGATACCGACAATCGGCCGCCGACGAATTTGCAGATTCCCATGCCGCTACTGCCTCGTAAAGGCATTCTGGCCATCGCCGCCGTGATCGACATCGCCCTCAACGCGCGGGGCCGACCGGTCGCCGCCAAGGCCTTGGCCACGCGTCATAGCCTGCCTCCACGACATCTCGAGCCTGTGCTGCAAGCCCTCGTCCGCCACGGCATCCTCAAAGGCATTCGCGGGCCCCGGGGCGGCTATGAGCTCGCCCGCGAGCAGCACCGCATCACGGCGGACGACATCTTGCGCGCCGCCGGTACCGCCGAGGAGATCGATGGAGTGCGGATCGTGGAATCGATCCTGCTCAACAAGGTGGTGATTCCGGCGCTGGGCCAGGCCGAGCACGCCTTCTCATCGGCACTGGCGCAGATCAATGTCGAGGATCTCGCGCACAGCGCCGAAGGCCTGCGCAAGTCCGCCGGCCAGACCCGAAATGTAGACTGCGTCAGCTGACACGCGGCGCAGCAGATGGACTGCCGGCGCCGGCGTCCGTAGCCGCCGAAGAACGCCGTCAGCCGGCCTTGCGGCCCTCCTTCATGCTATCCCACCAGGGACACACGCCGGGCATCAGATTGTAGTTGCCTTCCATCACCTGCACCGGCTGGCGCTGGCCGTTCTCGGCCGCCTCGATGCAGAGGAGCCGCGATTCTTCTTTCTTCTCCGCCGACATCCAGCGGCGCTCGTGGCCCCAGAAGCTTGGGCCGAACTTCCTCTCGAACGGCTTCCAGGTGTTGCTGTCGATCAGCTGTCCGCCCCAGCCGTACTCGACCAGGAAGCCCGACGGATTCCAGGTGTAGAACGAGGTGACGTAGTCGCCGGAGTGGCGGCCGAGCGTGACGCCGATGCGCTCGGGATCGCCGAGCGCGAGGTCGTAGCCCTGGCCGACATCGTCGAAGCTGTAGAGTTCCACCATCATGTGGTGGACCATGTTGATTCCGCTTTCGACGAAGGCGATGCTGTGGTGGCGCGGATTGACGTGGAAGAAGTAGGCCGGGAACGGCCGCGTCCAGTAATCGCTGAGCTTGAACTCGAGCACCTCCTGATAGAACTTCATCACATCGGCGATGCGCTCGAAATGCATCACCACATGGCCCATGCCGAGCGGGCCGGTGCGGAAGCCCGATATGTTGCGGCCGGGCTTGAACGGATCGCTCGCGGTCTCGGCGCCGTGGAAGATTTCCAGCCGGTTGCCGGCGGGATCGTTGAGCACGACGAGGTCCTTCACGTGCCGCTCGTCGACGAGCGCGCGTGAGCCGCGCGCAACCTTGGTGCCGGCCACCTCGATGCGCGCCGCGATCGTGTCGAGCGCGGCCGCATCCGCGACTTCCCAGCCGAAGAAGCCGATGCCCTGCCCGCCATCGACATCGATCAGCAGCCGCTGCTTGCGATCGTCCATGCGGAAGGCGAGGCTGGAGCGGCTCTTATCGATCTGCTGCATGCCGAGGAAGTTCTTGCCGTAGGTGCTCCAGTCGCCGAGATCCTTGGCGCGGATGCCGATGTATCCCAATGCTTCGATGCCCATAACAGCCTCTCGATCGATCTCTTGATTGGTGCTCCGGCTACGCGCGCGCCGCCTTCGCCTGCTTGGCGATGGTGTCCTTCAGCCGCGGATAGGCCCGGTACGCGTTGTCCTCGAAAATCTTCTTCTTGTCGGCCGCCGAGAGCCCCGGCGCGTTGTCGACATAGCGCTTGGTGTCGTCGAACGGCTTGCCGGTCAGCGGATCGTCACCACGCACCGCGCCGACCATCTCCGACGCGAACAGAATGTTGTCGAGCGGCACCACCTTGGTGAGCAGGTCGATGCCGGGCTGATGGTAGACGCACGTGTCGAACCACACGTTGTTCTTCATCATCTCGTCGAGCGGCGGCCGCTTGTTGTTGAGGGCCAAGCCGCGATAGCGGCCCCAGTGGAACGGCACCGCGCCGCCGCCGTGCGGGATGATCAGCTTCAGGGTGGGAAAATCCTTGAACAGGTCGCCCATGATGAGCTGCATGAACGCGGTGGTGTCGGCATTGATGTAGTGCGCGCCGGTGCCGTGGAAACACGGATTGCAGGAGGCGCTCACATGCACCATCGCCGGCACGTCGAGCTCCACCATCTTCTCGTAGAATTTGTACCACCAGCGATCGGTGAGCGGCGGCGCGTTCCAATAGCCTCCGGATGGATCGGGATTGAGGTTGCAGCCGACCATGCCGAATTCCTTCACGCAGCGCTCGAGCTCGGCGATGCAGCTGTCCGGCGACACGCCCGGCGATTGCGGCAGCTGGCAAACCCCGATGAAGTTCTTCGGATAGAGCGTGCAGACGCGATGGATCATCTCGTTGCACATCTGCGACCAAGCCAGGCTCACGTTGTAGTCGCCGATATGGTGGCTCATGCCCATGGCGCGCGGAGAGAAGATCGTGAGATCGGTGCCGCGCTCGCGCTGCAGCTTGAGCTGCGCGCCTTCGAGGCTCTCGCGGATCTCGTCGTCGGTGACCTTCAGCGACGACTTCGACGGCTGCTTTGCCGGCTCTTTGACGTTGTCGACCTGCTCTTTGCGCCAACGCAGCAGGTCCTTGGGCTCGGTCGTGTAGTGGCCGTGACAATCGATGATCATGACACCGTCGCTGAGGATTGTGGGCGAAGGCCCGGGAACGAGAGCCGGATGCCCCGACCCGCGATGTGGCCGGATGCTACGGATCGGCCCTCATGACTGCAAGTCGGGTTTACCCGACTGGCGCCCCTTAGTATGACTGAATTGGAAATCTGGGCTGGCGCGACGGTGGTAGCCGTCGGCATCATCGTGAGGGGTAAAGCATGGCTGATATTCCGCGTCTGAATGGCGTGATCCGTGCTTTGGAGGCCGGCAAGCCGGCGTTCACGTCGTTCTGCCAGGCCGATCCCGAGACCGCGATCGCGATGACGTCAGCCAAGTATGACGGCGTGGTCTACGAGATGGAGCACAATCCCTGGGACATCAGGGCGCTGCGGGATAGCCTGCAATACATGCTCAACCGCGGCCAGATCGCCAAATCCAGCTCGGTCGCGCCCAGCGTCACGCCGATGGTGCGCATTCCGCCGAACGGCGCGGAGAAGGCACAGTTCCAGGCCAAGCAGGCGCTCGATCTCGGCGCCTACGGCATCGTATGGCCGCATATCTCGACGGTGGACGAAGCCTACAACGCGGTCGCGTCCTGCCGCTATCCGCGCCTGAAGTCGGCGCCGCTCTATGAGCCTGCAGGCGTGCGCGGCGACGGGCCGACGGCCGCTGTCCGCTACTGGGGTCTGTCGCAGCAGGAATACTACGACCGCGCCGACGTCTGGCCGCTCAATCCCAAGGGCGAGGTGTTCGTGATCCTGATGATGGAGGACACGGTCGGCATTCAGAACCTGCCCGACATTCTGAAAAAGGTCCCCGGCATCGGCGCCATCCTGATCGGCGAGGGCGACCTTTCCCAGGAGCTCGGCTATCCCAGGCAGTACGAGCATCCCGAGGTGCTCAAGTGGATGAAGCGGGTGGTGGACACCTGCAAGGAGCACAACGTCGTGGTCGGCCACCCGCACGTCGATGCCAACAATGTCGAACGCATCCTCGGTGAAGGCTATCGCTTCCTGATGGCCGCGCCGGTGCGCAGTTATGCCGCGCTCGACAAGGGACTGAAGCTGGCCGGACGCGCGTAGCGCGATCAACATTCCGATGCAGTCATGGTCATCGACTCTCCCGCGCCTAATGCCACCGACCAACGTGGCTCGGCGCGGGAGGTGCTGCTTGTTTTCCTCCGCCTCGGGCTGACGAGCTTCGGCGGTCCCATCGCCCATCTCGGCTACTTCCACGACGAGTTCGTTTCCCGGCGGCGTTGGCTGGACGAAAAGACCTACGCCGACCTGGTCGCGCTCTGCCAGTTCCTGCCGGGACCGGCCAGCAGCCAAGTGGGTATTGCGATCGGCCTGTCGCGCGCCGGCTATGCCGGCGCGCTCGCCGCGTGGCTCGGCTTCACGACGCCGTCGGCGATCGCCATGGTGCTGTTCGCCTTTGGCGTCGGTGCGCTCGGCAATGCGCTCGGCGGCGGCTGGCTGCATGGCCTCAAGGTCGCCGCCGTCGCCGTCGTGGCACAGGCCGTGCTGGCGATGATGCGCTCGCTGACGCCGGATCGCGCCAGAGCGACCCTAGCCGTCGCCGCGACGGCTCTCGTGCTGGCGGTGCCGACCGCGTGGGGCCAGATCGGCGCCATCATCATCAGCGGTCTTGTCGGGCTCGCCATGTTTCGAGGTGCGCCACCGGCCGATCACGTCTCGCTGCCGCATCCGGTCAGTCGAACGGTTGGAGCGGTGGCGCTCGCCGTGTTCTTTGCGCTTCTGCTCGGCCTGCCGCTGTTGGCGGCCGCGATCCCCAGTCAGGGGCTGACCTTGTTCGAGGCGTTCTATCGTGCCGGCTCGCTCGTGTTCGGCGGCGGCCACGTGGTGCTGCCGCTGCTGCAGGCCGCGGTGGTGCCGCCGGGCTGGGTCACCAACGACGCATTCCTGGCGGGCTACGGAGCTGCACAAGCGGTGCCCGGCCCGCTGTTCACCTTCGCGGCCTATCTCGGCGCAGTCATGGGGCCGCCGCCAAATGGTTGGGCTGGTGCCGGAATTTGTCTGATCGCGATCTTTCTGCCGTCGTTTCTGCTGGTGATCGGCGCTCTGCCGTTCTGGGAAGAGTTGCGCCGGCGGGCCGCTGCCCAGGCCGCACTCGCAGGCGTGAACGCCGCGGTCGTCGGCCTGCTGCTCGCCGCGCTCTACAATCCAGTCTGGACCGCGGGCATCACCAGCGCCGGCGACTTCGCGCTCGCCGTGGCCGCGTTCCTGCTATTGTTCATGTGGCAAACGCCGCCGTGGCTGGTGGTCGCGCTTTGCGCCGCGGGCGGCGCGGCGCTCGCGCTCGTTTGAGCGCGACGGCGCGCGAACGAAAAGGCTTGGGAGGCAAACGATGAGGATCGTGTTCGCCTGGTTGCTGGCGGCGCTGCTTGGCGCGGCTTCCGTTCCGGTGGCGGCGCAGGAAGCGACCTATCCGAACCGCCCGGTCAAGATCATCGTCGCCTTCCCGGTCGGCGGCCTGCTCGATACCGTCTCGCGCGTGGTCGGCGATCGGCTGTCGACGCTGCTCGGCCAGCAGTTCATCATCGAGAGCCGGCCGGGCGCCGGCGGCACGCTGGCCACCGCCGCGGTCGCCCGCGCCGAGCCCGACGGCTACACCTTGATGATGCTCAACGACAATCACGCCGTGAACCCGAGCGTGTTCAAGAACATTCCCTACGACAGCGTGAAGGATTTCGCGCTCATCGGTTTCGTCGGCAGCGCACCCATGGCGCTGAGCGCGAACTCGTCGGTCGGGGTGCGCACGGTCAAGGAGCTCATTGCGCAGGCAAAGGAGAAGCCCGGCAAGATCTCCTACGGATCGGTCGGGATCGGCAGCGCCAGCCACCTGGCCGGCGAGCTGTTCACCGCCCAGGCCGGCATCAGCATGCTGCACGTTCCATTCCGCGGCGGCGCGCCGGCCATCAACGACCTGGTCGCCGGGCACCTCAACACCATGTTCGTCACCGCGGTAGTCGGGGGGCAGCACATGAAGACCGGCGCCCTGGTGCCGCTCGCCATCGCCGCCCCCGCGCGCTTCGAGCTGTTGCCTGACGTGCCGACCATGGCCGAGGCGGGCTACCCGCTGGAGGCGGCCTACTGGTTCGGCCTGGCGGCGCCGGCGGGCACGCCTCCCGCGATCATCGCCAAGCTGGAAAAAGCCCTGGCCGAGGCCCTCGCCGCCCCCGATATGCGCAAGCGGATGACCGAGATGGGAGCGGTGGTAACGCCGCTCGGCGCAAAGCAATTCGGCGACTACATGCAGGCCGAGATGCGCAAATGGTCGGACGTCATCGTGCAGAACAAGATCACGTTTCAACAGTAGCATCGTGCCCGCGGCCCCGGATGGGGCTGCGCCGCCGCGCGGCGGCCATCGTTCACGATCTGGACTCCTTACGGTCTGATTCCCCTTGGGGGTAAAGTGGCTTGATTCGCAGGCCGTTCGGCGGGTGAGGCTGCCGCCCGACGGCGCGCGAGCCGGCAGCCGCACGGCGGCCGGCCAATGCGGCTATGGGGCAAACGGGTATGCCGGACGTGATCCGGACCACCGTGGAGAGTTGGGGGACTGTTTTACCGAAAGCGCGCTCACGCGCTTCTTCGGCGCTCGCTAGCGGATTCCGCACCGCCATCGTTGTTTTTGCTTCCGCCCTGCCCACGTCCGACCTCGCCCGCGCCGACGACGCCGGCACGACGCAGGCGCTTTCGACCTTCGACGCCCTCATCTCGGCCTTCGCGCTGCTCGACCGTCACGAGATCGCGGGGCTGGCGCTGACGCTGGGCGTCGTCTGCTTCGCCGTGGTCACCGCGATCCTGCTGGTGCGCACGCGCAACCGCCTCACTGAAGTGGAGGCATCGGCGCGCGACGAGAGCGTCGCGGCCAAGGCCGCGATCGATCGCGCCTATGCGTTACTGCTCTCGGAGCCGCAAATTCTCGTGGCCTGGACCGCAGCCGCGGACGAGCCGGAAATCATCGGCGATCCCACTTTGGTCACGAGCGCGGACGCACCCCATCGCGTGCTCGCCTTCGGCACCTGGCTCGAGCCCGCCGCTGCGAGCGCGATGGAGCGTTCGGTCGACGCCTTGCGCGCCCGCGGCGTCAGCTTCGCGATGACGCTGACCACGCTCGCCGGACAGGTCTTGGAGGCCGAAGGCCAGGTCATCGGCGGACGCGCCATCCTGCGACTGCGGCAGGTCAGCGGCATCAAATACGAATTGGCGGAGCTCGCGCAGCAATACCAGAAGCAGACCGATGACGCGGCAGCGTTACGCGCGCTGATCGACGCGGTGCCTGCCCCGGTCTGGGCGCGCGACGGCGCCGGCAAGCTCGTGTTCGCGAACCAGGCCTATGCGCGCGCGGTGGAGGCCAGAGACGGCACCGAGGCGGTCGACCGCGGCATCGAGCTGTTCGACCGCAATGCGCGCACCGAGCTGTCCCGCGCGCACGAGGCGGCGCAACCCTATCTCGGACGGTTGCCGGCCGTAGTCGCCGGCCAGCGCCGCAGCTTCGACGTGATCACTGTGCCGGCGGCACGCGGCAGCGCGGGCATCGGCATCGACGCCACCGAGGTCGAGCTCATGCGCGCCGAGCTGGCGCGCATGATGGATGCCCATCGCCGCACCCTCGACCAGCTCGCCACCGGCGTCGCGATCTTCGGATCCGACGCACGGCTGAGCTTCTACAACGCCGCCTATCGCTCGCTCTGGGACCTCGATACCGCTTTCCTCGACCAGGGGCCGACCGACTCGGCCGTGCTCGAGGAGCTGCGCGCCGCCCGCAAGCTTCCGGACGAGCAGGACTTCCGCCAATGGAAGGCTGCGCTGCACGAAGCCTATCGCGCCGTCGAGGCCAAGGAGCATATGTGGCACCTGCCCGGTGGCCGCACCATGCGGGTGGTCACCACGCCCAATCCCGAGGGCGGCGTGATCTACCTGTTCGACGACGTCACTGAGCGGCTTGATCTCGAGCGCCGTTACGACGCCCTGATCCGCGTGCAGGGCGAGACGCTCGACAATTTGACTGAGGCGGTCGCGGTGTTCGGCAGCGATGGGCGGCTGCGCCTGCACAATCCGGTATTCGCGCGCATGTGGCGGCTGTCGCCGGAGATGCTCGCCAAGCACCCGCATATCGAAGCGGTCAGCGGCTGGACCGCGCCGCTGCACGGCGACCACGTGATCTGGCAGATGCTGCGGGCGACGATCACCGCCATGGACAACCGCGAGCCGGTGATCGGCCGGATCGAGCGGCCCGACGGCAACGTGGTCGATTGCGCCACCATGCCGCTGCCGGACGGCGCCTCACTGGTCACCTTCCAGGACGTGACCGACACCGTCAACGTGGAGCGCGCGCTGCGCGAACGCAACGAGGCGCTGGAGACCGCCGACCGGCTCAAGGTCGATTTCGTCCACCACGTCTCCTACGAGCTGCGCTCGCCGCTCACCAACATCATCGGCTTCGCCCATTTCCTCGGCGACCCGGTGACCGGCCCGCTCACCGACAAGCAACGCGAATATCTCAGCTACATCACGGTCTCGACCAACGCGCTGCTGGCGATCATCAACAACATCCTCGACCTCGCCACCATCGACGCCGGCGCCATGACGCTCAATCTCGGGCCCGTCGATATTCGCCGCACCATGGAAGCCGCCGCCGAGGGCGTGCAGGACCGCCTGGTCAAGAACGGCATCAGGCTCGAAATCCGCGCCGCTCCCGATATCGGCAGCTTCATCGCCGACGAGCGGCGCGTGCGCCAGTCGCTGTTCAATCTCTTGGCCAACGCAGTGGGCTTCTCCCCCGCCGGCGAGACCATCACCTTCGCCGCCCAGCGGCTCAAGGACGCCGTCGTGCTCTCGGTGACCGACCGCGGACCAGGTATCCCGGCCGATGTGCAGGACAAGGTGTTCGATTGGTTCGAGACCCATTCGCTCGGCTCGCGCCACCGCGGCACCGGGCTCGGGCTGTCGCTGGTGCGCTCCTTCGTGGAGCTGCACGGCGGCTCGGTCCGGCTCGAATCCGCGGTCGGCCGCGGTACCACGGTTACCTGCGTGTTCCCGCTCGACCATCGGGCCGAGCGCACGGCGGCGTGATATCATTGCCGCCATGGGGCTGCCGCAGACCACGTCGACCACGTCCAGCTTCTCGGTGGCGTTGCCGGATGAGCACGCCACCGAGCGGCTGGCGATCGACATCGCCAATGCGCTCGCGGGTGGCGACCTGGTCACGCTCTCCGGCGATCTCGGTGCCGGCAAGACCACCTTCGCCCGCGCCCTCATCCGCTATCTCGCCGGCGATGCCGCGATCGAGGTGCCGAGCCCGACCTTCACGCTGATGCAGAGCTACGACCTGCCGCAGTTTCAGCTGATCCACGCCGACTTCTACCGGCTGTCGAGCGCGGCCGAGCTCGCCGAGCTCGGCTTCGACGACCTGCCGGACGATGCTGTGGTGCTGGTGGAATGGGCCGATCGCGCGGCCGGTTTCCTGCCGGCCGACCGGCTCGACATTTCGCTCACGCTGGCGCCCAAGCTCAAGCTCGAGTTCCGCCACGCCCGCGTCACCGGGTACGGCAGCTTCGGGCCGCGCGTCGATCGGATGGCGGCGGCGCGGCAATTCATCGCCGAGAGCGGCTACAGCGAGGCGTTGCGCGCGCGGCTCAAGGGCGACGCCTCGACGCGCTCCTACGAGCGGCTCGGCCTCGGCGAGAAGCACGTGATCCTGATGACCTCCCCGCGCCGGCCCGACGGCCCGCCGGTGCGGGACGGAAAGCCCTACAGCGGCATCGCCCATCTCGCGGACAATGTCGCGCCGTTCGTGGCGATGGCGAACGGGCTGCGGCAGCACGGGTTCTCCGCCCCCGCCATCTACCACGCCGATCTCGAGCAGGGACTCTTGATCCTCGAAGACCTCGGCGACGAGCTGGTGGTGAGCGGCGATCCCCCGGCGCCGATCAAGGAACGCTACGAGACTGCGGTCGACGCGCTGCTGGCCCTGCATGAGAAGAAGCTCCCCGACACGCTCACGGTCGCCCCGCACGTGGAGCATCGCATCCCCCCCTACGACATCGATGCCTTCCTGATCGAGGCCGAGCTCCTGCTCGACTGGTTCCTGCCGCGCCTCGACGCCGCCATCCCCGACAGCGAGCGCGACTCGTTCCGCGCGCTATGGCGGCAGTTGCTGCAGCCGGCCATCGATGCGCCGCCCACCTGGGTGCTGCGCGATTTTCACTCGCCCAATCTGCTGTGGCTGCCGCGCCGCAACGAGATCGCCCGGCTCGGCCTGCTCGATTTCCAGGACGCGGTCATGGGTCATCCCGCCTATGATCTCGCCTCGCTGCTGCAGGACGCGCGCGTGGACGTTTCCGAGCAGACCGAGCTGGCGCTGCTCGGCCGCTACGTGCGCGGACGCCGGCAGTTCGATGCGGACTTCGATCCCACGCTGTTCATCCGGATCTACGTGACGCTCGCCGCACAACGCGCCAGCAAGATTCTGGGCATCTTCGCCCGGCTGGATATGCGCGACGGCAAGCCGCAATATTTGCGTCACATGCCGCGGGTATGGGGCTATCTGCAGCGCTCGCTCGGCCATCCAGCGCTCGAGTCGCTCAACGCGTGGTATATTGCTCATGTGCCGTCATTAAGCACAATTTAAGCGCTCGAGAGCAAAACGGATCGATGGCCGAATCCCCCGCAATCAGGACCGCGATGGTGCTCGCAGCGGGGCTCGGCACGCGCATGCGGCCGTTCAACGGCAAGCTGCCGAAGCCGCTGGTGCAGGTCGGCGGCAAGGCGCTGATCGACTACGTGCTCGACCGCCTTGCCGAGCAAGGCGTCGAACGCGCGGTCGTCAACGTCCATCATCTCGCCGACCAGATCGAGCAGTATCTCGCCGGCCGCAAGCGGCCGAAGATCATCATCTCGGATGAGCGCGACGAGCTCCTGGGGACCGGCGGGGGCGTGGTCAAGGCGCTACCGCAGCTCGGCCAAGGGCCGTTCTTCCACGTCAATTCCGACACGATCTGGATCGATGGCGTGAAGCCCAATCTCGGCCGGCTGGCCGCCGCCTTCGATCCCGCCCGCATGGACGCGCTGCTGCTCGTTGCGCCCACGGCGTCCAGCATCGGCTACTCCGGACGCGGCGACTTTTCGATGGCCCCCGACGGGACGCTCACGCGCCGCGGCGAGCGCGAGGTGGTGCCTTTCGTCTATGCCGGCGCGGCCATCCTGACGCCCGCCTTCTTTGCCGGCACGGCGGCGGGCCCTTCCTCGATGTCACCCCTGTTCGATCGCGCGGCCGAGGCCGGGCGGCTCTGCGGGCTCCGGCTCGAAGGGGTGTGGATGCACGTCGGCACTCCAGACGCCATCAAGGCCGCCGAAGAGGCCATCCTCGAAAGCGTGGCCTAAGCGCTTGCCGCACCGCTCGGGCCGTGCACGCCGGTTTTCGGAAACCGGCACGACCGGTCGCATGAGCAATATGCCGCGCGGGATGTGCTGGTGGAGGAACGGGCGTTGCACTAGCATCGATCCGAACCCCTCAACGAGCGCCGGCCGGTGGGCAGTCGCCGCTCAGCGACGCTCGTCCCAATGGGAGGATGAGATGGATCGTCGCGTATTCGTCCTCGGCACCGCCGCCACAGTTGCGGCCGGACCGGCATTCGCACAAGAGAGCTATCCTTCGCGTGCGATCACGATCATCAACGCGTTTCCGCCGGGCGGCGTCAACGATCTCGTGACGCGGCCGTTGGCGACAACGCTGGAACCGATCCTGAAGCAGCCCCTGGTGATCGAGACCAAGGCCGGCGCCGGCGGCCAGGTCGGCGCGCAAGTCGGCGCCAGTGCCAAGCCCGACGGCTACACCCTGCTGTCGCACAATACCGGCATCTCGGGCTACGCCGAGGTGGACAACCTGTTCGGCCGCCCGCCCAAGGCCACGCGCGCCGATTTCATTACGCTCGCGCGCATCGTCGCCGATCCGGTCGTGCTGCTGGTCAACGACCAGCAGCCGTACAAGACGCTGAAGGAGTTCGTGGACGACGCGCGGCAGCGGCCCAACGCTGTGCTCTACAGCTCGGGCGGTCTTTACGGCGCCACCCATCTGCCGATGGCGCTGCTGGCCAAGGCGGCCGGCGGGCTGCAGCTGCGGCACCTGCCGACCACCGGCGGCGGCCCGGCAATCACCGCGATCCTCGGCAACAACGTGCAGGCGACCGCGCAAACGGTCTCGGCGTCGCTCACCCACGTCAAGTCCGGCAAGCTCCGGCCGCTGGCCCTCTATGGCGGCGCGCGCTCGAAAGTGCTGCCCGACGTGCCGACGCTGAAGGAACTCGGCTACGACGTCGAATATTATCTGTGGGTTGGGCTGTTCGCGCCGAAAGGCACGCCGCCGGAGATCGTGTCCACTCTGCGAAGCGCGATCGACAAGGCTGCCCACAGCGAGCAGTTCACCGGCACGCTCAGCAACCTCGGGCTCGATCTCGCCTACCTCGATGGCCCCGACTTCGGAACATTCTGGGACGCCGACATCCAGCGGGTTGGAGAGGCGGTGCGGGCCATCGGCCGCGTGCAGGGATAGCGCTGCGAAATTCGAAGACGGGTGACGGTCTCGGTCGAATCGCAGCAGCCATGTATAGTTCGGCATGGCTTCCCCCCGCGTTTTTACGATTCCGGCCGCGACACCGTTCGTACCGACACTGATCCGTGCGCTGGTGGATGGTACGCTGGTCTCGGGGTTCCCGGCCGGGCGCGATCCGCTGGCGCTCGCCGCCGCAACGGTCTACCTGCCGACGCGCCGCGCCTGCCGGCTCGCGCGTGATCTCTTTCTCGCTGAGATCGGCGGCAACGCCGCGATCCTGCCGCGCATCGTCGCCATCGGCGACCTGGACGAGGACGAGATCGCCTTCGCGCAGGCGGCGACTGGGCCGCTGGCCGCCGACGCCCTCGACCTGCCGCCGGCGCTGGGCGGGCTCGAACGGCGCATGTTGCTGGCGCAGTTCGTCCTGACATGGGCG
>Ga0126377_10001921_pt1 | contig 13962 bp, 11 predicted proteins | sample PanSoiMetPlot_22_FD_92647 | JGI IMG/M metagenome (GOLD analysis project Ga0126377, IMG submission 92647) | Tropical forest soil microbial communities from Panama - MetaG Plot_22 | ecosystem: Environmental > Terrestrial > Soil > Tropical forest > Bulk soil | place: Panama | collected 2016-02-17
ACACCGGGCGGCGATCACCCCGGCGGGTGGCGAGCCTGCCGGGTTCGCGTTCGCCAGGTCGGGCGGCCCGCTCCGTGGCCGGTCGTGGCGCCGGTCGGGCGGGCTGCCCGACAGCGGGTCGGGCGGCTGCTCAGCGGCCGGTCGAGGACGAGTCGATCTCCTCGTCGGCGCGCTCGTGCCTGCCGTGCCGGTCGCCCTTGTCGGGCCCCTCCGGCGAGTCCGGGGAGTCCGGTGTGCGGGGGCGGCTGCCGGTCGCGGCGGGCGGCGGCGCATCGCCCGGGGGGGCGGTCGCGGCGGGCGGCGGCGAGTCGGCCGAGGTGTTCACCCTGCCGGCCGCGACCGGGGCCTCGCCCCGCTCCGGCTCGCCGGACGCGGTCCCGCGCGATGCGGGCTCGGTGGCCGCGGTCGCCGGCCGCGCGCTCCTGGCGCCGCGTGCGCGGCGGGGCAGGCCCTCCGTCGGTGCGGGCGGGACGGCCGCGGGGAGCGGTCCGTCGGCTGCGCGGGGACGCTGGGTGCGCAGCGTGGCGTTCTCGCGCTCCAGGTCGGCGATGCGGTCCTCCAGCTCGTGGTGGCTGGAGCGCAGCTCGCGGCGGCGGACCCGGCGCCGGCCCGACGCGGCCACCGAGAACAGCAGCAGGCAGGTGATGACCGCGCCGAGCGCCGCGGCCATGATCAGGAGCGCGCCGGCGGTGAACCCGGTGAGGGCCTGACCGAACAGGTTGAGCGTCGCGGCGTCGGCGTTCTCGACGACGGCGTCGGCGAGGACGACGCCACAGAGCACGGCGAGGATCAGGAGCAGGGCACCCATGACGATACCTCCGGTGGGTCCGGCTGTTCAGGTGTCGTGTGTCTGCCCCTTCACGACCTTGTGAAACGGGCTGCAGCCTGCCCGTCACCCTCCGTGGCGGGTGCGGGCGGCGCGGAGGGCCAGGCGCGCTGCTTCCGCGGCGTCGTCGACGTGCGGGAACGCCTCGACCGGGCGTGCCTGGAGCGCGAGCGACCAGGTTGCCAGCCCGACCACGGGCACCCCCAGGCGCAGGGCGATCGCGATCTCCGACAACGTCCCGTACCCCCCGCCGACCGCCACCAGGGCGTCGCTCGCCCGGACCAGCAGCAGGTTGCGGCCCTGCCCCAGGCCCGTAGGGAGCGTCACGCTCAGGTACGGGTTCCCCTCGTCGCGGCGGTCGCCGGGCAGCAGGCCGATGGTGGTCCCGCCCGCGCCGCGGGCGCCGCGGCAGACCGCGGCCATCGCGCCCGGGCCGCCGCCGCAGACCAGCGTCGCGCCCGCCTCGGCGAGGTGCCGGCCGAGTGCCTCGGCGAGCGCCGCCACCCGCGCGTCCGGCTGCGAGGCGGCGGCGACCCCGATGGAGACGGTCATGCGCTCGCGTCCGGTCGGGCGGTGGCCGCGTCGCCGGGACGGGCGCGGGACGGCGCCACCGCCCGCAGGTCCCCCTGCAGGTCCCGGAGGTCGCGCAGCAGCTCGCGCAGGAGCCGGACGGCGCCCTGCTTGTCCAGCGGCGAGTTGCCGTTGCCGCACTTGGGGGAGTGCACGCAGGAGGGGCAGCCGGTCTCGCACGGGCAGGCCGCGACGGTCTCGCAGGTGGCGTCGAGGTGGTCGCGCGCCACCGCGAAGCCCCGCTCGGCGATGCCGGCGCCGCCCGGGTGCCCGTCGTAGACGAAGATCGTGGCCGCTCCCGTATCGGGGTGGTGGGCGGTGGACTGCCCGCCGACGTCCCAGCGGTCGCACAGCGCGAACAGGGGCAGCAGGCCGATCTCGGCATGCTCCGCGGCGTGCGCGGAACCGGGGACCTCGTGCGGGGAGAGCTGTGCCGCGGCGAGCAGCTCGGGGCCGAGCGCCTGCCAGAGCGCGACCGTGACCAGCCGGCTCGGCGGCAGCTCCAGCGTCTCGGACCCGAGCAGCTCGCCGGTGCCGATCCGGCGGCGGTCGTACCCGGTCACCTGGCTGGTGACCGCGACCCGCCCGAGCGCCAGCGCCGCGCGCGGCAGCTCCACCGTGACCTGCGGCTCGACCACGCGCAGGTCGACGTCCTCCCTGGGCTGGGTGTACTCGCCGCCGTCGTAAGGCTCGACCAGCGCGGTGCCGGCCGTGAGGTCCAGCTCCAGCGTCCGGAAGGCCTCGCCCTGGTGCAGGTAGACCGCGCCGGGGTGGACGGTCGACGGCGCTCGCGCCTGGTCGACGGTTCCGAGGAGCTGCCCGCTGCCGGCGTCCACGATCGTGACGGGCGGGCCGCCCGCGTTGCGCAGCGTGATGCCGGCTGCGGGGCTGCGGCCGCCGGCGGGGCGCAGCCCCCCGCGGGCGTGGCGCAGGACGGCCTGGGCGACCAGCTCGTCGGCGACGGCGGCGGCGTTCCCGCCGAACAGGTCGAGGTCCTCGGCGGTCAGGGGCGCCTCGTACGCCGCGCACGCCAGGTGCGGCCCGAGCACGTACGGGTTGCCGGGATCGACCAGGGCGCCCTCGTGCGGCCGGCCGAACAGGTCGGCGGGGTGGTGCAGCAGGTAGGCGTCGAGCGGGTCGTCCGCGCCGACGAGCACGGCCAGCGCGGGGGTGGCCTGCCGCCCCGCCCGGCCGGCCTGCTGCCACAGCGACGCGACCGTGCCCGGGAACCCGTCGAGCACCACCGCGTCGAGCCCGCCGATGTCGACCCCCAGCTCCAGCGCGTTCGTGGCGGCGACGCCGGTCAGCTCGCCGCTGGTCAGCCCCCGCTCCAGGGCGCGCCGCTCCTCCGGGAGGTATCCCGCCCGGTAGGCGCGTACGCGCTCGGCGAGTGCCGGGTCGGTCTCGGCCAGCCGCCGGCGGGCGCCCCCGGCGACCAGCTCGGCGGCGCGCCGCGAGCGGGTGAAGCAGAGGGTGCGCACGCCTCGGGCCACCCCGCCGGCGAGCCAGTCGGCCGCCTCGCGGTTGGCGCTGCGGCGCCGGCCGGTCGCCTCGTCGAGCAGCGGCGGCTCCCACAACGCGAAGGTGAGCGGCCCGCGCGGTGAGCCGTCCTGGGTGACCGCCTCGACCTCCAGCCCCGTCAGCCGGGACGCCAGCTCGGCGGGGTTGCCGAGGGTCGCGGACGCGAGCACGATCACCGGCTCGGCGCCGTGGCGCCCGGCGATGCGGCGCAGCCGCCGCAGCACGAGCGCGACGTGCGCGCCGAACACGCCCTTGAGGGTGTGCGCCTCGTCGATCACGACGTGGCGCAGGCCCGCGAGGAACGGCGCCCAGCGCTCGTGGTTGGGAAGGATTCCCTGGTGGAGCATGTCCGGGTTGGTGAGCACGAGGTTGGCGTTGCGGCGCACCAGGGCCCGCTCGTCGGTCGGGGTGTCGCCGTCGTAGGTGGCGGCGCGGACCCCGGTGAGCGCGAACGAGCGCACGCTGCGCAGCTGGTCCTGCGCGAGCGCCTTGGTGGGCGACAGGTACAGCGCCCGTGCGCGGGGGTCGCCCAGCAGCGCCTCGAACACCGGCAGCAGGTAGCACAGGCTCTTGCCGGAGGCGGTGCCGGTCGCCACGACCACGGGGCTGCCGGCACGGACGAGGGCGAGCGCGGCCGCCTGGTGGGTCCACAGCGACGTGATGCCCCGGGCCCGCAACCGGCCGGCGAGCAGCGGCGGCAGGTCGTCGGGCAGCGGGACCACGCGCGCGCCGCGCGCGGGCAGCCGCTCGAGGTGGACGAGCTGGTCCCGGTAGCCGGGGTCGCCGGTCAGCCGGTGGAGCAGCTCGGCCGGTTCGGTCAGCATCCGGCCATGGTAGGGCGCGAGCGCCACGCTCGATCCCGCCCCGCCCGGTCGGGGAGTCCCGCCAGGGAGCCTCGCCCCCGGAGCGCCCCGCCGCACGAACCGGCCTCCGGTCGCGGGAACCGGGCCCGGGCCCGCGCGAACCGGCTCCCGGAGCGGAGCTAGTTCCCCAGGCGGCCGTCGCGGGCGTCGGCGAGCAGCCGGTGCGCGCCCGGCGCGAGCCGCACGATCGAGGCTCCGCCGGCATTGCCGGCGCCGCCGGGCAGGACCACGTTGCGGATGCCGGAGGGCGGGATCCTGGCGGCCACCAGCGCCAGGCGGAGCTGCTCGGTGAACGGCAGGTCGAGCCGGACCTCCCGCCGGGCCGCCGCCAGCCAGCGCATCAGGGTGGTGGGGTCGCGCTTGAGCTGCTCCTGGAACGTGGCGAGCCCGCCGACCAGCACCTGGCCCTGGTGCTCGGAGCGGGTGAAGTCGCCGCCGGGGACGCTCTTGCGCGCGCGGGAGAACGCCAGCGCCCGCGGGCCGCTGAGCTTCTGCCTGCCGGGCCGGATGTCCGCGCCCGCCGCGTGGTCGACGACCGCGCGCTCGACGTTCACCCGCACGCCGCCGACCGCGTTGACGAGATCGGTGAGGCCGTCGAAGGACGTGAGCGCGTAGTAGTCGATCCTGATGCCGCTGTACTGCTCGACGGTCCTGACCAGCAGCGGCGGTCCGCCGTAGACCATGGCCGAGTTGATCTTCCCGGTGCCGTGGCCCGGGATCGCCACGTACGAGTCGCGCGGGAACCCCACCATCACGCCGCGCCGCGCGCGCGGGTCGATCACCACCAGGTGGATCGAGTCGGCCCGGCCGCCCGCCGCGGTCCCGCCGCGGCCGAACTTGGGCGCGCCCGAGTCCGACCCGATGACCAGGAACGTCAGCCGGCGGTCGACGCTCGGCGCGGCCGCGCCCTTGGTGACCTTGGCGACGACCATGGAGGGTCCGGTCGTGGTCGGCTGCGCGCCGGCGCCGGTCCCGCCGAGCAGGCCGGTCGCGGTCAGGGCGGCGAGCGCCGCGAGCGCCAGCGCGGCGGCCGGCAGCGCCCGCCGCGCGCCGGCGGCACGCCGCTTCACGGGGGCGTCGCTCGAGGGAGCATCGTTCACGAGGGCACCTTCGCGCTCGATTCGTAGGCGGTGATCTTCCAGCCGCGCGTCCCTCGCAGCAGCTGGAACGTCGAGTCCAGGCCGAGCGGCCCCGGGCCCCCGGTGGTCCGCGCCGTGCCCTGCATCCGCAGCACCACCGACGCGGCCAGGGGCCGGCCGTGCTCGATCAGGAGGACGGCCCTGGCGGCCGCCGGCCGGGTGCGTACCTCGGTCAGCCGCGCCCCGTCGCGCCCGATCGACAGCGAGGCGAGGTCGCGGTTGACCGAGGCGCGCAGCTCCGGCTGGAAGAACTGCGAGAACCCCTGGAAGCCGCCGCGCGCGGCGGCGGGGTCGAACGCGGTGGTGAGGTACCGGGTCAGGAACTGCTCCAGCTCGGGGCTCGCCCGCCGGCTGGCGCCCTTGAGCGCCCGCTCGGCGCGGTCGCCCTTGGCCGAGGCCGTGAGCTGCACGCTCGGGCGGTTCGGCGCCGCGGCGGCGGTCGTGGCGGTCGTCGAGGCGGGTGGGCGCGGCTGCTCCCGGTCGCCGGAGCAGCCGGCGGCGGCGAACGCGACGGCCAGCGCGGCGGCGAGCGCGAGCAGTGGATGGGACCGGGGACGCAGGCCAGGCTCCTGTCGGGTCGCGGCGGGGTGCGTGGTCCCGGAGCGGGTCGCTTGACAACCTCCGGGGCGAGGAGAGCGTAGGCTATCGACAAGGCTGTCGGCCAAGTCAAGCGGCGACCGCGGCGCGTCCGTGGCCCCGGACGGCGAGCTGTTCGAACCGGTCCGAAGCTGTTTCGAACCGGTCCAGGCTGTCTGGCACGGGTGTTTGATCGCGGCCTGGAGCGACGCTAGCCTCCCGGGGGCGAGCGGTAGGGGCACAGGGATTGTCCGATGAACGGAGATGGCATGGACCTCGACCTCAAGGTTCGCAAGGAAGGGGACCACGCGATCCTCACCGTCGGCGGTGAGGTGGACGTCTACACCGCGCCCAAGCTGCGGGAGAAGCTGATCCAGCTGGTCAGCGACGGCTCCTACAACCTGGTGGTGGACCTCGAGAACGTGGACTTCCTGGACTCGACCGGCCTCGGGGTGCTGGTCGGGGGCCTCAAGCGGGTGCGCAACCACGACGGGTCGCTGCAGCTGGTGTGCACGCAGGAGAAGATCCTCAAGATCTTCCGGATCACGGGCCTGACCAAGGTGTTCCCGATCCACGGCTCGATCGAGGACGCGATGGCGGGGTCGGCCCGCTAGCCATGGGTCCGCAGGTCGGCGAGGGGCCGCCGAGCGCCTCGGTCCGGCTGGTGGTCCGGCCGGAGCCGAACCTGCTCTCCACGGTCCGGCTGGTGGTCGCCACCGCGGGACGCCGCGCCGGCCTCGACGACGAGATGGTCGAGGACCTGAAGGTCGCGGTCTCCGAGATCTGCGCCACCGCGATCCGGGACACGGGCGGGGCCGGCGGGAACGGGGACAAGGACGCCGAGGCCTGCATCGAGGTGGACCTGTTCGACGACCGCGGCCGCTTCGGGGTCGAGATCCGGGACCGCTGCGCGCCCGACGAGCGCGCGCTGCGCGACCCGTTCGGCTCGGCCGACGACCGCGACTTCGGCTTGGCGCTGGTCGCCAGCCTGGTGGACGAGCTGGACGCCGCCGACCGGCCCGGCGGCGGCTTCGTCACGCGCTTCTGGCTGGCGCCGCAGGGCCGCCAGGACGGCTCCGGGCCCACCTCGTGACCCTCGGGTGGTTGCCGCCCGCTCGATCCGGCATCTAGAATTCGCGCAATTCTGGCAACGGCCCGGACTTCTGCAAGGGCGCTGGATGACCAGGTCGTGACCGATCTTTCATCCCGCCCGTGCGACGGGTGGATGGCGCGGCGGCTTGCGGTCGCGCCTTTCGCTTTTGCCGCGCCCATTTCGAGCCGAGGGCTTGGAGGGCCCCGTGGCCACCGGCGGGGGACGCGAGACGAGGAGGATCGATGAGCCAAGGCCTGGGCCACGCGCGCCTGCTGGCGCAGGAGGGCAGCATCGGGGGAAGGATCGACTACGGCGTCGGCGAGCTTGCGACGCTCGGCCTGGTGATCCTCGTCTGCCTGCTCGCGCTGGCGGTCGCCTTCACCCTGGTCAGGCAGGTCCTCCGCGCCGGAACGGGCAGCGAGCGCATGCAGCGGATCGCCCGTGCCATCCAGGAGGGCAGCCGCGCCTACCTCACGCGCCAGTTCCGGACGGTGGCGCTGTTCGCGGTGCTGCTGTTCTTCCTGCTGCTGGCGCTGCCCGCTGACAGCCTCGGGGTCCGCCTCGGCCGCTCGGTCGCGTTCCTGGTGGGCGCGTCGTTCTCGGCCGTGGCGGGGTTCGTCGGCATGAGCCTGGCGGTGCGGGCGAACGTGCGGGTCGCGGCCGCCGCGGACGACGGCGGGCTGCGCCGGGCGATGCCGATCGCGTTCCGCTCCGGCGGGGTCGCCGGCATGTTCACCGTCGGGCTCGGCCTGCTCGGCGCGGCCCTGGTGGTGCTGGTGTACCGGGGCGACTCGCCGGGCGTGCTGTTCGGGTTCGGGTTCGGCGCGGCGCTGCTGGCGATGTTCATGCGCGTCGGCGGCGGGATCTTCACCAAGGCCGCGGACGTCGGCGCGGACCTCGTCGGCAAGGTCGAGAAGTCCATCCCCGAGGACGACCCCCGCAACGCCGCGGTGATCGCCGACAACGTCGGTGACAACGTGGGCGACTGCGCCGGGATGGCCGCGGACCTGTTCGAGTCGTTCGAGGTCACCCTCGTCGCCTCGATCGTGCTCGGCACGGCCGCCTTCCCCGACGAGCCGATCATCGGGCTGCTGCTGCCGCTGATCATCCAGGCGATCGGGATCGTCGCCTCGATCGTGGGGATCTCGGTGGTGCGCCCCCGCTCGGAGACCGAGAACAGCATGCGCACGATCAACCGCGGCTTCTTCACCGCCGCGGTGGTCTCGGCGGTGCTCGTCGGGGCGGTCTCGTTCGCCTACGTCGGCCAGTGGCAGCCGCTCGCCGCGGTCCTGCTCGGGCTCGTGCTCGCGAGCGTGATCCAGCTGATGACCTCCTACTACACCGCGACGGAGTACCGGCCGGTGCGCGAGATCGCGCAGTCGGCGACGACCGGCCCGGCCACCACGATCCTGTCGGGCTTCTCCACCGGCATGGAGTCGACGGTGTACGCGCTGCTGGCGATCGTGGCGGCGATCGGCGGGGCGGTCGGGATCGGCGCGGGCCACCCGCTGGAGTACAAGCTGTTCATGGTGTCGCTGATCGGCATGGGCATGCTGACCACGGTCGGGGTCATCGTGTCGATGGACACCTTCGGGCCGATCTCGGACAACGCGCAGGGGATCGCGGAGATGTCCGGGGACGTCGGCGAGCGCGGCAACGAGGTCCTGACCAGGCTGGACGCTGTGGGCAACACCACCAAGGCGATCACCAAGGGCGTCGCGATCGCGACCGCGGTGATCGCCGCGACCAGCCTGTTCGGTTCGTTCCGGCAGGCGCTGATCGACGCGGGCGTGGCCGAGGCGGCCGCGGACATCCGCGTCGACCAGCCCCAGGTGCTGATCGGGCTGCTGATCGGCGGGTCGGTCGCGTTCATGTTCTCCGCCCAGGCGATCCGCGCGGTCGGCCGCACCGCGGGCCGGGTCGTGCTCGAGGTCCGCACGCAGTTCCGCGAGCACCCGGGGATCATGGACCACACCGAGCAGCCCGACTACGGCGCGGTCGTGGACATCTGCACCCGCGACTCGCTGCGCGAGCTGATGACCCCGGGCCTGCTGGCGGTGCTCACCCCGATCGCGGCCGGGTTCCTGCTCGGCCACGAGGCACTGGGCGCCTACCTCGCCGGCGCGATCCTGTCCGGGCAGCTGCTGGCGGTGATGCTGTCCAACGCCGGGGGGGCGTGGGACAACGCCAAGAAGTACGTGGAGGACGGCCACCTCGGCGGCAAGAACTCCGAGACCCACAAGGCGACCGTGATCGGCGACACCGTCGGCGACCCGTTCAAGGACACCGCAGGTCCGGCGCTGAACCCGCTGATCAAGGTGATGAACCTGGTCTCGGTGCTGGTCGTGCCGACGGTGGTGGAGCTGGCCGACGACGAGCTGGCGCGGCTGCTGATCGGGATCGCCGCCGTGGCCGTGCTCGGCTTCTTCCTGGCCAGGGCGAGCCGGGCGGGCGGCGCGGAGGCGATCGGCGCCGCCGGGACCGAGGCCGCCGTGGGCGCCGCCGGGGCCGTGGGCGAGGCCCCCGCCGACCGGCGCCTCTCGGCGGGCGACGTGCCGGACGCCGGGGCCGAGACCGGGGCGGACGCGGCGAACGGGTCGCCGGCGACCGAGCGGCCGCCCGCCGGCGGGTCCGGCGCGAATCTCGCCGGACCAGACCATGCGCCCATCGGAGCCGAACGGCCCAACCGGCGGCGCTGACCTGGGGTGGGGACGGCGCCGTGGCCTTCGGGGGGAATAGCGGTAGGGTGGATGCGCCTTGACAGGAGGGTCCCGTGTCGGTTTTGACAGCGGTGGCGGGGCGTCGTGCAGACTCCCCCGTCTGGGTCGCCGCCGGACCGCCGCGACCGGCCGGAACCACCTGACCTGAGACACGAAGAGGACGAAGGAACCCGTCTTGGCACGCAATCTGGTTGTCGTCGAGTCGCCGGCGAAGGCGAAGACGATCGGCAAGTACCTCGGGAGCGACTACCGCGTGGTCGCTTCGATGGGGCACGTCCGCGACCTGCCCAAGTCCGACTTCGCCGTCGAGTTCGAGCATGGGGTCGCGGTCACCTACGAGGTGACCGGCAAGGGCAGGAAGGTCGTCTCGGAGATCAAGAAGGCCGCCAAGGACGCCGAGCAGGTGTACCTCGCCACCGACCCCGACCGGGAGGGCGAGGCGATCGCCTGGCACATCGCGCAGGCGGCCAGGCTCGGCGACCAGCGGACCCGCCGCGTCACCTTCACCGAGATCACCCAGGCCGCCGTGCGCGAGGCGTTCACCCACCCGCGCCGGATCGACGCGGACCTGGTGGACGCCCAGCAGGCCAGGCGCGTGGTGGACCGGATCGTCGGGTACAAGCTGTCGCCGATGCTGTGGCGCAAGGTGCGCACCGGCCTGTCCGCCGGCCGCGTCCAGTCCGCCGCGCTCAAGATGGTGGTCGACCGCGAGCGCGAGATCCAGGCGTTCAAGCCGCAGGAGTACTGGAGCCTCGAGGCCGACCTCGCGACGCTCGAACGCGACGAGCGCTTCCGGGCCCGCTACCCCGTGGGGGAGAAGCAGCGGTTCGTGCTGGGCGACGAGGCGAGCGCGACCGCCGCCGCGGCCCGTGCGCGGGCCGCCGACTGGATCGTCGACGACGTCAAGCAGAGCGAGCGCCGCCGCAGCGCCAAGCCGCCGTTCACCACCTCCACGCTGCAGCAGGAGGCCTCCCGCAAGCTCGGCTTCTCGTCCAAGCGCACGATGCAGATCGCGCAGCAGCTGTACGAGGGCGTGGACCTGCCCGGCGAGGGCTCGATCGGCCTGATCACCTATATGCGCACCGACTCCGTGGCGATGGCGCAGGCGGCCCTGGACGAGCTGGCCGGCCTGGTGCGCTCCCGTTACGGGCCGGAGTACCTGAAGACCACCCAGTACAAGACCAAGGCCCGCTCGGCCCAGGAGGCGCACGAGGCGGTCCGCCCCACCAGCGCGCAGCGCACGCCGGAGCAGCTGGAGGGCGTGCTGGAGCCGGCGCAGCTGCGGCTGTACCGGCTGGTGTGGGAGCGGACGGTCGCCTCGCAGATGACGCCGGCCGTCTACGACCAGACCACCGTCGACGTCCGGGCCGGTGACCTGGTGTTCCGCGCGACCGGCTCGGTGCGCCGCTTCGACGGCTTCGAGCGCGTGTACCGCGAGGGCCGCGACGACGAGCCCGCGCCGGACGGGGACGGCACGCGGCTGCCGGAGCTGACCGTGGGCCAGCGGCTGCGGCTGGTCGAGCTCACCCCCGAGCAGCACTTCACCGAGCCTCCGCCGCGCTACACCGAGGCCACCATCGTCAAGGCCCTGGAGGAGCACGGCATCGGCCGCCCGTCGACGTACGCGCCGACGATCTCGGTCCTGCTGGAGCGCGAGTACGTCAGCATCGACCGCAAGCGCCTGACCCCGACCGACGTGGCGTTCGTGGTCACCGACCTGCTCGCCGACGTCTTCCCCAAGGTCGTCGACCTCGGCTTCACCGCGGAGATGGAGCAGGACCTGGACCGCATCGCGTCCGGCTCCAAGTCCTGGCAGCCGCTGGTCACGGCGTTCTTCGAGGACGTGGAGAAGATCCTCGCCGAGAAGCAGGAGAAGGTCTCCCGCCCCGAGGAGGCCACCGACGAGCTGTGCCCCGAGTGCGGCCAGGACAGCGGCGCGAACCTGGTCCGCCGGTGGGGTCGCTACGGCTGGTTCCTGTCGTGCAGCCGCTTCCCCGACTGCCGCTACCGCCGCAACGCCGACCAGTCGGCGGAGGAGGCGGCGGCCCAGAAGGCCGAGCCCGAGCTGACCGACGAGCCGTGCCCCAAGTGCGGCAAGCCGATGGTCAAGCGGACCGGCCGGTTCGGGCCGTTCCTGGGCTGCTCGGACTACCCCAACTGCAAGGGGATCAAGAACCTCGGCGAGCAGACCTTCGGCACCTGCCCCAAGTGCGGCCAGGGCCAGGTCACCTCCAAGAAGACCCGGCGCGGCAAGACGTTCTACGGCTGCAACCGCTACCCCGACTGCGACTACGCCCTGTGGCAGGCGCCGCTGTCCCAGCCCTGCCCGAGCTGCGGCGGCCTGCTCGCCCCGGACAAGAGCGGCGAGACCGCCACCTGCGCGGCGTGCGGTAACACCGTCCAGGTGGCCGCGCTGGCCAGCGTCTGAGGCCGTGTTCATCGCCTTCGAGGGGGTCGAAGGGTCCGGCAAGTCCACCCAGCTCGAGCGGCTGCGCGCCGAGCTGGAGCGGCTCGGCCGCCCGACCGTGGTCGCCCGCGAGCCGGGCGGCACCGCGGTCGGCGAGCGCATCCGGCGGCTGCTGCTGGACCCGGACGTGCGGCCCCTGGACCCGCACGCCGAGGCGCTGCTGTTCGCCGCCGCGCGAGCCCAGCTGGTCACCGACGTGATCCGCCCGGCGCTGCAGCGCGGCCAGGACGTGCTGTGCGACCGCTACGTGCACTCCTCCCTGGCGTACCAGGGCGCCGCCCGCGCGCTGGGCGAGGAGGGGATCGTCGCGGTCAACCGCTGGGCGACCGGCGGGCTGTGGCCCGACCTGGTGGTCCTGCTGCAGCTGGACCCCAAGCTCGGCCTGGACCGCGTCGACCGCGCCGACCGCTTCGAGAACGAGGACCTGGAGTTCCACGAGGCCGTCGGCCGCGCCTACCAGCAGCTCGCGGCACGCGACCCCGAGCGCTTCCTGGTGGTGGACGCATCCGGGAGCGCGAGCGACGTCGCCGCCAGCGTGCTCGCCGCGGTGCTGTCCCGGCTCGGCTCGGCGTGAGCGCTCCTCGGGGCGTGCCCTCCCGGCCGCGGTCGCCGGTCGCCGGGTCGCCGGCGCTCCCCGGGTCCCGGGGGCGGTCCCGGCCTCCCGCCGGTCCGGCCGAGCTCTGGCGCGGCCTGCGCGCCCCGAGCAGCTCAGGGCCGCTGCCGCGCTGTCGGTGCCCCGCGCGAGGATCAGACCCATGAGCGCGACGGTCTGGGACCAGGTGGTCGGTCACGACGAGGCGGTGCGGACGCTCCGCGACGCGCTCGACACCGCCACGGTCACGCACGCCTGGCTGTTCACCGGGCCGCCCGGCGTGGGCAAGCTGCACGTCGCCAAGGTCTTCGCAGCAGCGCTGAACTGCGAGAACGCCCGCGACTCCGCGGCCGACGGAACCTGCCCGGCCTGCCGCCGGGTCCTGCGCGGCGTCCACCCCGACGTCCACCTCGTCCAGCCCGAGGGCGACAACCTGCTGGTGGAGGAGGTGCGCTCGGTTCGCGAGGAGGCCTGGCGCTCCCGCCAGCAGGGCCGCACCGCCGTCTTCATCCTCGACGAGGCCGACCGCCTCACCGATGTGGCTGCGAACGCGCTGCTCAAGGTACTCGAAGAGCCACCGCCCGCGGTGGTCTTCGTGCTCGTCGCGCGCAGCGCCGCAGCACTCGTGGGGACCGTGCCCTCCCGAGCCCGGACCGTCTCGTTCTCCGACCTGTCGCGAGCGGTCCTGGCCGACGGGCTGGTCGGGGAGCTCGGCGTCGAGCGCGAGCAGGCCGAGTGGGCCGCCGCCGCCGGGCACGGCCGCACGGGCCGCGCGCGGCAGCTGCTCGTCGACGAGGCCGCCCGCGCCCGCCGGGAACGGGTGCTCGACCTGACCGACCGGCTGTCCAACGGCCAGCCGTCCGACGCGCTCACCGCCGCCACGGAGCTGGTCGCGGTCGCCGACGACGCCATGAACGCCGCCAAGGCCCGGCAGGGGGAGGAGCTCGCCGAGTACGAGCAGACGTTCGGCGGCGGCCGAGGCAGCGCGACGGTGCGGCGCCGCATGGAGGCCCGGCACCGCCGCGAGCTGCGCCGCATCCGCTTCGAGGCGATCCGCGAGGCCGTGGCCGACCTGCTCGCCACCTATCGCGACGCCCTGCACCAGCAGACCGGCGGCGACCCCGCGCAGCTGGTCCACCGCGACCGCGCCGAGGCAGCCGGTCGCCTCGCGGCCCGAGCCGACGCCCCCGCCCTCGTGCAGGCGGCCGCCGCGCTCGAGGAGGCCGACCGTCGCCTGTGGATCGGCGCAGCCCCTCTGCTGACCTGTGAGTCCGCCTTCCTGACCGTGCAGGGAGCAGTGAGTGGCACGCGGCTGCCGATGGCCCGCATGGACCTCCGCCGCTGACCAGGCGCCCGAGCCCGGGCGGTCGACCCCTCAGGCCCGACGGTCACCGTCGGCGAGCGCCTCGCCGCCACGCGTCCCCCTCAGACACCACAGCCCCCTTCTCTCCCAGGACTTCAGTTCCCGCGCTCCCAAGCCGATGGAAGCGCCGGCCGCCGCTTCGCTACACTCCCGCGGAGTGCCAGAGCAGGCAGCCCGGCACCCCGCCCGAGTGGCGCAGTGGTAGCGCATTCGACTCGTAATCGAAAGGTCG